>Ga0209364_1000010_pt1 | contig 39321 bp, 44 predicted proteins | sample WorMetHERISLAND2_3_FD_187387 | JGI IMG/M metagenome (GOLD analysis project Ga0209364, IMG submission 187387) | Marine gutless worms symbiont microbial communities from Max Planck institute for Marine Microbiology, Germany - Olavius albidus HERON... | ecosystem: Host-associated > Annelida >... | reverse complement strand
CGTCCATCGCCTTGCAATATCGTTTGTAGGTCATTTCGTGGGCGAAATCCTCTGGAGAGTCCGTGTAATCCCTGTGATACATAGGGGTCATTGTATTGTATAGAATCTTTCCTCCAAGTCCCGGAGGCTGTCTCTGAGTTCAATATAGAGATTGATCAACTTATTTTCCTGTGATCCCATCGCATATCCTGTCAATCAATGTCAAGACCTTAAACTAGGAAATTCCGAAAAATTATTTGGTAGTGCTTCATGTGTAGTGATGAGCTTCCTGCTGAACCTTTTACTTCCCCGCTGGGAGAGCTACACGACCACTACATGTGAAGCACTACCAATTATTTTTCCTGTACCACCTTGGTTTGGCGCTCCTCCGCGATCCGAGCATCCCGATTAAGAGGGGGGTGCGCCGCCTCTACTACTACTTTCCCGGACGCCGCAGTGCGGTCCTTGAAAACGCAACGACGAAGACTTGAAGCACTCCGATGGCCAGATCCCCCGCGAAGAAACCGAAAGGCAACGGCGCGAACCTCGGGTTCGAAGCGCATCTCTGGGCAACGGCCGACAAGCTGCGCGGCAACATAGAGCCGTCCGACTACAAGCACGTCGCGCTTGGTCTGATCTTCCTCAAGTACATCTCCGATGCCTTCGAGGCGAAGCGGGCTGAGCTGCTCGAGGAGGAGCTGGCCGATGCGGAAGACCCGGAGGAGTACCTCGCCGAAAACGTCTTCTGGGTCCCCAAGGAGTCCCGCTGGCCGTACCTACAGGCCAAGGCCAAACAATCGACGATCGGCAAGGACATCGATGGCGCCATGTTGGCGATCGAGGCCAAGAACAGGAGTCTCAGAGGCGTGCTGCCGAAGGACTACGCCCGCCCGGCGCTCAACAAGGTCATGCTTGGTGAGCTGATTGACCTCGTGAGTGGGATCGGCATAGCCGAGGAGGCCGACCGTTCCCGGGATATCCTCGGGCGGGTCTACGAATATTTCCTTGGCCAATTCGCTGGTGCCGAAGGCAAGCGCGGCGGCGAGTTTTATACGCCCCGTTCCGTCGTCCGGTTACTGGTCGAGATACTGGAGCCCTACAGGGGCCGGGTCTATGACCCATGCTGCGGCTCCGGCGGCATGTTCGTGCAGTCGGAGAAGTTCGTGAGGGAGCAGGTGGCCGCATCGGCGACATCGCTATCTACGGGCAGGAAAGCAACTATACGACCTGGCGGCTTGCGAAGATGAATCTGGCAGTACGTGGCATCGACGCCAAGATCGGTTGGAACAACGAGGGCAGCTTCCACAAGGACGAGCTGAAGGATCTCAAAGCCGACTTCATTCTCGCCAATCCGCCCTTCAACATCTCTGATTGGGGTGGTGATCGGCTGCGCGAGGACGCGCGCTGGAAGTTCGGTGTGCCGCCCGTGGGCAATGCCAACTATGCCTGGCTACAGCATATTCACCATCACCTTGCGCCGAACGGGATGGCAGGTGTGGTGCTCGCCAACGGCTCCATGTCATCGGGACAGTCCGGCGAGGGCGACATCCGCCGCGCCATGGTCGAGGGCGACGTGGTGGATTGCATGATCGCCCTGCCGGGGCAACTTTTCTACTCCGCGCAGATTCCGGCCTGCCTGTGGTTCCTGGTCTGCAACAAGAATCCCGGCAACTGGCGTGACCGTCGCGGCACGGTGCTGTTCATCGACGCCCGCAAGCTGGGACACATGGTGGACCGGACTCGAAAGGAGTTCTCCGACGAGGACATCGCCAAGATCGCCGAAACTTACCGCGCGTGGCGCGGTGAGCCTGGCAACGGCGCTTACGAGGATGTACCGGGTTTCTGTAAATCGGCTAGCCTGGAAGAGATCAAGGTCAACGGCTACGTACTGACGCCAGGGCGATATGTGGGCGCTGAAGCCGCCGAGGATGATGGCGTGCCGTTTGAGGAACGGTTTGCAGAATTGCAAGTGGTCTTAGAAGAACAGTTTGCCGAAGCTAGCGAGTTAACAGCTACCATCAGAGAGCGGTTACGGTGGCTCAGCCAACAATGACAAACTTGATGCAAACCTTGAAGGATATAGCTAACATTGTGATGGGGCAGTCCCCTGCGGGTGAGACATGCAATCGCGACGGGGAGGGGCTTCCGCTACTAAATGGCTCAATAGATTTTGGTCCTACTCATCCCTATCCAACGCAGTTTACGACCGCCCCTAAAAAGAAGTCTAAAATTGGCGATCTTCTATTTTGTGTTCGCGGCTCAACCGGAGGTATGAACTGGGCGGATCAAGAGTACGCTATTGGGCGTGGAATTGCTGCAATACGACATCTCGAAAACACCAGATTGCAGCCCCTTATTCGCGCCGCTATTGATATACACCTTCCAAGTCTATTGCAATCAGCGACAGGATCAGTATTCTCCAATGTGTCGAGACCACAACTTGGTTCCGTACCGTTTCCCGCTCTCAGCGAGAGAGAAGCAGAAGCCGTTTCCGCCACTCTTGGCGCCCTTGATGACAAGATCGAGCTGAACCGGCGAATGAACGATACGCTCGAAGCGATAGCGCGGGCGATCTTCAAGGATTGGTTTGTCGATTTCGGCCCCACGCGTGCCAAGGCGGAAGGCCGCCCCCCTTACCTCGCCCCCGAAGTCTGGGACCTGTTTCCCGATGCCTTTGACGATAAGGGAAAGCCGGAGGGATGGGACGTATGCAGATTAGAGGACTTCATTGGGTTAGCTTACGGCAAGTCTCTTCCAGCCAAGAAGAGAAAGCCTGGTCACGTGGCTGTATACGGCTCTGGAGGCATCGCAGGAACACATGACGCGGCGCTGGTTGAAGGGCCAGTCATCATCGTTGGACGAAAAGGCTCTGTTGGAAGCCTTTATTGGGAGGATGGGCCCGCCTTCCCAATCGATACCGTTTTCTATGTAGTTCCTCGCATTGGTTCCATGCTATTCAGTTACCACCTCCTTGCTTCTCAACCATTACGAGGTATGAATACGGATGCGGCGGTTCCTGACCTTAACCGGAGTAACGCATATCGACTGGAGTTTCCAATGCCTCCTTCCAAACTGATTTCCACGTTTAATGATGTGGCCAAGCTGCTTTGGAAACGCCGGGCTGCAAATCTGAAAGAAACAAAGACCATTGCCCCAACCCGCGACCTCCTCCTTCCGAAGCTCATATCCGGTGAAATCCGCTTACGCCACGCCGAGACCATTGCAGGAGAGGCGCTATGAGCCCCGAGTGGTATCCCACCATCCGTGAATGCTGCGCCTATTGGCCGAACGCGGTCATGCTGCACCAGGCTTTGTGACCGTCTCCGTTCTAAGGGCCGAAGGACGGCCGGCGACGATCACAGTCGAAGCGCCCCCCGAGCCAGTTCCTCTTTCACATCGACCGCATGGCCTACATCGAGACCCTGAACGCAAGTGTGATGGCCACAACATCGCTGCGGTGGCTGAGATGAAGCTAGCATGAGCATTCCTTTTGCCGAAAGCGACATTGAAGACGCTGCGCTCGATTGGCTGGCTGGGCTCGGCTACTCAATTCGGAACGGTCAGGGCATATCGCGCCGGACAGCAAGACGCCGGAATGCGCCAGCTACAGTGATATGACCTTATCGGGGCGGCTTGCGCAGACCATCGAACGCCTGAACTCAGACCTGCCCAGGGAAGCGCGCGAGGACGCGGCGCGCAAGATCAAGCAGGTAGAGTATCCCGACCTGGTCGAGGAGAACCGCTGCCTGCACCGTTACCTGATCGAGGGCGTGCCGGTCGAAGTCGCCCAGGAGGACGGCAGCATCGGCGAGGATGTCGCCCGGCTGATCGACTTCGCGGACGTGGATGCCAACGACTGGCTGGCTGTGAACCAGTACACGGTCATCGAGAGACAGAGGAACCGCCGCCCCGATGTGGTGCTGTTCGTCAACGTGCTTCCCTTGGCCGTGGTCGAGTTGAAGAACCCCGGCGACGGGAACGCTACCCTCGAAGGGGCTTTCAATCAGCTCCAGACCTACAAGGACCAGATACCGTCCCTGTTCCGCACGAACGCGGTACTTGTGACCTTGGACGGACTGCAGACGAGCTTGGGCTCCCTGACTGCTCACTTCGAGCGGTTCATGCCTTGGCGCACCGTGGACGGCTCCGCCGCCGCGCCGAAGGGTGAACCGGAGCTCGGAACCGTCATCGAGGGCGTGTTTGAGAAGTCCCGGTTCCTGGCCTTGACCCGGGAGTTGACCGTGTTCGGGGATACTGGCTCCGGCCTCGTATCGTGGCCGGGTATCACCAGTTCCACGCCGTGCGCCATGCGGTCGAGAACATGCTCGCCACTGTACACCCCGAGGGTGACCGTCGCATCGGCGTCATCTGGCACACCCAGGGTTCCGGCAAGAGCCTACTCATGGCCTTCTATGCCGGGCAGGTTATCGCCCATCCGGCCATGAAGAACCCGACGCTGATTGTCATCACCGACCGCAACGAACTCGACGATCAGCTATTCGTCACCTTCGCTATGTGCCGTGATCTCCTCCGGCAGACCCCGCAGCAGGCCGACAGCCGCGAGGACTTGCAGCAGGTCCTGACTCGCCCCTCCGGCGGCGTGGTCTTCACGACGATCCAGAAATTTGCGCCCGGGCGCGGCGGGACCGACTACCCGGTCCTGACTGACCGGCGGAACGTCGTCGTGATCGCCGACGAGGTGCACCGCAGCCAGTACGGCTTCCGGGCCAGGGTCGATCGTAAAACCGACGAGATTTCCTACGGTTTCTCTAGGTACCTTCGCGATGCCCTACCAAACGCCTCCTTTATCGGTTTCACCGGAACACCAATTGAAAAAGAAGACGTTAATATATCGGCTGTCTTCGGTGAGTATATTGATATCTATGACATCAATCGCGGCATCGAAGATGGCGCGACCGTGCAGATCTATTACGAAAGCCGCCTCGCTCGCATCGAGCTTCCCGAGGAAGAAAAGCCGAAGATTGACGCCGAGCTCACCGAATTGACCGAGGATTTGGGTGAAGGCGAAGAGGAACGGTTCAATCGCGAGTTCGGCAGCGTCGAGGCCGTGGTCGGCTCCATCGTGGATTATATCGGTATCGCCCAGAACCTGAGGAGCGCCCTGAGCCAATATTCACGGGACGACCAGAAACAAATCGGCATCGACGAGACCCAAGCCGTTACCGCCATGCTGGAGAAGTACGAGATCGTGCGCGATATGTTCCACGGTTTCGATTATCGGGCCGGGCTCACTGGCTCTCCGCAGGAACGGCTCGTGGCGCTTGGCGAAGCGATCGAGTGGGTCCTCGGCATGCAGCAGCGCGAGGCTGCCAGGGAACAGACCCAGGAGGGCAAAAAGCGTGCGCATCGCCGTTTCAACGACGCCGTGCTGGCGCTTCCAAGGCATTCACCCTTGCTACCGCTAGCGACGAGGCACCGGGCATCCGTGATGAGGTCGGGCTATTTCAGACCATTCGGGCAGCGCTCGCCAAGACCAAGAGCACACTTGGTGCAGGTAGGTCTTCCGCCGAGCGGGACCTGGCCGTGCAGCAGATCGTTAGCCGCGCCGTCGTCTCGACCAAGATCGTCGATATTCTCAAAGCCGCCGGGGTTGAGACGCCCGACATATCCATCCTCTCCGACGAGTTCCTCGCCGAGGTTCAAGGGATGGAGCAGAAGAATCTCGCTATGGAAGCACTGCGCAAGCTGATCAACGACGAGATTCGCTCACAAAGCCGGGTCAACGTCGTGCAGCCCCGCGCCTTCTCCGATCGTCTGGAGGCGGCGATCACCCGCTACCACAACAACACCATCACGACGGCTGGGGTCATTCAGGAGCTGATCAAACTCGCCAAGGACATCTGTGTCGCGCACCAACGCGGCGAGGAGGAAGGACTCAGCCAGGAGGAAATTTCCTTCTATGACGCCCTGGCCCAGAACGAGAGCGCGGTCGAGGTCATGGGCAACGACCAGCTCCGATTTATCGCCCATGAGCTGTTGGGCAGCCTGAAAAACAATGCTTCTGTGGACTGGCAGCACCAGGAGTCGGCACGGGCGCGCATGCGGATTCTGGTCAAGCGCATCCTCCGCAAGTATGGTTATCCGCCAGACCTTCAGGATGCCGCCGTGCAGATCGTCCTGCAACAGGCCGAGGTTCTCTCGGCGAGGTGGGCCGTATGACAGCAAAACCTGAAACCTATCCTGACTCTCGGTCGAGCTGATCTGGAATGCCGTCGATGCGGGCACCACGCGCATCAACGTGCCCCTGACCGACGATGACCTGAAGGTGAAGGTGTGAATCGGCGAGGAATATCGATCCCCTGCACGATCACATCACCAACCATTGGGTACGTCCAGGTCATTGTCGTGATGTTCGTGTAGGGCGGATCAATGTGGATGCATTTCACCCAGCCCGTTCCAGAAGTCTATATGTGTGAACTGCCCCGCGATGGGATTAAGGCCCCGCTTGGCCTGCTTCCGGCACTCGGCGGCGCGGGAGCGCGCCTCGGCCAACCCCACGTCCACTAAGCTGCCCAGGCCCATCTCCCGGCGCTTGCCATGAAGGGTGAAGTGCAACCTCCACTTCCGGGCGCCGGTCGGGGACACCACCAACCGCAGGCCGCCGCCATCTTCGTGTTTCCCCGGACCGGCGGTCGCCACCTTGCGTGGGGTCAGCCTGTGAATCGGCATCATTCGCCTCCCCGGATGGGGGACTCCGTGCGTAAGACCCTGATCAGACCCTCAATATTCAAGGATTATACTGGACGGCCAAGGACTTTACTGGACCATGCTTGGGGTCAAATTTCGGTTCGATCGGGGTCCAATTGGGGGTTCACTTGGACAAGTAATCATCTAACATTTTGATTTATATTAATTTTGTTTTTCATTTGGGCGGAATAAACTCCAGGCGTCCGCGCTGTGCACGCAAGGGCGTTGCTCCTACGATAAAACCGAGGCGGGCTGAATGCTTTGTGGGGTATGAGGCGGTAGCGAAGTTACTACCGCTCTTTTAGTTTTACTCCCGAACGTGCTTTACGCGGAATTGCCATTGTCGATTGACGACTTGGTAACGCATAAAAGCAAAACAAAGATTAACGCATCAGTAGTGTATTCAAATAGCAATCGGTCTGGTTTGACAACAAGAGTGGGTTTGTCTTGGGCACCAAAAATGCCAATCGGGACGTATTCATCAATACTGTTTCGTTGAATTATGGGATTACGAAAAAAATAGAAGTGTATGGGAGGGGTTTTTCTATAGCAGTGTCCGTAGCAGAGATACTCCCGTTGGCAAGAAAACAAAAATATCCGTCACGAACATTGGCCGGTTTGGAATAGTTGGCTAGGCGTTAATTACCGCCTAAAAGAGGATGGCGCTACACCAGGGATTATCGTATCTACGGAAACGGACTTGTGGGAAAGGTTCGGTACCAACGTTGTATTTTTAAAATCGTTTATAGTAGGGATGACGGCATACAAAGCGATTGATCCCGTCATTTTTCCATGTGATATTAGGTATTGGGTTGGTCTTCGAAGGAATAACGGTGAACATGACGAGCGTCCAGGTGGGTTCCTTTTGGTTAGCCCTTCCGTTACCTTTGTAGCAGATGACCGCGTAACGCTTGCGACGGGCTTTCGCTGGTCCGGTCAGGGTGCGGATCGTCATTACGAGAATAAACAACCCGCGGTATACTAGACGCAGACCGATTTACAGCTTGGGGTGGGGTATAGCTTCTCAGTGGTGGCTCACAGATCGGGTTTAGTTGGGTACACACATTTTGATGTTTGGAATCATCATGCGAAACTACCGTATTCAAACTGTCTGCGCAACAGGCGCGTTTACCTTGGCAATGGCTATTCCCGCGCTTGCTGACAGCGAATATCGGGTAACGCGACAAATGCTATCGGAAGCGGATCGCATAGCGATTTTCGGGAGGGACAGTAACTTTCAAGTTGCGCTGCTTACCGAAGATGAAATGGCGGAAACGAAAGGCGAGTATTGGGCCTTTTTAAACCATTGGGCTATGCGGGCGGCTTGCGGTAGCCTCTTTTGGGGCATGCTACGTGGCGCGGACATGCAGCATGAAGACGGCTCACTGTAGAAACTTTATGGACAATACATGATAATGGGTGGCGTAGGTGCTTTTGATTTCAAATGCCCCGCTTGGCCTTGCGGTGAACCTTACTACAAAGGGTATTGTCCGTGCTGTGGGTCCTATAGCGGTATGGCGCTTATTTCAGGAGAAAGCGCAGGAAGCAGGGAGGGGCGTTACCGAGAGTTTAGAACACCTGGGCGCTGAAGCAAAAAGGCTTGCGGTGGAAACCTTTCGAGATTTTGATGGGGATGGGGATGGGGATGGGGATGGGGACGCTTTGTCCGCGAGTTTGTCATCAGGGGTTTCCGACGACTCTCGCTTTCTACGTAGTCTCACAGATGGTTTAGATCGGGTTACTTTGCGAACGTTCTTTTCTAGCATCCCGGAAAAACCTTAAACAGTGCTTTAGCCTATATACCAGCAAACACCCGTCCGACGCGAACAGATTTTCTAGCGAATCTTTCCAGCGACAACGTGGATCAGGTTTTACTTAGGCTCCCGGATGAAAACATGATGAATTTAATAAATACGGTAGCACCAGAAAGATACCGGGAGGTACTTTCCGCTTGGAGTAATGATGATTGGGTAATTATGGGGCGGCTTCCGATTCGGCTACCTCCTTCTCGTTAACAACCCCCAGCGTACATTGGATATATTGACGCCTTGGGTTTTCTAGGTACCTTATCCTAGGGTAAGGTCTTTGGCTCATGAAAAGGCGTTGTAAAGTCCGAATAGTTGTCACATGGTTTAGTCTAAAAGGTTCCCTCATGCCTTGGAAAGCCATACTCAAGATGTGCCAAGAAGGTCCCTGGTTGTTATCGTACTTGGTGTTCCCTCTCGCTGTTTTGAGGGTTCTTCTATCCACGGTTACGGTGACATCCACGGTTACGGCGTTGGATGTCGCCGTTTTGATCTACGGGGCCTATTATTTCTTAGGGTTTCCTTTATTAGTGCAATCCATTTGAAGCGGACAACTAGTGAGATAGACCGCGATAAGGAACTGCCCTATTTCTTAGTGCCCCTTGTGATCATTTCTTTTTTATTGTTTATCTATACGGTTGGGCGTGACTATTTCGCGCACGGGGCATTTCCAGAGGGGCCAGTTTTTCCATCCCTTTTTCGATTTTTTTATTGAGTATCGCGGCTTTTCTTGCTATGGCGTCCTTCTCTCCAAAGTTTTTCACTGCAGCTTCCATAAACGTTCCATTGTTAGACCTCTTTCCCCACTAAGGACGGTTACGTTTATTTTGCCCGCGATATTAGGGGCGATGGTTTTTATTTGGTTGATAACAGGCTCGGTTGTTTTTATTTATGCCAGCGTTTGATGATGTTTCTTTAAAATAGAAATCTTTATCATGGATGAGTATTCCCATCTGTTTGGCTGTTCTCGGCTTACTCGACCGCGTTTGGTTGCGTCCTTGTTTACTACGAACAAAGGGGAGGGTTTCGCGCGACGACCAGCTCCCTTATTTCGTAATGCCGACATTAATTGTAGTGCTCTCGGTATTCTTGTTTGATGTCTACAGATATAACCTTGGGTCATTTCAATTGAGCGCTTATGGTTTAGTTGCACGGTGTTTATAGGTAGCGCAACAATCCTATGGTATATGGGATTTATTTTTCCCCGTGAATATCACTTCAGCTTTCAAGAATTCGCGTTCACCAAGCCGCTTTCGTGGATCGTACTAACGGCTACTCACACATTTACGTTTTTCTATTCTTTGTTTTGATTGGTGCTCCGGCGATTCGTTCCGTTTTGTGACGGGCTAGATGCCCCGTGAAAAAGAGCCGTAAAGGTCGAATATTCGCCACATGGTTTAATATCTGCCAAATCTTGTTCCCCGCAACGAACATCCGCGCGGAGGATGAACGCGCCTATCTGAGCACGCGCTTTGTGACGGGTTCGGTCGGCATTAAAAGCTGGAAAACCTTACGCGATGAGTGTGTCGTTAAACAGGACCTTGATACTTCCTGCGGTGCTGCGGCTATCGCAACGCTGCTTAATGAGTACTACGGACAATCGGTATCGGTCCTCGTTTCAAAACATGCGGGAGGCTTTAGCAACCCTTGGCTTTCGATCCGTTGCGTTGCTATTCATTATGAGCAATTAGAGCACTTTTGAAGAAAACGGAGTTGGGGGATTTCCAAACGGCTTAGCACATAATTCAGTATCCTGAGAGCAATCGGGAGAGGAGATATGGCACGAGCCTACAGTTTGGACCTCCGGCGGCGGGTGATCGGAGCGATCGACGGTGGCCTTTCGACGCGAGAAGCGGTGCGGCGGTTTTCGGTCGGACTATCGACGGCGGGGGCGTGGCATCGGCAATGGCGGAAGACGGGAGATATGGAACCCGGTCGCCAGGGCCAGCCACCGGGATCGAAGCTGGATGCGTTTGAGGTCTTCATCCTCAGCCTCGTCGAGGAGAATAAGGATATCTCCCTCGACGAGATTGACGAGCGCCTTCGCGCCGAGCACGGGGTCGGGGCGGTACCGTCCACCGTGTGGCTGTTCTTCGACAAGCGCGGCATCACGTTAAAAAAAAGACGGCGCACGCCACCGAACAGCAGCGCCCGGACGTTCTTGTCCGACGCCAGGCCTGGTTCGACGGCCAGCCCGACCTCGATCCGGAGAAGCTGATCTTCATCGACGAGACCGGCACCTCGACCAAGATGGCCCGCCTGCTTTACCTGCCGCCCTACAACACTGATTTCAACCCGATCGAAATGGCCTTCTCCACGCTCAAGGCGCTGCTTCGCAAAATCTCGCCGCGTACTGTCCCCGAACTGTGGGAAACCATCGGAAAGCTCCTCGATGCCTTCTCTCCCGAAGAATGCATCAACTACTTCGAAACGGCAGGATATGAACCAGACTAATTCGAATCTGTTCTAGGTCTTGGTGAGCTGTAGTACCCGAAATTAGCCTAATGGTTCTTGGGTTGTGGTTTACCTGTGCACTTGGGGTCACCAGATGTGCAATTGGTGACCTTCTAGTAGATCTCAAGCACTTGTTGGGAAGTCCTGCTAGGGAAAGGTCTCCACGGAGATCGTCCCAGATGCCTCCAAGAAGCTGCTACAGGCCGCGATTCAGGGCAGGTAGCCTCCGCGGCGATAGCATCATCCACTCGGATGACTGGAGGGGCTACAATGGGTTGGTAGACATGGGTTATCAGAAGCATCTCCGCGTCCATCCGTAACGAATTTACGCGAGGCAATTGCCCTATCAACGGCATTGAGTCATTCCGGTCATAGGCTAAACGGAGGCTTGCAAAATTCAATGCTGTTCCCAAACATACGTTTCATCTACGTCTCAAAGAATGTGAATTCAGATTTAATCATCGAGAAGAAAATCTCTAGGATAAAATACTCTCTCTACTGAGCGAAAATCCTCTCTAAAGTTATCCGGTGGCTGCCAGAATACCGCTGATCGACAGCTTCTCGCTTAAGTCTACCGCTTGTGCCGGCAGGATTGCGGTGAGGAGGAGTACTAGGAAGCAGAAATGTTTGGGACCTAATTTCATCCAGCCTTCTCCATCGTGGTTTACCTCCTTCTTTAGGCGCGGGTTTAAGGATGCTGCCGGTACAGAAGAGCTTTATCCTCGCGATTCTGGAGCGTAAGGGATGGGCTCGAAGGCTGACCATCCGGGTGGTCTCCCACCTGGCCCTGAATCGCGGCCTGTAGCGGCTTCTTGGAGGCATCTGGGACGATCTCCGTGGAGACCTTTCCCTAGCAGTACTTCCCAACAAGTGCTTGAGATCTACCAGAAGGCCATCAATTGCACATCTGGTGACCCCAGGTGCACATGTAAGCCACAACCCAAAAACCATTAGGCTAAGTGGGCGGGGAGGTTGTCCATGATGACGATGTCCCCCGGCTTGAGCACGGGAACCAGGACCTGTTCTACATAGGCTTGAAGGCCGGACCGTTCATGGCCCCACCGAGAACCATCGGTGCGGTTATGCCGGACAGCCGCAGGCCAGCGGTGAACGTGGTCGTCTTCCAATGACCGTGAGGGATGCTCGCCCGGCATCTTTCCCCCCGGGTGGCGCGGCCACGCAGGCGGGCCATCTTGGTCGAGGTGCCGGTCTCGTCGATGAAGATCAGCTTCTCCGGATCGAGGTCGGGCTGGCCGTCGAACCAGGCCTGGCGCCGGACAAGAACGTCCGGGCGCTGCTGTTCGGTGGCGTGCGCCGTCTTTATCTCCCGTTCTCGTCTCCCGATTACTCCCAGGATACTGATGAATCATGTGCCAAGCTGTTTGGAAATCCCCCAACTCCGTTTTCTTTAAAAGCGGCTCTAGCCACGCTCGAAATGCCGGTGATTGTTTATCTGAAACTCCGCGAAACCGGCCATTTTTCCGTGTTGCGTGGGGTGAATGCGTCAACGGTGTGGCTTGCCGATCCTTCGCTAGGCAATCGCACCTACAGCCGGGAACAGTTCCTATCGCTATGGGATACCGAGGCGAGGGCGCAAACAGCCTCCGAAGCGCAAGGCCGGGTGTTAGCCATACTGCCCACGGGTGCAGGGTTGGCTGCGCAATCAGGCTTCTTTACCAAGAAACTCGGACAAACTATTTATTTCAAATTCTGAAATAGCGCAAGAAAAACGACCAACCCATGCTGCCCCTATAGCTTTATATGGCGTGCTTCGATTCACTCTCCGAAGAACCCACTCCAAATCCCCTGTCCCGCACCGGAACACGGCGGGGAGAAGGTGCTCTTAACGTTTAGACAACGCCACGGTAGGTGGTTGGTATCTTGCCCTGACTGCACGGAGGAACACCTTCGGGAGGCGTTGGAGGCGCAGAGTTGGTGGGTAGAGATTGCCGCTGATCCCGCCAAGGCGCCGGGCCAGGGGATGCGCTGCGACCCGCATTAGTGGGAGCGATCACCGCACCCGCGATTGCTATCACGCTGCAGATCGAGACGGATGTGCAGTATGATATTTTTGACGAGATCGAACAAAAAAATCCGCCTGCGTTTGCGCCGCGCGGCTTAAGAATGAGTTGTCAGCATCCCTTCTTTAAGCAGCAGCGCGACTCTCTACATCCTTCAAAACCTATGTGACCTCGGTTCCTGTTACAAGGCGTGGGTCAACGGGCTGTCAGCTCCGCTTCGATCAGGGTGATCGGATTCCCTTGTATGCTGTTGGAGAGCATAGCCTTGTTCACGATAGCGGCCACCCGGCTCTGGGTCAGGTCATAGTCGGTGAGGCTGGGCACGGCCAACTCGTCACTAAGTGCCCGGATCCAGGCGACGCCGTCGGCGACCTCGGCGGTGGCATCACCGGTGAGGATGGCCGCAACCTCTCGGTAGCGGGCTAAGGCTGGCGCAGTGGGGGTGCGTTCTTCCAATGCGCATACATTGGTCTCCATCACAAAGGGCAACAAGCGTGCGCAGACGGCACCGTGGGGCGCATTGAACATACCTCCGATGGGAGCAGCAAGGCCATAGACCGCCCCTAGCTTGGCATTGGACAAGGCCAAACCGCCGCACAGGCTGGCTAGGGCCATGTCTCGGTGTGCCTCGGTATCCGAAGCCCGCATGGAAGTCGCGGCGTAGGGAGCGTGCCGCACACCGCATCCCTTCGCGACAGAAGCCGTCAGTGAGGGGGCCAGGTGGGAGACGAAGGGCTCCAGGCACTGGGTCAGGGCGTCTAGGCCGGTGCCGGCGGTGATCTCCGGTGGCGCGGTGTAGGTGAGTACCGGATCGACGAGGGCAATCCGGGGCAGCATGGATCGATGGCGCAGGCTCACCTTGACCCCTTGTTCGGACGCCGTGAGTACGGCGTTGCGGGTTACTTCGGCACCGGTGCCCGCGGTGGAGGGGATGGCGATGAGCGGCGCGGCCGGGCTAGCTAAAGGCCGACCGCGGCTGATGATTTCTAGGTAGTTAAAAGGATCACCGGGATTGGACAGCAGAGCGGCGATGGCCTTGACTGCGTCGATGGCACTGCCGCACCGACTAGATCGACGCCGTAATCGCGAGCCTGCTCCGTACCTTCTAGGGCCGCTGCCACCGTGGGTTCGCCGATGACGGAAAGGGTATCTGACCGGTAGTCGCCGGTCCGCGAGCAGGGCCAGCAGGGGCTCGCTCCGCGCCGGGGTGCCGCCGCTTACTACTAGTACCTGGCTGCCCAACTCGGACACTAGGGCGCCTACTGAGTCGAGAACGCCTTCACCGAAGCAGGATACGACCGGCGGTCGCGAACTCGAATGTCATGGCGTTACCTTCATGTCTGCACTAGGGTCTGTTGAGATTCATCGTGAGTTGATGGCTGCGGCGCAGGCATAGATCATGGCCTCGAAGCTTTCATCGGTTTTGTCGCTGCGCATGGTGATACGCTTAAATTCTTTGAGTTTGCCGAAGAAGTTCTCGATCAGATGGCGCCATTTGTAGATTTCGGCATCGATGTCCAAGGGCTGGCAACGCTGCGGACGCCGGGAAATGATGATTTACGCGCCGCGCTCGCTCAGGTCTTCGATGACCCAGTTCGAATCGAACGCCTTGTCGGCAATCAGGCCGCCGAATTCGATATCCTCGATGAGTGGGGCCACGCCGACGGTATCCGCTGCCTGGGGAGCAGGACGAAGCGGGCCAGGTTGCCCAAGGCGTCCGTCAGGGCCAGGATTTTGGTTGTCAACCCGCCCTTCGACTTGCCGATGGCTTGGCTTTGAGTCCCCCTTGCGCCCTGGCCGTGCCGGTGGACCTTGACGATGGATCGCGAACTCTATGTCCGGTTCATCCGACACGGCGTCGAATAGGCGTTGGAATACATCGGCCTTCACCCAATCGCGAAACCGTTTGAACACCGAATTCCATTTGCCGAAGTGCGCCGGAAGGTCACGCCATGGACTGCCGGTCCACGCAATCCAGAGCACCGCCTCCAAAAACAACCGGCCGTCGCCACCCGTCCGGACAGGGTCCGTCTCCTTATCCAGGCAATGCGGCTCCATCAAAGCCCATTGACGATCCGTAATTACAAAACGCTCCGTCGTCATCCAAACCTCCTTCGACAAGGTAGCTTGAATCACAAATCACGACGCTTGGGAATCCTGAATCTCAACAGACCCTAGGTCCCAGCCCTGCTCATCCGGGAAGGTGTTCGCGTACTTCAGGGCGTGGCTTGGTTCGGTCATCATGTCAGAGATGGCGTTGTGCCAGGTGGCGTTGTAGAGAACCGGAGTTTTGGATTGGAGAGGTAGGATAACCAGCAAGAGCAGACCTAGAAGTGCCTGAACGGCTTTCTAAGGTGCTTTTAGTTCCCCACCGTTTTTTCTCTTACCTCAATCCATTTCCGTTTATCTTCGGGTAAGCTTTCGTACATCTGCTTGAGGCGCTTGGTACGTGAGATCATCTGTTCTGCAATTTCGTTGACAAGCTGGAAAAGATTTAACGCGGTGGCCTTGTCGTCCTTGATGTCCATAACCCCCCCGTGTACGGCCTCATTGCCAATTACACGCACGATGTCCAAGGATTTTTGGACCAGTGGATCCAACCTCTTCTCCACAAGACTTGCAATGTCATAGTTGATGTTATCGCCTTTTTCTCCTAACGTCTTGCAGAGCATTTTGAATGCAAAGGCGCAAAAGCGCTGCCGCCCCCTCGGCGATAAATCCACGATGCTCCGGGCTTCCTCGAAATCATGAATTATGTCCTTGGGCAAGTCTTGGTTCGGTAGGGATTCCTCTTTCTGAGCCGGAGACACCAGATTTTGGCATACCCATACTGCTACCTTATTGCAATTGTAGCACTTACTAAGAAACAGGTTTCTCACGGTGTAGTTGCCATATCGTTGACCTGTTTCTATTACGATTCCAGTTTCTTTGGTATGTTTAAGGATAGAATTCTTGACATCATCTTTCAAATTCATGACCTGCGAATGCTCCTTGATTCTTGCCAGAGTCTCATCAACCTTGTCCGCAGGAGGTTTCTTCTCCTGATTAGCACCTAACGTAAACCACGTTTGTGCCGCGTACGCGGCACAATGTGGGCACTTAAAGGCCGTCTCTTTGGTTAAAGGCAAAATGATCATTTTTCATCCCTCTTTCTCTGATTCCTAAACCTCAATATGGAGACCGCCGATCAGGTAACCCCGTTTCTCTTGCTTGAGATCTCTAGAGATCATCTTTGGGAAAACCAAACCATCATTGATCTCATCTTCGTTTCCAGGAGGACCTTTTTGTGCTCCCGCAGCGCACGCAACAGCCTCCAAGCGCCGCCTTTGTAGGCGTTCTGGGATACCTCCGCCTTACCGGCCTCGGTCTTAGGCCCGGTCGATTTCTCCCATGGTTGCCATTTCCGAATCAGCTCGGCCTAGCGTGCACGCTGCTCCGGAGTCTAGCCGTTCGCCATCTTTTTCTTCCAATAGTTTTCTTTTCAGCGCTGGATTTTTTCCGCGCGCAGGGCGCTATCGTCATAATTGATAACCTTAGTCGAGGGCAATAACTCGTTTCGAATCGGTTTCTTCCTTGTTGATAACTTGGATCCAGTCGTATTTTCCATCGCCAGATGCTTCCCTCCCATCCTCGATTTGAATCGTGTTCTTGCCGTCTTCGATTCGGAGGGGGACCTCACGGATAAGGTTATCGTGGTCCATACCTTGTCTAATTTTGGACGGAGGTTTCGCGTATCCAAAATTCGCCAGTGCAAACTGCGCCATTCCGGAATGCCACTTATCGGTGAGGCCCTTGTTCCAGAGGGATTGCTCTTAACGAGTCTTCAGGAGGTCGAAAAATTCATCGAACTCCGCATCGTTTTTGCCCCAATTGTGAATTGTTCTCCGCGCGACACCCAGGTGATCTACTAGATCGGCTGCGGTCGGGAGTCCCGGCTCATAGAGCCGATCTTCCAAATATCTTGTACATTCTCGACGAATTTCTTCTGTTCGAGGGTCGCATTTCTTATTCTCCATGGTCGAGGGTAAAAACTCTCCTTGGCTATTTTAGTTTGCTAATGAAAGAGTGTAGAGCGGTCCGCCGTCTTGTCAATATCCGTTTGGGTTTTTTTGTTTGCTTGAGCGTATTTGGTTGCAGTGATTGGTATCCGGTTTTGGATAAAAAAGATTTCTGAATGGTTAGAGTTTGATTAGAAAGGCATAATACTTATTCGTTTTTCGCATGACACTTATGCTCCACAGGGAGAACCCTGGGCAGGGTTGCTTCAATGTATTCTGCATATTCTGGCGTGAACGTCCGGAAGCAAGCCAAAAAAAAGGGCCTTTCGGCCCGTTTCGGTGGTTGCGGTTAATAAACGCCCGTGGCGGCGTTTCGTTCTCCGCTCGTTGATCCCTGTCCCCCGTGATTCGACGCTAGGTAGGTAACGATTAGGGATTTCGGTAGACGCCCGGAATCAATTTCTTGGCTTCCGCGTAGATTTTTTCTCGGCTCCAGTCCGGGTATTCCATCAGGATATCAAGCGCGAGTTTCGAGATGAGCGTTTTGGCTTCGGGGTTGAGCTGATCGAGGTATTTGCTCACTGGATCAAGGCTGCGGGTGCCGGTTGTGGCGATGATGGTTTGCACGGGGGCGTCTGCCGCTTTTTGGCCGTCTTCTCCTGGGCCTTTTCGTCTGCATTGCGGGCATGACTTGTTAGGGCCATTCCGGCGATTTGCGCGGTCAGCCGCTTCATCATCGTTGCGCCTCTTTTGGCGCATGCCTTCTCATACGCTTTCTGTTTTATCCTGATCCGCTCTCTGGCTTTCGTGCGTTCTTTGTCAAGCCAGACACGGAGTCCCCCAGGGCATGGAATAGCGTGGTGGAAACGATCTTGATCGTGGAAAAACTTCTGTAGGAGCCATCCTTCAACCGTTTACCCCGCGTCCTTGAGCGTTGCTACGATCCGCGCCGCGCGCCTTTCGCCTAACCCCGCCCAGGTCGCCAAGTGGTCCATAGTGTAGTTGAGAAGCCATTTTCCGTCGGGAAGCCCATGCGCCCGGTAGCTAAATCCATACGCAGCACCAGCGCGACGAGAAGCATGCCAATGCCGTCGCGGCGCTCGCTGCGGATTTTTCGTCCGTCGGCGTGGAAATTTAAACGCACAACCATGACACTTATAATCTAACCACTACCGCTCTCCGACTGTCGGGGCCATCCCTCAATCGGCCCCCATCCGTTCCTCCAGCCTGGCCATGAGGTCGCCCGCGATATCGAGCCCGAACCGGGCATCCAACTCCCGGATGCAGGTCGGGCTGGTGATGTTGATCTCGGTGAGATAGTCGCCGATCACGTCGAGGCCGGCGAACAAAATACCGCGCCGGCGTAGCTCGGGCCCGACCTGGGAGGCGATCCAGCGGTCGTGTTCGGTCAGGGATTGCCCGACGCCGGTCCCTCCCGCAGCGAGGTTACCCCTGGTCTCACCGGGTTTGGGTCTGCGGGCCAAGGCGTAGGGCACCGGCTCACCGTCGATAAGCAGGATGCGCTTGTCACCGTCCGCGATCTCAGGGATAAATTTCTGGGCCATGCAGAACCGATTGCCGTAATCGGTCAGGGTCTCGACAATTACATTGAAGTTGGGGTCCGCGGCTTTTACCCGAAAGATGGAGCGTCCCCCCATGCCGTCGAGGGGCTTGAGTACGATCTCCGTGTACCGGGCGAGGAGTTCCGCGATGTCCGCTTTGCGCCGCGTGACCAGGGTCGGCGGACAACATTGGGGAAACTGCAGGATGAAGACCTTTTCGTTCGCGTCGCGCAGGCTGCGCGGATCGTTGACGACCCAGATGCCCCTGGCCTGGGCCTGTTCGAGCAGATAAGTCGCGTAGATGTACTCCATGTCGAACGGCGGGTCCTTGCGCATCAGAATCACCGGCAAGGTATCTAGGGGACGGGTCCGCTCGCCGCAAAAGCGGTACCAGAGCGTCGCGTCGTCCCGGACCTGAACCTCCCGCATCCGCGCCCATGCGCGATCATCGCGCAGGAACAGGTCGGACAGTTCCATGTACCGAATGCGCCATTGCCTGTGATCCGCAGCCAACAGCATGGCGAAGGTGCTGTCCTTCGCGATCTTGATGGACCCGATGGGGTCCATGACGACACCGATCTCTCGTTGCATCCTCCTATTTTAACGTACCCTGGGTTTTGCCGTCGGGGTGCCCCTGGTGCTCAGTTTCGATTGACGCTATGAAAATTCCCGCGGCCCACCTTCCTTGGTTCGCTGGATTATGGCAATCCCTGCCGGAATGACGCGGTGTGGCCTGAAAATTGCGGTAATGGTTAAGTTTTAAATGGAAACATCGCCACTCGCAGTGGGTTTGGCGCGCCACAGGCTGCACTCCCTCTCCCTCCCAGGGAGTCGCAAAAGCGCCTCTCCCGCCGGGAGAGAGCCTGCCCCGAGCGTACCGAGGGGGCTTGGGGGGAGGGGGTCGAAAGGGTGAAGATGATGCCTTAGCCGTGGCCGCGGTGGCCCACCATGCACAGTAGGTGCCGGCAAGCCGGCACTCAAGTTGGCTACGGGGCCGGATTGCAAGCGAGGAAATTATAAAGCGCGGGCTCGCCCCGCACCTATCGCCGAGAGATCCAGCGACACCAAAGTGTGCCCAAGCGATAGGTGCGAGGTAAGCCCGCGCTTACCAGCCCCGCAGCTACCGATCCGGTCGCCACCCGAGCGACTCCGCTAAGGTTGTTTCTGTGCGGTAGTGGTTAAGGTTTAAAATAAAGCCTTTCTTTTTGCCGCAAACGGTTGAAATCGGCTCGCCATTAAACCCAAAATGGCTTAGCCGTTGGGGGCTAAGCCGTTAGCTGAACGATAAGATCTGGTAGCGGGGGGAGGATTTGAACCTCCGACCTTCGGGTTATGAGCCCGACGAGCTGCCTGACTGCTCCACCCCGCAATAGGATTGAATATTCTATGGCTCGATGATTTCGGATGCAACCCCGAAGTTGCCTCAGATTTTCCCCATAACGAACGGTGGAGTACCATTGGTGTTTTTATGCGATGATACAATCGCAGGCCTGATGTATACACCACCTTCAGCAAAATCGAGTGAATCCGTTACGGAAAGAGCGACTGCCGGTTTGCCTGATGCGTCTCTGCCGGCACCGTCGGAAGCCACACCGAAGCGTGACTGTCCCACCGCGGGTCCGGAGCGGTATCTACGCCGGATGCGGGGCACCGCCCTGTGCGGTGGTCCGCCACGGGTGTCGGTGGCCGAGATTCTCTGGTCCTGGCTCGGGGCCTTCCTGGGCATCGGCGCGGTAGGGCTGTTCGGACGGTTCGTTCTCGCGGGAACTGATAACCTCTTCATGATCGGCTCATTCGGGGCTTCCGCTGTCCTCGTCTACGGCGTGCCCCACAGCCCCCTGGCCCAACCCCGCAACCTGGTCGGCGGGCACATGCTCTCGGCGCTGGTCGGTGTCTTGTGCTATCAGATGCTCCATCCCATCCCAGAGCTGGCGGAAGCCAGTGCCGTGGCAAGCGCCATCGCACTCATGCACCTGACCAGAACCCTGCACCCGCCGGGTGGGGCGACGGCCCTGATCGCCGTCATCGGCTCCGAGGAGCTCCACGCCCTCGGTTACCTCTTCGTTCTGGTACCGGTGGGTCTGGGGGCGGTTCTCCTGCTCATCGTCGGACTCCTGATAAACAACCTGAGCGCACGCCGCCGCTATCCGGGGTTTTGGCTGTGATCACTGGGCAATAAAAAAGCCGTGTCGGAAAAATCCGAAACGGCTCGGTGTTCAACCAGGTTTTTTGGTCGGGGCGAGAGGATTTGAACCTCCGACCACCTGAACCCCATTCAGGTGCGCTACCAGGCTGCGCTACGCCCCGTACGCCGTCAAAAGTATTCCCGGAGCCACGTTTTGTCAATGGGAGTGCCGGCATCTTTCCGGCTTCCGCGAGTACCGACCGATGGGAGGGCAAGGCAGTATCCCCGGATCGGTGCCTCAGCGATGCCTGCCGCCTGGAAGGCGGCGTTCCCGGCCAGAGGCTTTTGCGATACCCCCCCAGGAAGAGGGGCTCTCGATGAATCGGTTCTTACCCTGGACCTATGCCATAGTGCGGACATTTAAACACGTAAAAACAGTCGGTTAGCGTTAAATGCCAACACTACCTAATCCCTTGATTTTAAGGAATCAACCACTATGGACTAAAGCCCATAGTATGATTCGCGGCTGAAAGCCGCATTTTGGCTGAAGCCAACTGAAAGCACTGACTCGAAATCACTATGCTGCGACTGAAAGTCAGGGCTTCGGCTGAAGCCAATTTAAGCCAATGATTGATAGTCATTCCACGCGAAACTCATCATCATTATGATTCGGGTGCTTATCATGATGATCAAGATACTCTTGAATCATTTCAGATGATTTTCTATAAGACCTCATGAATGAGAGTATACTAAAAGTCTTGCACTAAAATGCAAGTTTTTACTAACGTATTGGGACAATAAAAAACCAGATCTCTATTCGTCTTCCGTCACTTTCCCCGACGAGCTGCGGGCGATATCGGCCCGGCTCTGCAGATCCGCCAACAGGTCTTCGTAGTAGGCACGGCCGATGTCTTGCGTCAGACTCTTGCGCATCCGATCGCGAATCGCCTCGTCCAGATCCTCGAAGGAGCCGTCCACGACCTCGCCCAGAATCACCACGGCACCGTCTCCGCCGTTCAGGGATAAGCTGCCGTAGCTTTGGTTGCCTCGCCGCGGGCGACTCAGAGTAAAGGCGAAGTCAAGGATTTGCGCCGGTATCCGCTCCGCATTCCGCGCGATCAGCCCGAAGCCCTCCACTCGGTAGTCCCCGGCAATATCCGACAGGGTCTTGCCGGCGGTCAGGGCATCCGCCAACTCGGCGGCTTTGGCAGCGGCCGCATCCGCGGCACGCTGGTCGCGCAGGATTGTCGTAATCTCGTCGCGGACCGCATCCAGGGACTTGGCGATTGCCTCCTCGTGCTCCGGCACGCGCAATACGACCGCCTGCAGCTGGTCGCGATCGGACTCGATGAGGTCGCTGTTGTTGCCTTCCAGGAGTATCTCATCGCTGAAGGCGGCGGCGAGCACCTTGGGGTGGGCAAGGATGCCTTCTCCCCCGGAGCGATCGATCCAATCGCTGGTCCGAAGTTCGAGGCCGAGGGCCTCGGCCGCGGGCTCTAGGCTGTCCGGCGACTCATAGCTCAGGTTAGCCAGACGCTCGGCCAGCTCGAAGAACAGGCTTTCGTTACCACGCCGCCTCAGGTCGGCAATCAGCTCGCTCTTCACTGCCTCAAAGGGCCTGGTCTCCCCTGGATCGATTTCGGTGACCTCGACCAGATGGTAGCCGAAACGGCCGCGGATGGCCTCGCTGAGCTGGCCCGCATCGAGCGCAAATGCAGCTTGATCGAGGACCGGAGCCAGCAAACCCTGCTCGATGAATCCGAGGTCTCCGCCTTGTGTCGCCGATCCCGGGTCCTGGGACAGCTCTTTCGCTACTGCGGTGAAGTCTTCCCCACCTGCAATCCGTTCCCGGATGTCGGCGATGTCCGCCTCAGCCGCCTTTTCTTCCGCCTCGTCGACCCCCGCCTCCAGGGCGATCAGGATATGACGCACACGACGCCTTTCAGGCCGGGTGAAGCGGTTTTTCTCCGCCTCATAGTGCTCGCGCAATGCCTGCTCGTCAGGCACCTCAGGCGGGACGATGGATTCGGCATCCAACACCAGGTATCGGACCCGTATCCGCTCCGGAATCTGAAATCGCGACCGGTTTGCCTCGTAGTAGGTGGCAACCTCCTCCTCGGCAACCGGCTCTTCGCTCAGGAGGGTGGACTTGGGCACCCGGATAAAGCTTAGGCGCCGTTGCTGACGGTTAAGCTGGACGGCCGCCGCGAGCTCTCTGTCCAGCAGGATCTCCGTGGTGACAATGGCCCGCAATAGCTGGGTACTCACGATCTGCCGGCGCAGTGCGGCCTCAAACTGGGGTGGAGTCATGCCCTGCAGAGCGAGCATGTGTTCGTAGGTTGCATTATCGAAGTGTCCGTCCTTCTGAAATGCGGGATCACTCAGGATGGTGTCACGCAGTTCCTGATCCGAGACGCGCAGTCCCAGGTCATGGGCGGTTTGCGTCAGGAGAGTATCCCGAATCATCTGCTCGAGCACCTGGCCCCGCATCGTCTTGTCGTCGAACAGCTCCGGACGGTAGGCGGTCCCCAGCCGGTCCTGCAATTGGGCCCTGAACTCCCGGTACTGATTGTCGAGCGCGCGTTCGGTGATCTCGATCCCGTTGACCGTCGCGACCACCGGCTCCGCACCGCCCCCCAGATAGGACTGGATACCCCAAAGCGCGAAGGGGATGCTGATGAAGATCACGATTACCCAGGCGATCCAACCCTGGGCACGTTCCCGAATCGTCTGTAACATAGCCAATCGCTTTAAATATCAGGAGCCATTCACACGTCGCTCCAATGAATGAAAATGGGGTATCCCGTGGGATACCTCGCTTCGTGGACGCCGGTTCTCGCTCACTTTTTGGTTAAGGGACGTCCTACTTTGCGGGGTTCGGGTATGTTCATATTCATCGGTTTAGTTCTTCTTGTGCCATCCCTGGCGTCCGGATTCCGGCGTCCCAGCCGGAATGACGAGGTGGAGGCTGACAAATGCGCTGATTATTCGATGTTACCGATATTTGGAATCACCTGTTCCAGTTATTTTAGCGCACCGTAATGGGTGGAGGAATACTAAGGAGGAGCACAGGGGAGCGAGGGAGCATAAGCGCCGAGCGAAGTGCGGCGTGTGAGCGCCGGCGGAGACGAAGTGCCAGGCCATGCGACACGGCGTCAAGTCATTATCGGAACGAACCGGCGCACGGAGCACTGGGTGGACGGCGTCACCTATCCGATCTGGTCGAACTCTATCGGCTGCTTCGATCGGGAGCATATCCGGTACGATCCCTATGTTTGTTGTCCCAATACGTTAGTAAAAACTATGCGCTTTAGTACAAGAATTTTAGTATTCTCTCATTCATGAGGTCTTACAGAAAATCATCTAAAATGATTCAAGAGCATCTTGATCATCATATAAGCACCCGAATCATGATGATGATTAAGTTTCGCGTGGAATGACTATCAGTCATTGGCTTAAATCGGCCTCAGCCGAAGCCCCGACTTTCAGTTGCAGCATAGTGATTTCGAGTCAGTGCTTTTAGTTGGCTTCAGCCAAAACGCGGCTTTCAGCCGCGAATCATACTATGGACTTTAGTCCATAGTGGTTGATTTCGCGGGCGACAGCTAACCTGGGGCTATACGCCGTTCGAACAGAAATTCGGCACGCTCATCGACTGGCAGGTCAATAGCTTATCCGTTAATAAAAATCGAAATTTCCTAGTTTAAGGTCTTGACATTGATTGACAGGATATGCGATGGGATCACAGGAAAATAAGTTGATCAATCTCTATATTGAGCTCAGAGACGGCCTCCGGGATTTGGAGGAAAGATTCTATACAATGATCCTCATATATCACCGGGATTACACAGACTCTCCAGAGGATTTCGCCCACGAAATGACCTACAAACGATATTGCAAGGCGATGGACGAAAGAGAAAAGGCTGAAGACGCCAGATATACTCTGGGAAATATGGTCTATCCACCCTTTGGCATTGATGATATAGATCATCTGGAAGACGCCGATCTGGAATGGATGAACCTGGACGCCGGAGAGCTGGAGGATATCAAGTGTCTTATGGAGAAGCTGACCAGGAAAGCGGAGAAACTCGAAGCCAAATGGAAGAAAAAAGCCAGTTATTGATCGAATATTATACTCCATGCTTTAATCTCCAAAAAAACTAGAAATAGAAATATCAAAACCTTAAACTAGGAAATTCCGTTCAGATTAATCATCGAGAGGGAATCTCTATAATAAAAATACTCTCTCCGCTGAGCGAAAATCCTCTCTAAAGTTATCTAGACCCTCCTATAAATTTGGAGTTTCGCGACGAAGCTCGAGCTGGACACTCGTCAGTCCCAGGCGAAGCCTTGCTAGAGAATCCACTCCCTGGGTATCTCCCGCGGGGTGAAGGGACGGACCTCGAGTACTCGCGTAGCGCCGGCAAGGTTCCTGACCTCGACACGGACGGACTCGCAGTCGCGTCCCTGACCATAGCGCACCACCAGCCGCGCCGCCAACTCGATATCACCATCCGTCACCACGCCATCGATCAGGGCCTCGGGTCCGCCGTGACTGAGCGTCCTGATGCTGACGAAACGCTTACGGAACCCGGACAGAAAGCGTCCTTCGCCTTCCTCGCGTGCGATGATGACCTTGAACTCGGGACGTGGCCGGATATGGCGCCCCACCTTCAGGAGCACGATATCGTCCAGATCATAGACCCGATCACCGCGACTGTTCCACAGATCCGCCAGCTTCGCGGAGTACTGAGAATCGGTCAGAAAGCAGCAACCGCCGGCCGGTTGCGCATAGTCGTCAAGCCCATATTCCTGCGCCAATGCCATCTGCGGCTTTCTGCTGCGCCCGGAGAAATCGAACAGGCGTTCACGTTCCACCCAGCCCTCCCGCTCCGGCAGGGTCGGCGGCAAGCGCTTGGCGCATAAGGGCCGCAGCAACAAGTCACCGGCTCCCGAGTCGTCCTGCACGACCGGCAGCGTGTCCTTGCGTTGAGACTTGGGCCGCTGCCCCACCACCTCACCGGTGACGATGAAGTCGAACCCGTGCGCACGCATCCACTCATGGGCTCGCCGTACCATGAAGATCTTACAGTCGAGGCACGGATTGAGATTGGCCCCGTACCCATACTTCGGGTTCAGGACCACAGCACGGTAATCCTCAACCACGTCGACGAAATGTAGTTTCACGCCCAAACGCTCGGCCACCCAGAGCGCATTGTTGCGTTTGGGCTTGGTGTGCTTACGGATGGCATGCGTGTGACCCTCCACGCAGAAGCCGGTGAAGAAATTCAGGCCCTCCACATGAATACCCTGGTCCTGGACAACGCGCACGGCGAGCATGGAGTCGAGACCCCCCGAGACTAGAGCGACCGCTTTTCGTTCAATCATCACGACAAAAGGTCATGTTTTCGGGCAGATTTAGAAGCTGTCTGGTTAAAATGGATCGTAGCGAAAATGATCCAAAATGAGGGCATTTTTTTCGCTCTTTCGAGGCGAATAGCCGGCCTATTTAACGAGAAAAAGCGGGAAAAGGGACCGTTTTAGGACATTACCGCGGACAAGCGTTCTTGATGTTCACAGAATGCCACCAATGCACCTGCTCGGTCGGGGACATCCGCGGTGGTCACGGCAATCGCATGGGGGAGCCCCCGCGTATCCACGGCACGATGGCGTTTGATGCCGGATATCTTCTTACCCGCGTCATATCCCTTCTGCCCGGCCAGATCCGTATCCTTCACGCTTTGCGCATCAACGATCACGAACGTTGTCTTCTCGTTCCGACCACGGCCGATACGGACCGCACCAACCCCATTTTTTTAGCCTGCTCAAGCAGGCTGAACGCTTCCTCAGAGGGGTTTTGATTCCATTGACGAAAGTATTTATACACCACCGGCCAGTTGGGAAAATCACCGGGGAGCATTCGCCATTGGCAGCCACTTTTCAATACCTACAGAACCACGCAAAAACATCATATAAATCAACAACTCTTGGCTTGGTCTTCTTCTTGGCTTACTCTAATATGGCTCGGATGGACGCAAACTGCTCTCGGCTTCTGTCACTTGGGTAGGTGATTCTCATCGCCCTTTCTCCGTGTCTTAGATCGTAAACAGGTTCTTATACGCGCTCACCCCGAAGTAATCTCACAAGGTGCCCAACAAGGCGCGCCCAGCCGCGATCTTATTTTTAGTACCTTGCCCGTGCGTGTCCCGGTGCCGGCACCATCACGCCAGGCTAGCTCGCTGTTGACCAGTACCCGGTCGATACCGGCGGCCGGAGTGGTGGGATCATCGAAGGTGGCACGGTCACGCACACCTGTCGGGTCGAACAGCACGATATCGGCAAAGGCGCCCCCGCCCGCAGTACCCCACGGTCTTTCAGGGCGAAGGTCTGCGCCGACAGTCCGGTCATCTTCGCACTGCCTGCTCCAGCGGGAACAACCCCAGCTCGCGGCAGTAGTGCCCCAGCACACGCGGAAAAGTGCCCCACAACCGTCGGAGCCGATCCTGCTCTCAGGATGGGCCAGAATCCGGCGCACATCAGCCTTGTCCATCATGAAATAGACGGCCCCGCCGGGATGTGTAACCGCTCGGCTGCTTCCGCTGCCGTACAGCCCCACTCCACGGCGATTTCGCTCAGCTCGCGACCCGCCGCCTCTGGGTGCGACTTGGACCAGGTGACCAGAACCCGTTTCGCACGCTTAATCATTTCCGGTAGCAACACGGTGGAGCTGGCGTCGTAGGGATAGACGTCGAAGCCGACGGGGCTGTTGCCGGCGTGCCGCGCGGGCCAGGACCCGATCACTGGTGCCCCATACCTTGGGGCTGCCGCATTTGAGGTGGAAACTACTACCGGCACCCGCGCCCGACGTCCGGTCTCGAAGGTCTCCTCCAAAGCTTCCATAACCCCATCGCCTTCATCACGCATGTGGGTAGTGTAGATACCCCCGAACGCCGGCAGCTCCTCGGCTAGTGCCACCGCCTCCGCAGGCGGGGCGGAACGGCTTGGGGGATAGATGAGGCCAGTGGAAAAGCCCGCGGCACCCGCTTCCAGGGCCGCGCGCAGCCGCTCTTTCATCAGCCGGATCTCGGCCTCGCGGGCCGGCCGGGTGAAATCATCCAGGGCACCGGCCCGTAGCGTCGAGTGGCCTACCAGAGGGACTACATTGATCGCCGGGGGCTTGCTCTCCACCTCGGCCAAGTAGGTGGCGAAATCGGCGAAACGGTACCACTCGGCCCCACCGGCCAGGTTCAGTGGCGGTGGTGGAGACCGTTGGATTTGCAGAGGCGCTAAGCTGACACCGCAGTTACCCGTGACCACGGTGGTCACACCTTGGCTGAGCTTGGGCGTCATCTCGCGGTTGGAGAGCAGCAGGCGGTCGTCATGGGCGTGCACGTCGATGAATCCGGGGCTACGACATGACCGCGGGCATCGATCTCATGCTCGGCGCGGTGGCCGGTCAGATTACCGACGGCTGCGATGCGCTCGCCGTGGATCCCCACATCGGCCACGCGGCGAGGCGCACCGGCGCCGTCGATCAGGGTACCGCCTTGGACCAGTATATCGTAGGGATCGTTGGATGTGTTCATGAGGACCTCGGTGCTCGTTAGGACCCAAGCTGCATATGTCAAGAGTTTTACTTGCAATACTGTTAGTAATATTCTTTCCTTCAAATGGATCGGGAGCTCCACGATCGGCGTGGGGGTGCGGCGGAAACCGCGCCCCTTCGGCTTTTCAGGGGAGGGTTTTCAGCCCATGCCCTGCCGGTCTTTCCTCCCCACTGCGGCTCCCCACTTATGACGGATATAGTCGGTAATCTCCGGATTGCCGGACACATTCTTCAAGACCGGAGTGTTGAGCTTCTCCAGCTTGACCGTCTTCACATCACGCAAATATTCGGCGACCGTCTCCCAGATGGGCTCTCCGGGGGCCCTGGGACCCGACGGTGGCCCAGCCGGCGACCACATACGATTTATCGGCCTCGATCCGGGTGCCGTCGTCCATGGCCATGTCGCTGATGCGCTTGCTGATGGATGCGGTGGGATCGCACACATAGTCCAGGCCCCCGACACGGACCATGTCGCCGCTTTGCTGCGCATAGGGGGCCGGGTTGAAGAGATTGTCACAAACATCCTCCAGGATGGCCTTGAGCTCATTGCCTTTCATCTCACGGCGATAGGTCTCCGGATAGGTGATGCGGGTCTGATCCATAACGTTCTCCATGGTGATGGTCTGGCCTGGCAGCACGCTGGTCCCCTAGCGAAAGCCGGGCGACAGGCTGATCCGGGCGTCCTTGACCTTGCGCAGGGCGTCGCAGATGAGCTGGTCGAAGGTCCCGTTGAAATTACCGCGCCGGTACAGGGCCTCCTCGGCAGTAGCCAGCTTCTCCCTCAGCATATCCCGGTAGGGGGCACGTACCCCCTCGATATACTGGGTCATCTCGGCGTCGGGTGGGAGTAAATCAGAGAAGACCGGTAACAGACGGTAGCGGAAGTCGCGCACCTTGCTGTCCCTGACGTCCAGATCCATCATCACCCCTAAGAACTTGCCGTTGGAGCCGGCATTGGTGAGCAGGGTCTTGCCACCTGCGTTCCTCACGACACTGGGGGCCGGTATGCCGTCGTGAGTGTGACCGCCGAAGATGACATCGATGTCGGTGACGCGGGAGGCAAGCTTGAGATCCACATCCATGCCGTTGTGGGAGAGGACCACCAGGACGGCGGGTTTCTCCTGGGCGCGGATCTTATCGACCAACGCCTGCATACGCTCCTCCTGAATCCCGAACGTCCAGTCCGGGATGAAGCGGTTTGGATTGGCGATCGGGGTGTAAGGGAAGGCCTGGCCGATAACGGCGACCTTGACGCCCCCGATGGCCTTGATGGTGTAGGGTCTAAAAGCCAAGCCCGCATCCTCGTCGAAGCCTGCGAATTCCGGGAACCGATAATCGAACAGGGCCTCGTCGCGCACGGCGACGTTCTGGGCCACGAAGTCGCCCTCGAAGGCGCCGATATTCTCGATTACCTCCTGGTCGCGATAGGTGAACTCCCAGTGACCGGTCATGACGTCCACCCCCAGCAGGTTGCAGGCGCCGACCATATCCTTACTTACCCCGGGTCCGGTAAGCGGTACCCGAGCCCTGCCAGGTATCGCCGCCGTCCAGCAACAGGCTGTTGCCGTCACCCCGTGCGGCGCGGATGTGGTCCACCAGGGTCTTGAGATGGGCAAAGCCGCCCACCTTGCCGAATTGCCGGGCGGCCTCCTCGAAGCCCAGACAGGTGAAGGCATGGGCCTGGATCCCGCCCGGCTCGATGTCGAAGTGTCTCAGAAAGGCGTCGCCCACGATGTGGGGGCCTTGCCCAGGGCCGGGCCGATGCCCAGGTTCACGTTGGGCTCGCGAAAGTAAATGGGGTTGAGCTGGGCGTGGGTATCGGTGATGTGCAACAGAGTGACATTACTGAATCCGGGTACCTCGTAGAGATCCGACGGCTGCCGCATCGCGGCGAACACGGACGCCGGCAACAGGCAGGCCGCGCCGGCCATTCCCAAAAGCTTGATGAATTCACGTCGCGCGAGCGTCATCCGGCGCTTCCCCTCATCTGTCGAGACCAGGTCTGTTGACATTCAAGCCGTGGGATGGGCAGAGCGAAGCCTGTCCGTCCGGATGGTCTCGATTTTTGGTGATTGCACGGGGCTTTCCGAGCCACGGCCTCCGGTCGGGGGACGAATCAGGCATAGCGTGCCCATCAAAGCGATGGACACACGGCGCACCACACATCCTCCCAGGCCGTCGCGGTTCAGGAAGCTATAAGGAATGACCACAGCCTTGAGCCCAGCCTGCCGGGCGCTTGCTTTGCCCATCCTGCTCATTGTCAACACTACCCAGTGTTGAGGCTGTGTTGGAAGATGAGCTGAGCAGAGGTCCCACAGAACGACGGTTAACGGGAATTTCCATCCGTAGAAAAGCGCGACCTTGATCGGTAATCGGCTCGGGATTGGGCTGTCCGGCTGTCAGTCTCAGTTTGCGCCTTTACAGCACAGCGATTCAAAAGCAGTCAGGTGGATTGCAACGGGGCGGGATTATCATTTCGTCACGCGTCGTTGCTCCTCGGGCCGTTCGTTGTCCACCTAATGGGGATTCAATGGTCGGCATTGGTAAAGATTCCAGTGCTGGGGATTATTCCAAGGTCCTCTCGGAGTGGGGCCGGCTCCCGTCTGCTCCCACCTGCCCTCAAAGAGCGGTCCACTTCCTCCAGACGTCAGCCTTTCGCATCCGGTGATCGGCCCTTGTCAGCTTCCGGTGATTGTGGCTTTCGGGATTGTTGCACCAGCCCATGCTCTGGGCCATCACCCTTTTTCCGTCGTCGGAGAGCTTGCGCATCCCGCCCCAGAATCGACAGGTCGCGCAGGTGTCCTCCGATGTGGTATTGACGGCGAGGCCCTCCCCGGATCCGCCGTGCTTATGCTCATGTCCATGCGCGTGCTCATCCGACGCCTGCACGCCCATCGGTGCGAGTGCGACCGTACCGACACCGACGAGCAACTTTCCCGAAGCAGCCAGAAAGCCGCGGCGTGTTTTGAATGGCATTGGGTTACCTCACTTTCCATTTCATGGATTGTTACGCCTCGACCAGCCGGTCGGCCGGCCGGCGTCGAGAAATTATCTTTAGTAATCCGCAGAATACATAGATTTTCATAGATTTGCATCCGGGAAATTCCGGTAATTCGTGGATGTGGAGCAATCGCATCGGTCCGCTCCGCGGACCCTATGCTAACCATTTGACTAACTGTAAGGCTCGCTGTGCGGGCATCTGGGATATTACGGCCAGGTAGTGGTTAAGATTTAAATGGAAACATCGCCACGAGCAGTGTGTTAGGCACGCTATAAACTACCCACCCTCCCTTCTAGGGTGTCGCAAAGGCCCTGGCCGGGGGAGCGCCGCCTTCCAGGCGGCAGGCATCGCTAAGGCACCGATCCGGGGATACCGCCTTGCCCTCCCGCCGGTCAGTACCCGCGGAAGCCGGCAAGATGCCGATGCTCCTAATTGCGTAGGCCGGCAAAGGCTGGCGGTGGATGCCCATCCGCTCCACGTCCGAGGCATCGGGGATGTGGGTGGCGAGCAGATCCGGGTAGTCCTCCGCCAGGCGTTCGATGATGTCCAGATGCAGGCGCTTGCGGTGAGCCGCCATGGTGAACAGGGGCAGCACGCACAGCGCCCCCAGCCGGCCGTGTTCATCGAGGAACCTCAGTAGTTGATCCAGGGTCCGCGCCGAGAAGGTGGTCGGGATCATGGGCACCAGGATGGCATCGCGGGCAGTCCAGAAAGCTGTAGTCGTAGTCCTAGGTCAGGGGCTTGAGTAGCCGTAACAGCCGCCTGGTGGGCTGTCTGACATCCTCCAACGCCAGATCCAGGTTGCGGAAGGAGAAGTCCGCGGGCAGCAGGTCCACGTTCTCGAAGTCGGTCCCCTTCACCAACCCATCGAGTGCCTGCTTACCCTTCACCAGGGCCTTGCCGCCCCTTTGACCTTGGGCCTGGTCCGGAAATAATAGGTGGCGGCGGCCTGGGGGTCCAGGTCCCACACCAGGATACGATTGCCCGCTTCCGCGGCCAGATAGGCGATATTGACGGCGGTGGCGGTTTCCCTACCTACCCTTGATGTTGTAGACGCCGATGACCTTTCAAGGCCGCTGACCTCGTTTGCGTGCGGGGACGAACAGGTTGCGAAAGACCAGCCGATTCCGTTTCGAATCGAAGTCGGCGAAGAGCGCCGAGAGCTCGCCCCGGGCCTGCCGCTGGCGCTCGAACAGACTGCCGATCAGGGCACCCATGGCGAGCAGGGTATCGGTCTCGACGCCCCCCGCGTCACGCATCCGCCGGGCGGTCTCCCGCAGGTGGTCGACCTGGACCGCTGTGTCCTGGAACTCGCCCAGGTTGTCGAGCAGTCGCTTAAGCGTCTTGACCAGGGGACCGACCTGCTGCTGCGGGTAGAGGCTGCTGAAGAACTCCAGCAGATAGCGCAGCTTCTTGCAATGCTTGCGCAACGCGTGCAGCTCGGGGGCGGGGGAATCGGGAGTGATGGCCCGACCCGCCTTGCGCACCCGCCGATACATGTTGCGGATACGGGCGTCCGCCACCTCCCTGGTAGGGCGCATGGCATTGGGAACGGCAGACCTCTCCGGGACCGAGGCTTCGAGAAAGGCCCGCCAGGCTGTCAGCAGGTCCCTGAATTCCGTCGAGCTGAGCGCCTGCACCAATGCCTGGTGGGCCTCGTCGTACTGATCCGTCAAAAATGCCCGCAAGGGATAGAGACCAGGCCGTAGGGACGCGGGTAGGCGTGCCTGGTAACCGTCGAAGGCCAACAGATAGACGTCCAGGTCCCGCATCGGCCCTGTGATCCGCTGCACCCAGGCAAAGCGCGCCTTATAGTCCTCCACCAACTCCGGCGCGAATATGCCCTTGATTTGGGTAAGCGCTGAGCGGGTGCGTCTGGTGGCTACCCGCAGGTCGTGCAGAAACTCCGAGTCCAGGTTCGCCTCGGTACCCTCGAGATTGGCCTCCAAGGTATCCAGCAGCCCGCACAAAATCTCCTTGGCGGTGGCATCCGCCCGCCGGTCTCCATCCAGGCGGTAGTCGAGTTTTGATGAGTAATCTCCCGGGCGGCGGCCCGCGGCGGCCAGGGCCTCCACTAGGACCTGGTTGCGCGCTGGCTCCGGATCCAACTCCCGGCCGAGTATCCGGGCCGTCTCCCGCAGCTCCGCCGCATAGCCCCAAACCGGCAGCAGACAGACCCGCGCCGCCAGGGGCCCCTCACGGTCGCGGGCCGGATCCCTGAATCGGTTGTCCTCCAGCCGCAGGCGGACCACCGTCTTGTCATCCTCGTTGAGCAGGCGCAAAGGCCGCACCCGACTTCGGACCTCCAGCAGGGGCAACAGCCGGCGGACCCCCAGCACCGGCTTCAACCGGTCGCGCACCGGACCCGCAGGCAAATCCTGGACCAAACCCGGCACCGCGTCGATACCCTGTACCCGGGGTAGTGTGTCGGCGCCCAAATCCCACCACAGCAACCTGCGGCCCTCGGCGTCCAACCGTTCTTCCAGCACGGCCTGGGCGAGATAGAGACGCCAGTCGAAGCTGTCCAGGAATCGCCTGGTGACCTCATATGCAGGATCTTCGGCGCAACACATCCGGTCCCGGATCAGACCCTCGATATCCTCCAAGCCGATCCCGTCCGGGATGAGATATTCACGCGTGATCAGTGCCATGTTTTTTTTAACAGAATTTCCTAGTTTAAGGTCTTGGTATTTCTATTTCTAGTTTTTTTGGAGATTAAAGCATGGGGTATAATATTCGATCAATAAGTGGCTTTTTTCTTCCATTTGGCTTCGAGTTTCTCCGCCTTCCTGGTCAGCTTCTCCATAAGACACTTGATATCCTCCAGCTCTCCAGCGTCCAGGTTCATCCATTCCAGATCGGCGTCTTCCAGATGATCTATATCATCAATGTCAAAGTGTGGATAGACCTATATCTGGCGTCTTCAGCCTTTTCTCTTTCGTCCATCGTCTTGCAATATCGTTTGTAGGTCATTTCGTGGGCGAAATTCTCTGGAGAGTCCGTGTAATCCCTGTGATACATAGGGGTCATTGTATTGTATAGAATCTTTCCTCCAAGTCCTGGAGGCCGTCTCTGAGTTCAATATAGAGATTGATCAGCTTATTTTCCTGTGATCCCATTGCATATCCTGTCAATCAATGTCAAGACCTTAAAGTAGGAGATTCCGTTTTTCTTTCTTTCATATCACTACTATCCGATGAAATTATCAAATAGATTCAGTTGGTTATGGGTATAGGTAGTATCGCTTCTGGATTCCATTCTAGTAACCAACAGAGCTAGAAGAGTGTTATTCGAGTAAGGTCAGGCTCAGAATCTGTAAAATTGTGTAGAGATCCGAATTGCTGTCAAGGCGATTCTTGATGATAGCGACGAGGATGTAAACCGAGATAGCGATCTAAATTTGGCTTTTGACCGCGTTCTCGGGGGTCCCGAAGAACGATTTGATACGTAGGTGTTGCTTGATCCACTTGAAGAACAATTCAACTTGCCAGCGGTATCGGTAGAGATCCGCCACCGTCTGTGCTGGAATGGCAAAGTTGTTGGTCAAGAAGTTGAACGTCTTGCTGGTCTGAACATCGTGGTAGCGGATACGGCGTAATGGCAGGGGGTAGTCACGCACGGACTTGACTCCGCTCAGCGCAATGGTCCGATCGCATCGAACACCACCGGATTCGCCCCCGGGATGAGAGTAGCGACGCCTGTATTTGGTAGTGGACTTGGCGCGGATGACGAAGAAACGCTCTGTTCTGTGCAACGTGAACAGGCGCTCGAAGTCCACATGGCCACGATCCATGATGTAGAAGGCGCCGGGCTCCGGGATCAGCAGATCAAGGACATTGACGTCGTGTAGCTTGCCGTCGGAGATGTGGATAAAGGTTGGGATGTTGCCTTGAAGATCGAGCAGGGTCTGGAGCTTGACCGCAGATTCGGTTGAGCGAAACAGTGCCCACGGAAAGACGGATAGGCGCAGGTCGATGGTAGAGGCATCGAGCGCATAAACCGCGTTGTCAAGATCACGCCCCAAGTCCTCGTCGGCATACAGTGGGCGAGCGGTGCGAATCAATGCCTGAGCGAGATCTGCCTAGATACGCCAATCTCGGCGTTCATTCGCGTCGGCCACGGCGCTTCTGGAAACGTTGCCCCGGATACCCCTGTGGTACAACTTGTCCTTCTGGGCGCGCAGGCAAACTTCAATATCGCGTAGGCTCTCGCGATGGGTTAACTGCGCGAAGGTCATGCGCAGGTATTGGTCGAGACAGGAAAATGTCTTCTTGTAGCGGTTGCCGTCGTACCGCGCAACGCCTCGACGAAACGCATGCATCGGTAAAGAATCAATGACCTGAGAAAAAAGCGAGCTTGCCGATGTGCGTAACCAGGACCTCAACATCCCCAGAAGCGGGGTATTGGGAGATGCGTGAGGTGATTCAAATCGGCGACACTCTTAAAGTAGCTGTTTTTCATTTCCTTACTAAGGAGTTACGCAACAAGAACAAACGTTTTTTCGCACAGCAGTGACTGAAACTATGTACTAGGGTCTGTCGAGATTCATCGTAAGTTGATGACTGCGGCGCAGACATAGATCATGGCCTCGAAGCTTTCATCGGTTTTGTCGCTGCGCATGGTGATACGCTTGAACTCTTTAGAGTTTGCCGAAGAAGTTCTCGATCAGATGGCGCCATTTGTAGATTTCGGCATCGATGTCCAAGGGCTGGCAACGCTGCGGACGCTGGGAAATGACGATTTGCGCGCCGCGCTCGCTCAGGTCTTGGATGATCCAGTTCGAATCGAACGCCTTGTCGGCAGTCAGGCCGCCGGATTCGATATCCTCGATGAGTGGGGCCGCGCCGACGGTATCCGCTGCCTGGGGAGCAGGGCGAAGCGGGCCAGGTTGCCCAAGGCGTCCGTCAGGGCCAGGATTTTGGTCGTCAACCCGCCCTTCGACTTGCCGATGGCTTGGCTTTGAGTCCCCCTTGCGCCCTGGCCGTGCCGGTGGACCTTGGCGATGGATCGCGAACTCCATGTCCGGTTCCTCCGACACGGCGTCGAATAGGTGTTGGAATACATCGGCCCTCACCCAATCGAGAAACCGTTTGAACACTGAATTCCATTTGCCGAAGTGCGCCGGAAGATCACGCCATGGACTGCCGGTCCGTGCAATCCAATGCACCGCCTCCAAAAACAACCGGCCGTGAGAGGAAAAGCTTTATGATAAGATACTCTCTGCTGACCGAAAACCCTCTCTAAAGTTATCTAGACCCATTGTTATTCAAGAAAAATAATCCTGTTAATCCTGAGTATTTTGTTATACTAAGCTGATATCAATATTTCGGTTTTCATTCATCCGATGATTTCAAAATCTGCGGTCAGCAATGAACGTAACTCCGGTTGGTATTTGCGCGGGTTCTTGAAAAATGTTTCACGCGCTGTTCGAAATTCAACAAACGTTTCATAATACTGATTGTAAAGGACCCTCTTCTTAAAAAACCTCCATAATCGCTCGATCAAATTCAGATTCGGCGCATACGGCGGGAGGAAAACGAGCTGAATGCGTGAGGCTTTCAGGTAGTCTTGAACTGCTTTGGAACGGTAGTAAGGTACGTTGTCACAAATGACATAAATGCACACGGCCATGGGGTGGAACGCTACGAGTTGCTCGAACAACGCGATGGTCGAGTCAGCGTTGATGGTGTCGTCGCAGCGAACCATGGGCTCCAACCGTTCCAGGTCAATGGCCCCATTGATATTGACGCGCCGTCGCCCGGTGTTGGTGGGGATTCCCTGCTCCTCGCCACGCTTGATCCAACCGCCGGCAAGCACCGGATGGTGTTGCGGACAAGTCACATCCATAAAATAGATGGGATCATCCTGACCCTGGAAATTGCGGATATGGTCGTACGTTTCGAGGAATTGCGTTTGCGCTTCTCCGGTCGGCCTTACCAGGCACCAGCCGGGGGCTTCTTGTACACATAACCCAACCGGCGCAGCACTGCGGTCATGCCACTCTCCGTATAAGACACCCCAAAGGTTCCCTTCACCCAGTAGGCGACCGCTTTGGCCGAGAGGTATAGGTTCGCTTGAAGGTGGGCGTCCAATTCCACCAGGTGCTTAGCCTTGAGCAAGCCAACGCTGCCACCGACACCGGCGCCAACACGCCTCAAGCCCTCAAGACCACGTTTACATAACGCTTGAAGTGCGCGCGCACCGTGTTGGGATCGACCAGCAAAACTTCCGCCACCGCTTCGGTGTCCAGCCGGTCGCCAGCAACACCACAGCCTTGATGCAGTCGGCCTCGCGTTTGTCTCGGGTGCGGCGGTGTGCCTGACACAGGTCGGCGAGCTGGTCAGGTGACAGGGCATAGTCGAGCATACCGACTATTATACGGTTTTTCAACTAGTTATGCGAAACTTTTTAATAAAAAATGATATAAGAGTAGTATACATCATGGATCGTGGCCATGTGGACTTCGAGCGCCTGTTCACGTTGCACAGAACAGGGCGTTTCTTCGTCATCCGCGCCAAGTCCACTACCAAATACAGGCGTCGCTACTCTCATCCCGGGGACGAATCCGGTGGTGTTCGATGCGATCGGACCATTGCGCTGAGCGGAGTCAAGTCCGTGCGTGACTACCCCCTGCCATCACGCCGTATCCGCTACCACGATGTTCAGACCAGCAAGACGTTCAACTTCTTGACCAACAACTTCGCCATCCCAGTGCGGACGGTGATGGACTCTACCGATACCGCTGGCAAGTTGAATTGTTCTTCAAGTGGAGCAAGCAACGCCTACGTATCAAATCGTTCTTCGGGACCTCCGAGAACGCGGTCAAAAGCCGGGGAGGAGCACAGGGAAGCGAGGGAGCGTAAGCGCCGAGCGGAGTGCGACGACCCCGCGCGTAGGCGTAGGGCCGAGTATTTGGTCGGAGTCTAGCGCGTGAGCGCCGACGGAGACGAAATGCTAGGCCATGCGACACGGCGTCAAGTCATTGCGGGAGTCCTGGTGCCGCGCGGAGTGCGCGCCGGGACGAACGCGGGCCGCCGAAGGCAATGGCCGGCGCCCCATTGTTTGCACCCGAAATCGGACGGACCCCATTTCGGGTTGCGCGAAAAATGGCGATGCTCCGGGGATCGACGATCCCGATTGTGTGTTCCGGCCGGGCGCTGATAAAGAGATCGGTAGCGGCGAGCGCGTCGAATTGGCTGATGATGCAACCGCCCGCGGTCCTGGTCAGCCCGATGATCGCCACCAACGCCGTGAGCCCGATCACGACCCCCAGCACCGTCAACAGCATGCGTCCGGGTCTGGCCAGCATGCTGGCCATCGCCTCTGTGAACATGTCCCGGACGGTAATACCGGAGCGTGAAACCGCACGCCGGTCCTCGCCGTCGAACACTGCGGAGGAAGATAGCCTGGTTTCTCCGGGTGTGAGATCCGTCAGACGCCCGTCGACGATATGCACCCGCCGCGAGGCCCAATTGGCAACCTTCGGGTCGTGGGTGACGATCACCAGCGTCAGGCCCTCTCGGTTCAGCTGCTCGAACAGATCCATGATCGCAGTGGAGTTCATTCGAGTCCAGATTGCCCGTGGGCTCGTCGTAGGGCAGCAGGCTCGGTGAGCCGACGATGGCCACCCGCTGACGCTCGCCGCCGGAGAGTTTCGTCGGCATATACTCCAGGCGGTAGCCCGAGCCCGACCCGCTGTAGGGGGGCAATGTCCCGTTCGGGCCGTCCCGCTTGGGGCTGGTTGCGGTATACCTCCGCCAACATGACGTTTTCGAGTACGCTGCGATAAGACAGGAGGTGAAATGACTGGAAGACGAATCCGATCCGCCGGCTGCGCACGCCCGTTCGTTCCTGGTCTATCAAGGTCGTGGTGTCGATGCCGTCGATGTGGTAGGTACCCGTGGTCGGCCGGTCCAGACAGCCGAGGATATTGAGCACTCACTACTGTCCGGTGAAATTATGAAATAGATTCCGTTGGTTATGGGTATAGGCGGTATCGCTTCTGGATTCCATTCTAGTAACCAACAGAGCTAGAAGAGCGTTTTCGAGTAAGGTCAGGCTC
>Ga0209364_1000009_pt1 | contig 39597 bp, 38 predicted proteins | sample WorMetHERISLAND2_3_FD_187387 | JGI IMG/M metagenome (GOLD analysis project Ga0209364, IMG submission 187387) | Marine gutless worms symbiont microbial communities from Max Planck institute for Marine Microbiology, Germany - Olavius albidus HERON... | ecosystem: Host-associated > Annelida >... | reverse complement strand
AGACTCTCCCAAACCCCCGCCTTGGCCCACCGCGAAAACCGCACGTACACGCTGTTCCAATGGCCAAAGGCGTCCGGCAGATCCCGCCACGGCGAACCCACCCGCGCAACCCACAATACCGCGTCCGCCGCGTCGAGACCGCATTGCCGATGTCCCGCATCGCCTGCGCGCCCTCTCCTAACGGGAGCGGCACATAAGCGATCTCAGTGGCTACGATATAGGGTTCGATGCTCTAAGTTGCCGAGGACTTCATCCTTGTTCAAGCTGAGCTTGACGATCTTCTCGTTCAGGGTCCGGCGTCCGATGCCGAGCGCCTCGGCGACGGCGTCCATTTTGCCGTGGTTGGCGACGAGCGCGTTGGAAATCAACTGGCGTTCGAACGCGGCCACTGCCTCGCGCAGGGTCTCAGGGACCTCTCCGAATTCCGCGTCCACCTGTAAGGCCTGCTCGACGGAGCCGCCGCCGCGCCTGGCCGCGAGCACGCGGCGCTCGGCGACCGTGCGCAGTTCCCGGACGTTGCCGGGCCAGCCATGGCTCATCAGCCGTGCGAGATCGTCGGAGGTCAGCGCAGGCGGCGATATCCCGTAGATCTCGCCGAACAAATCGGTGAAGTGCGTGAACAACAACGGAATGTCGTCGCGGCGATGCCTAAGCGCGGGCAGCGACAGCACGATGGTATTCAGCCGGAAATACAGGTCCTCACGAAAAGAGCCGTCCGCCAGGGCGTCGGTCAGCCGCTCGTTGCTCGCGGACAGGACCCTGAAATCCGACAACGATGGCTCCGTCGATCCCGCTCGCTCGAACTGCTTGGTCTCGATGACACGCAGCAGTTTCACCTGAGATTCGAGGGGAATGCTCGCCAGCTCGTCGAGAAACAATGTACCGCCGTCGGCCCTTGCCAGGAACCCAGGGGTGCCGTCCGCGCCGCCGAACATGGTTTCTCCGAAATAAGCGAGTGGGATCGTCACGCAATTGACCGGCACGAACGGCTCCGGCGACCGCGGCCCCAGATCGTGAATTGCGCGGGCGACCAGTTCCTTGCCCGTACCGGTCTCGCCGGTAATCAGCACGTTCGCCGTGGTTTCCGATAGATCGTATATGTCGTCGCGGAGCGCCCTGATCGTCTCCGAGTTGCCGATAATGATGCGGTCTAACCCGGAGAGCGCCGATAACCGGGCTCGCAACCGCTCGTTCCGCTGCGACAGGCGATGAAACTTGGCGGTGTTGGAAAGCAACTTCAGCAGCCGCCTTGGGTCGAACGGTTTTTCGAGGAAGCTGTAGGCCCCTTCCTGCATCGCCTCGACCGCCATGGGAATGTCGCCGTGCGCCGACATCAGCACCAGCGGCGGACAAGACCCGCGGTCGAGCGACTTCAGCAGGTCCATTCCCGTCATTCCAGGCATTCGCACGTCGCACAGAATGACGTCGGGAGGCTTGCGTTCAAGTTGCTCGCCAATGCCGTCGGCGCGCGCCGACAACGCGACGTTGAACCCGCTCCCCGTGAGCAGGACAGAGAGCGAATCCCGCATTTCGCGGTCGTCGTCGATCACCAGCACGTCGAATTCTTCCGCCATGGCTACGCGCCCGCGTCCGCCAGGGGAATCTCAACCGTGAAGCACGCGCCGCCGTTTTCCGTATCGTGCGCGGTCAACCTTCCATTGTGTTCCCGGATGATCGCCGCCGCGATCGACAGCCCCAGACCCATTCCGTCGCCGGACGCCCGCGTCGTGTGAAACGGCTCCTGCAGCTGCGAAAGGTCCCGGCCGCCGAGGCCGCAACCGGTGTCTTCGATCGAGATCAGCCCGTGCCCGTTGATCTTCCGTATCGACACGCTCAGCGTCTTCTCGTCCGACGTCTCGAGCGCGTTCAAGCCGTTTTTGAGAAGGTTGACCGTGACCTGCTCGAGCCGGAGCTGATCGCCGTGTATATTGACCGGTACCGGTGCCACGTGATCGTCGATCCTGACGCCGCGAGCCGCGACATTGTGGGCGATCATGTCCATCGCACCTGAATAGACGCCCTGAAGCGAGACCGTCGTAAACGTCTGATCCGCCGGTTTGGCGAAGAACTTGAGCTGTGACGTCACGCGCTCCATACGTTCAAGCACGGTCTTCAGTTTTGCGATAACCTGCAGTCCGCCCGACGGGTCGGCCATTTCGGCGGCAACGATATAGTTCCGCATTGCCGACAGGGGCTGACCGAGTTCGTGCGTGACCGAAGCCGACAGCTGGCCGAGCGCCACCAGCTTAGACGTCCGCGCCAGTTCCTCGTGTGCCACCGCCAGCTCAGCATTGGCCAGTTGCAGTCGCCGGCGGTCTTCCTGCGAGACCAATAGTGCAGACCTGATACGCCGCGAACGCAAGTATGTCGCGACGATCAGTAGGGCAAGAAGCGCAATGCCGAGCACGAATGTCGCCAGCACCGCGCGCTCGTAGATCCTGTCCTCGCTGAGGAGGTAATGGACCGTCCAACCGAGGCGCTCGGCAGGCCCGGAGACATAGACGAACTGCTGACCGGCAACCGCCGCCTCCAAATCGCCGGCGCGGACCCAGTCGAAGGGTTTTAGCGTTTCATTGCCGAACTGCCGGCCATCTAGAATCGCCTCTTTCTTTGCTTCGTCCAATGGGTCCAGTGCGCGATAGAGCCAGGTCGGGTCCGATGCGAGAACGATGATGCCGTCGCGGTTGGAAACGAATACCTTTTCGCCCCCCTGTTCCCAGGCGCTCTGCAGCTCGCTCATGTCAAGTTTGATCGCAACAACGCCGACGACGGTGCCGGAGGCATCGCGCACCGGCTCGGACACGAAATAGCCCGGCCGCCCGGTGGTTGCTCCAATTCCGAAGAACTCGCCTCGTTCTCCTTCCATGGCATGGCGAAAGTACGGCCGGAATCCGTAGTTGTTACCGACGAACGTTACCGGCGCGCCGTAATTCGATGCCGCAAGGACAAGGCCCGAGGCGTCCATGTAGTAGATCGCCTCGAGCCTCGCTTCCTTTGCGAAACTCGCGAGCCTGTCGTTCAACTGGTCTTGGCTTTCGGCCGTGTGCGCGGCGCGGATCAACTCGTCACGCGCCAACACGAACGGCAGATGCTGAAATCGTTCGAGCGCATCATTGAGCGAGCGGCTAAAGATCGAGAGCCGGTTTTGCGCCCCACCGATTTCCGACGACCGGAAATGCGACACCGACGCAAGATAAAGGGCCGCGGTCGAACCGAGCGCGATCAAGGCCAGGACGACGACAACACTACGCCGCGTTCGAGCGGAAAAATCGATATCGCCCGGGTTCTCCATGGATGAGAGGTATACATGAACGCGCGATCCTCGGCAAAATCCACAAATGGCGGCACGATGTCTGCTCTGGGCCATCATCGGTTTATGGGGTGCTGGCCCTCTGACGCCCGCTTCCGGTTCGGAAAGCAGCCACTCGCTGCTCTAATCGATATGGTCTGCACATGGGGTCAAGCGGTCCCTCAGCCGCGCCGGCGTCGATGGCTTATTGTCGGCAGTGACGGACATCCGCCGCTCATTGCAACCGCAGCAAATCCTCCCCGACCAACGCATTGATCATGGCGGCGACGGCCCGGACTTGCTTGCCGGAGCGGCGGAGGAAATCGGCACCGCTGTAGCCCCCCCACCAGTCCCAGCAGGCCCGCGGGTTTCTCGCGTAGTCGGTGAAGACGTTCTCGGACCAGGCTTTCGTTTGCGGATAGAGCACGATGATGTCGTTGGTTTCGGCGATCAAGTTGTATCCGGCATGGCCATAGAAGCCGTCGCCGATGGCGTCCTGGGCCTGGCGGCAGCCGTGGAAGGCCACGTGGAGGCGGCACCGGTGGCCGCTCGCGCAACGTTCCGGCACGTAGACGTAGCCCCTTGCGTGCAGGCTGACGCTGGCATCCGTGTCGTCGAAAAACGCTGTCTGGTCGAAGGCGAAGATGGGCGTGAGGTCGTCCCGCCCGGCCTTCGGTTCGAGGGCGGCGGGACCGTAGATGTGCCCGAGCAGGGCCTTGGCGGCATCGAAGTCGCAGTCGTTGATGTAGGGCTCCCCTTCGGCGTCGCAGGCATTGCCGAAGTTCTCGGTGATCATGGCGTGACCAGCCTCCGCGTTTCGTACGAGGGTGATCCCGTCCGCTTCGAGGAAGGCTTCGTAATAGTCTTTTGCGCTGTCGACCACGGCGCCCGGGATCGTCTCGTCATTGCCGCCGGAAAACAGCCAGACCCGGTCGGTCTTCAGGTTGGTCGGGTCGTCGATGGTCCCGGCGCCGGCTTCCCTCCGGGTCGAGGCGAGTGAGCGGGCGACGTCCGGCGGTCCGGTGAAGATGCCCTGCAGGTTGGTGTCCGAACAGACATGGAGCGCCGCGTAGAGATTTCCCGGATAGAACAGGGACAAATAGTAGTCGCCGCCGGCGCAGTTGTAGGGGCCGCCGGCGATCAGGCCAGCGCCGATGACGTGGCGCGAGTGGATGACGTGGAACTGCTGCGCCATGTAGGCGCCGGATGAAATGCCGGACACGGAGATACTGCTCCTGTCGATGTTCAGGGCCGCCGCCAGGTTGCCGAGGGACGGGCCATCGGCACGCGCCGGCCCGGCCGGCGCCGGGAACAGGGCGAGGACGAGAACAAGAACGAGCAGCGGCGGACGAACGGGCGGTGTCATGGACAGGAACCTCTATAATCGGGCGCGGCCGGTTGCGACAGAAAAATCACAGGCGGTTGGAATAGGGCGGCGGACCACCGGCACTTCCTCTCACCGGACACCCGTCCTATTGCAACCGATTCGCATTCCGGGGACAATGTGCGGGGCAAAACCATAATCCGGAACGCAACCGGCTCGGAACCTTGACGTTTGACGGAGGGCTCTATGAGCTGTCGATTGTTGTCCACGACCCTTCTGGCCGCGTTCGTCGGCCTGTTCCTGTTCCCCGGCCAATCGCAAGCGGCGCCGCAGATCCTGGCGGTACTGGCGACGGAGACCGGTGTTCCCTTCACCTGCGACGGCGAGTTCTGCCGCGTCGATCTCAGCACATACTGCCTGCAGCGCGACCGGCCGGCCCCGCAGGCCGGCACCCAGTATCTTCCCGCCCACGCCAAGGACTTCACGCTGACGGTGAAGACGGCGTCCGGCAAGGTTCGCAACCTGCCGGCTACCGAGCACGTGACCTTCGCCGAGACGCGGGGCTTCATGTCCACCGCCGCCATCATCGAGGAGCGCCAGCTCCGGCGCCTGGGCAGCCTCGAGGCGACCATCCAGGTCGGCGAGCAGGCCTCCATGCTGCCGGTGCCGACGCCGGGCGATCCCGATTCCGCTGACCGAAAAGGAGATCGCCTACGCCACGCAGTCGCTGCGCAAACAGGGCTTCGATATCGTCGACAAGCGCCCCGAGGCGGCATCGGCCCGGGTCCTGGCACGGGTCATGAACAGCCTGCCGCAGAACGGCCCCATCGATAACGGACTTCTCGATCAGGCCTGGGAACAGAGCATCGGCGACGAGTCTCCGGACGGTGTCCCGGCGACATCCGCCCTGCCGCGTGCGCGGACCGAGTACGGCCGCTGCAAGGGCGGCTCCTTCTCGCGTTCCTACGGCGGCCTGCGCCGCTGCCTGGAGTTCCGCCACGACGAACTGATCCGAGACCTCAACATCGACTATTGGAACTCGCGGATCGGCAGCTGAGCCGAGTTGATTTGGTGACGCCGCCCGGGTTGACACCCGGGCGGTTGCACCTGCGGTCTGATCGGTTACGGTAGGGCCATTCAACATCCTACCAACCGGAAAATCGCCATGGCCGCCATCCGTTCTCCCAATCCGTCCGTCGTCGTCTTCAACCGCGACAACGTCTGCTGGATCACCTTCAACCGCCCCGACGCGCTGAACGCCATCAATCGCGACATGATCGACGCGCTGATCGTCATCACGGACGCGCTTTTGCACGACACCTCGGTGCGCGCCGTCGTCCTGCAGGGTGCCGGCGGCCATTTCATGGCCGGTGGCGACATCAAACATTTCAAGGAACGGCTCGACGCCGGCCTCGACGAGGCCGAACTGAAGGCCGAATTCCAGACGCTCCTCGACGACGTCCATCGCGTCATCCACAACATGCGCTCCATGCCGCAGCCGATCCTGGCCAGCGTCTCGGGCGCCGTCGCCGGGGCCGGGGCCAGCGTCATGCTCTCCTGCGACATGGTGCTGGCTTCATACGATAGCGTCTTCACCCTGGCCTATTGCCATCTCGGCGTCAGCCCGGACGGCGGATCGACCTACCACCTGCCGCGCACGGTCGGGCTCAAGCGCTCCTTCGAGATCGCGCTGTTGGGCGATCGTTTCGACGCGGCGACGGCGGAGCGCTGGGGCCTCATCAACCGGGTGGTCGAAGCGGACGAGCTCGAGGCGGAAACGGAAAAACTGGCCCGCCGGTTGGCGACCGGGCCCACGACCGCCCATGCCCGGGCCAAGCACCTGCTCAACAATTCCCACGCCCGCGGGCTTAACGCCCAGTTGGAGGCGGAAACCGAGGCTTTCGTCACCTGCACCCTCGGCCCCGACTTCGCCGAGGGCGTCGACGCCTTCGTCAACAAACGCAAACCGGAATTCGAAGGCCAATAACAACAACAAAGGAGAAACGCACATGAGCGAAGGAAGCTTGAGCGGAAAGGTCGCCATCATCACCGGAGCGGCGCGCAACATCGGCCGTGCCACGGCGCTCAGGCTGGCCGACGACGGCGCCGCCGTCGTCGTCAATGCCGTTAAGGACTCGGAAGCGGCGGACGCCGTCGCCCACGAGATTTCCGAATCCGGCGGCCGCGCCATGGCCCATATCGCCGACGTCACCGACCCGGACGCAGTGGCGCGCATGATCCAGATGGCCGAGACCGCTTTCGGCGGCGTCGACATCCTGGTCAGCAACGCTTCCGTCCGCGGCCAGGTGCCGACCCTCGAGATGTCGTTGGAGGAGTGGCATCGGGTGCTGGCCGTGCCGCTCGACGGCGCCTTCCTGCTGGCCAAGGCCTGCATACCGCTGATGACCCGGCGCGGCGGCGGGCGCATCATCGCGCTCGGCGGCGTCGCGCCCTACGTCGGTACCGCCAGCCGTATCCATCTGCTGGCCGCCAAGGCCGGCCTGGTCGGGCTGATCCGCGGATTGGCCACCGAATTCGCACCGAGGGGTATCACCTGCAATGTCGTCTCGCCCGGCGTCATCGACACCCAACGCCCGATGTCGGCCGGCCCGCTGCCGCCCATGAGCACTCGCCCGCCCATCGATCGCAAGGGCGATCCGGACGAAGTCGCCGCCATGATCCACTACCTATGCCTGCCGGAAGCGGCCTACGTGACCGGCCAGACCCTGCACGTGAACGGCGGGTTGTACTTCGGAACGTAACTACCACCCCGGCCCGGACCAGGTGGCGTGGTCGTCGAGGATGGCGACCGGGCGCGGCAGGTTCTTGAAATCGAAGTTCGACAAAACGGGCGAGGTCAGGCCCGGCACGTCGATCTCGTAGGTGTCTTCGGGGCCGAAATAGGGCGCGAAACCGGCCCGGAAGTGCCCCCGCGACTTGACGACGACGGAACGCGCTCGGGCGACGTCGAGACCGAAAAGCTCGAAGAAGGATGGCGAGGCGCATTGCTTGCGCAGGCTGGCGACGATCAGCCTGACGCCGCCGACCTTGAGCAGTGCCGAGGTCCCGAGGCTGATGGCACGGCCGTCCCAGATGCTGCCTGGGCTGCCGATGCACCCGCCGTCCGACAGGGCCAGGACTTCGACCGGCCAATCGAAGGCCTGGGAAAACTCGCTTTCCGTCTGAGAATTGAAGGTGGCTTCGAAGGCGGCGCCGACGCCAGCCTCGTGGGCGCGGGCGGCCAACGCCGGATCGATGAAGTTGCCGAAATTGACACCTTCGGCTCCCGCATCGAGAAGCGCTTTCAGGACATAGACCGTGTTGCCGCGTCCGCCGCCGCCCGGGTTGTCGGCGACGTCGGCGAAAATCCGAGGCGGCAGCGACGGATCGCCGCCGGTCTCGACCATCCTGGCGACGGCCTCGCCGAGGCTCGTCAGTTCCCGGCGGCAGCGATGTCGGATTTTCCAGCCGAAGGCGGCGATCTCCTCACAGAGTTCGCGGGCCGCCCGATCATCATTGCGGCCGGTGACGATGACGGCGACACCGTTCACCGGTGTGTCGCTGAAAACGAAGCCGGCGACGACCGAGACGTTGGCGATGGCCTCCGTGATCCGGCTTTGTCCGAGGTCGATCATGTCGGCGTAGGGGCCTTCGGCGGTGAGCAGGGACACCGAAGGGGCGACCAGAGGCAGCCGGATGAATATCGGCTTCGGCCGCATGCCTTCCCACATTTCGGCCATCAGGCGCGCCGCTTCCGATGCGCGTTCCGCCTGATCGACGTGCGGGTTGGTGAGGTAGGAGATCAGGATGTCAGTCTCTTCGACCATGCGCTCCGAGATGTTGGCATGGAGGTCGAGGGTAGCGATCAACGGCGTGTCGCCACCGACGACGGTTCTGACCATTTCGAAGGCCTCGCCGTCGGGGTCGAACCCTCCGGTCGAGACCATGGCCCCGTGCGCGGCGAAGAAAACTCCGTCCAGCGGCATCGCCGCTTCGAGGCGCGATTTCATTTCATCGAGCGTACGTGAGAAAAAGGCGTGGTCGATGGGCCCGCCCGGTTCGGCCGCCGTGACCAGGATCGGTACCGGTTCCCAGTCGACACCGGTACGGTTCATCTCGTTCGTGAAGGCGGAGATCTCGGCCGGCAGGCTCGGGTTCGGCCGCGCCATGTCGGCGAGGATCTCCTCGCCGGCCATGTAGCAGAGCGAGCGGAAGGCATCCTCCTCGGAAACCGGCGCGAAGGCATTGCTTTCCAGCATGAAGCCCATGAGGGCGACGCGTTTGGGTCCAGGCATCGGCTCGGCACCGCTTGGCGGAAGGCCGTGGGTCTAACGTGAGCGCAGCCTCGGATCGAGGGTGTCGCGCACGCCGTCGCCAAACAGGTTGAAACCGAACACGGCAAGGCTGATGGCGACGCCGGGCCAGATGGCAACCCACGGTGCGCTTTCGGCGAACTCCTCGGCGCCCCCTTGCAGCATCAAGCCCCAGGCCGGCGTCGGCTCCTGCACACCCATGCCGAGATAGCTGAGCGACGCCTCCAGGAGGATCGCCTGACCGAGGAACGAGGTCAGCATGATCAGATAGGGCGCCATGACGTTGGGCGCCATGTGCCGGAGAATGATCCGGACATCGCTGAAGCCAAGCGCCCGGGCGGCATCGACATAGGGAATCTCGCGGATGGCCAAGGCATTCGACCGCACCACGCGGGCGCATTGCGGGATGAACGGTATGGTGATGGCGATGATCACGTTCTGGGTTCCTGGGCCCAAGGTGGCGACGACGGCGAGGGCCAGGATGATCAGCGGAAAGGCCATGATGACGTCGACGATACGCTGCACGACGAGGTCGAACATGCCGCCGAAATAGGCGCTGGCGACGCCGAGGATCAGCCCGACGGTCGAGCCTAAAAGCGCACAGGTGAAGCCGACGAACAGCGCCGTGCGGGCGCCGTAGATAATGCGGGTCAGCAGGTCACGACCGAACTGGTCGGTGCCCAGGAAGAACTCGTCTCCGGGCGGCTCCAGCATATAGGCCAGGTTGTTGACCTCCGGATCGACACTCGTCAGCAACTCGGCGAACACCGCCATCAGGATCATGGCGACGACGATGGCACCGCCAAAGGCGGCGAGCGGCTGTTTTTTGAGAAGCGTTACGAAGACTTCGTGCCAGGATTTCTTGTCGGAAAGTTCCTCGATTTCGGCTTCGACCTGGATTTCGGAGACGGTTGTCATGGCACTGATCCTTAACTGTATCGAATCCTGGGATCGAGCCAGGCATAGAGGACATCGACGAAAAGGTTGGTCAGGACGAAGATGAGGACGACCAGCATGACCAGTTGCTGGGTCAGGTTGAAGTCCTGGCTGCCGACCGATTCAACAAACAGCTTGCCGAGGCCGTTCAGGTTGAACACCTGTTCCGTAACCACGAGACCGCCCATCAAAAAGGCGAACTCGATGGCGATGATGGTCACCACCGGCAACAGGGAGTTCTTCAGGGCATGGCGGTTGATGATGATTTTTTCCATCAAGCCCTTGGCCCGCGCGGTACGCACATAGTCCTCGCGTAGAACCTCCAAGAGGGCCGAGCGCGTCATACGGGTGGCCACCGCGGAATAACGGTAGCCGGTGGCGACCGCCGGCCATATGAGCTGCGACATGTTGCGCAAGGGATCTTCCCAGATCGGCACGTAATCGATCGGCGGCATCCAGGGGGTGCCGAATACCTCCTGCGTAACCACCAGAAGCCCGAGGATGATCAGGATGCCGAGCCAGAACGACGGCATGGCGATGCCGGCGATGGAAAAGGCACGGACCACATAGTCGATCCAGGTGTCCTGCTTGACCGCCGAGATGATGCCGAAGGGAATGGCGATGATGACGGCAACGAAGGTGGCCATGATGGCAACCTGCAGGGACAGTTCGAAGCGCAGCCCGATCTCGTCGAGGACCGGGGCGCCGGTCCACATGGATATGCCCAGGTCACCCTTGAAGTACCCAAAAATGAAATCGAAGAACTGAACGATCAGAGGCTGATCCAGCCCTAGGTTCTTTTGACAAAGCGCGATCTCCGCCGGATCGGCATAAAGGCCGGTTCCGGCCAGCCGGATTTCGCAGACGTCACCGGGGATGGCGCGCAGGAGGAAAAACACCAGGATCGCCGCCCCGAAGAGGGTCGGGATCATCAGGACCAGTCGCTTGAGGATATACTTCGACATATCAAATAACCGATCGCCCGGAAGGCCGGAACCCGCCCGCCGCACAGGGCGGCGGGCGAAGTCCAGAATTTCCGGTCGAGCCTATATCAGCCCTTGTCCAGCCACACGTTGTCGAGAGACTGGTTCAGGTAGTGGCTTGGCGCGATGCTCCACCCCTTCACGTAGGAGCGGTGCGGGTTGATCTTGTACCACCACAGCGTAATCGCCAGGTGGGCCTGATCGCTGAGCGCGCGCTTTTCGTACTGACGGATCAGTGTGCGCTGTTCCGCTTCACTACCGGAGCGCAGGATCTTGTTGTAGATATCCTCGAGTTCCTGGTCTTCGTATTGGCCGTAGTTGTTGCCGGCCGAGCCGAGGAACTTGGTGATATCGGCGATCGGGTTGATGACCGATTGGCAGTTGAAGTCGATGGAGACATCGAAGTCCTTCTTCTTGCGGAGCGTCGCATAGAACTGCGGCGACGGCTGCACGCGCTGCTTGGTCTGGATGCCGATCTTCTTCCACTCGTCGATCAACCAGGTGCCGACGACCTTGTAAGGCTGGTCGATGCCGCGGTTGTTGAAGTCGACCTTGAGACCGCTGACACCGGCTTCCGCCAGGAGCTTCTTGGCTTCCGCCTGGTTGGCCGCGTTGTCCTTACCATAACCCTTGAGCTGGACCAGTTCCTCTTCGGTCGCGGCCAGCGGGTGGTTCGGGAAGACGACGCCGCCCACCGTTTTGACGATGGCGATGCGCGACAGGTACTTTGAGCCGGCCCAACGGTCCATGCCGAGGGTCAGGGCCTGACGGACGCGGGCGTCGTCAAAGGGTTTGCGCTTCTGGTTCGGCGTCGCCAGCAGCACGCAGTTCCAGTCGCTTTCCTGAACCTTGATCTTGTCGCCGAGCGCTTTCACCAGGTCGTCGCGGTGTTTCGGTGGGAAGCCGCGGAACTCGATGGCCGCGCGGTCGCCGCGGATGGCCTGCACGCGGACCGCCAGCTTCGGAGCCGAGATGGCTTTGAAGCCGTCGAGATAGGGCTGGCCCTTGAAGTGATAGGCGCTGTTCTTCACGCCCTCGACGAAGGCACCCTTCTGTTCCTGCACGAACTTGAACGGGCCCGTGCCGTTGATGTTCTTGGTGTGCCATGTGTAACCATGGGTATCCAGATTGCGCTTCGAATAAACGAAGTTGAACGGGGTCGCCAAGGCCGGAATGAAGCTTCCGGTCGGGAATGCCAGCTTGAAGACGACCGTATTGGCGTCCGGAGCCGTTACCGACTCGACGGCCTTGAAGAACGCCTTCCTGGCGCTCGGGATACCTTCCGGCGGGAAGATGATCTTGTCGTAGGTCGCCTTGATGTCGGCCGAGGTCAGCGGCGTGCCGTCATGGAAAGTGACGCCTTGCCTGATCTTGAAGGTGTACTTGGTGCCACCCTCGGTCGGCTTCGGAACGTCGCCCTCGCAGAGGTCGCAAACGAAGTCCGTCGGTGAGGACGGATTGTTCGGGTTGACACGGATCAGCAGGCTGTAGAACGGCCGGATCGGATGGATCATGCCGAAGGTGGTTTCCTTGTGGCCGTCGTAGGACGGAATCTTCGATCCAACGACGAAATTCAGGACTCCTCCCGATTTTGGCGTTTCCGCCTTGGCGATACCGACGGAGCCAAGAGCCAGGCCGGCACCGACCGCCAACGACACCGCCAGTCTCGTTTGGACGTTAGTCATCTGGGTTCTCCTTCCCTGTTACGGGGCCTCCCAGCCCCCGATACATGCGCCGCGTGTTGAGCGCGGTCACACCTCTGTGCAGGCCACCCAGCCCCCGATACATGCGCCGCGTGTTGAGCGCGGTCACACCTCTGTGCAGGCCACCCAGCCCCCGATACATGCGCCGCGTGTTGAGCGCGGTCACACCTCTGTGCAGGCCACCCAGTGGCCCGGCTTTACTTCCCTGAACTCAGGGATGTTCTGGCTGCAGCTATCGACCGCCAGGGGGCACCGCGGATGGAAAACGCAGCCGCTTGGCGGGTTGATCGGGCTTGGTATTTCCCCTTTCACCACCTTGTGTTCACGACCATTCTCAAGGTCTGGATCCGGAATCGGAACCGCTTCCAGGAGTGCCTGTGTGTAGGGGTGTTGTGGGTTGTCATAGAGCTCATCGCAATCGGCCAGTTCGACCATGTTGCCGAGGTACATGACGGCGACCCGGTGGCAGATATGTCGCACGACGCTGAGGTCGTGGGAAATGAACAGATAGGTCAGGCCGAACTGGTCGCGCAGGTCCTCCAAGAGATTGATGACCTGGGCCTGGATCGACACGTCAAGCGCCGAGACCGCCTCGTCACAGATGATGAACTCCGGGTTCATGGCGAGCGCCCGGGCGATGCCTACGCGCTGGCGTTGGCCACCCGACATCTCATGGGGATAACGGTCGGCGAAATTGGCTTTCAGGCCGCATACGGTCAGGAGTTCGCTGACCCGGTCCTTGCGCTCCTGCTCGTCGTTGATGATGCCGTGCACCCGCATCGGTTCGGCGATGATCTCGCCGATCTTCATGCGCGGGTTCAACGAACTGTATGGGTCCTGGAAAATGACCTGAATCTTCTTGCGGTAATCGATCAGGTTTTTCGAATCGAGCTTGGTCAGATCGGTCCCTTCATAAAGGATCTCGCCGGCCGTCGCTTGCTCCAATTGAAGAATACAACGTCCAGCGGTCGTTTTGCCACATCCCGACTCGCCAACCAAACCAAGGGGCTCACCCTTCTTGATATGGAAACTGACGCCGTTGACGGCCTTCACCGTGGCGACGACACGATGAATGAACATGCCTTCGGTGACCGGAAAGTGCATTTTCAGGTTCCGGACGTCGATCAGAACCTCGTCCGTCGGTTGCCCCCGAAACTTGGAATCGTCGCGAACGTCGATTTCGGTAACGTTGTTCATGATGCCGCCTTCTCGAGGTTGTCTTTTTCCCAACAGGCGGTGAAATGCTCTTCTCCGACCTGCTCCAGCGGCGGGAACTCATTGGCGCAGCGCTCCGTCGCGAAGCGGCAACGCGGCCGAAACGAGCATCCCGCGTCGAGCATGGACAGATCCGGCGGCTGACCCTCGACCGGATCGAGTTTCTCCTGGCGCGGTTGGTCCATGCGGGGCACGGATTTCAACAGGGCCAACGTATAGGGGTGGCGGGGATTGTAATAAATATCCCGGGCACTTCCCTTCTCGATGACCTTACCGGCATACATGACGTTGACGTGATCGGAGTAACGCGCGACGACACCCAAGTTGTGGGTGATGATGATCATCGCGACGTGCAGTTTGCGGGTCAGGTCCTTCATCAATTCGAGGATCTGCGCCTGGATGGTGACGTCGAGCGCCGTCGTCGGCTCATCCGCGATGATCAGCTTCGGCTCGCAACTGAGCGCCATGGCGATCATCACGCGCTGGCGCATGCCGCCGGAAAGATGATGCGGGTATTGTTCCAGCCTGCGTTCCGGCTCGGAGATGCCGACCATACCGAGGAGTTCGACGGCCCGTTTGCGGGCGTCCTCCTCCGAGATGTCCATATGGGTAATCATGGTCTCGGTCAATTGAAGGCCGATGGTCAGCACCGGGTTGAGGGACGTCATCGGCTCCTGGAAGATCATGCCGATGTCGCGGCCGCGGATATCCCTGATCTCCTTGTCCGAAAGGCTCAACAAATCCTGCCCATCGAAGCGAATCTGGCCGCCGATGATCTTGCCCGGTGGCCAGGGGATCAAACGAAGGATCGACATGGCGGTGACCGATTTGCCGCAGCCGGATTCACCGACAACGGCGACCGTCTCGCCCTTGGCGACGTTGTAAGAAACACCGTCAACCGCTTTTACGGTACCTGCTGACGTGAAGAAATGCGTCTGCAGCTCTTCGATCTCAAGGATCGTATCCAAGGACCCCTCCCTGTTTGGGTCTATGTCTTTATTGTTAAGTCGACGGTAGAGTCACCGAATAAGGATGTCAATTGGGAAGCCGGACCGCGAAATTCAATCACTTGAACGATTTAGGAACGGTCGGCGAATTACGAGGAAGCGAGACAAACATGGCGACTGAGCAAGTCGAAAATGGGTCGAAATGCCGCAAAGAGGTGCTGGGAGAGGCTTACGTGGGCGCAACGCTCAGCAGGGCGGACGATTTCAACGGCGATTTCCGGGACAAGGTCATGGAGTATTGCTCGGACGGAACCTGGGGAAGAGGTGTTTTGACGAAACAGCAAAGAAGCCCCCTCAACCTGGGAATGCTGGCCGCGTTGAACCGCCCGCAGGAGTTCAAATTGCATTTTCGCGGCGCCGTCACGAACGGGGTCAAACTCGAAGAACTCAAGGAGATCCTGAACCAGATCGCCGTTTATTGCGGCATTCCTGCCGGCATCGAAGCCTTCCGCTTGGCCCGTGAGGTCTCCGCTGACCTCGGTATCGACGTCTTGAACTTGGACGCGAACCCATGAGCGGGCCCGACGCGATCGGAATTGCCGGTCTTGGCCAGATGGGCGGGCCGATGGCCGCCAACATCGCCGCGGCCGGTCTATCCCTTGTGGTTTACGATAAGGCGGGGACGGCAGACCGGGCACCGGCCGGTTCGGTGGCTGCGGAGTCCTTCGAGGACCTGGTCCGACGATGCGATACCTTGTTCCTGTCCCTGCCCGACGGAACCCATTGCCTGGACGCGGCCCGCGCGTTGATCCAGTGCCAAGCGAGGAAACCGACCGTCGTCTTCGACCTGTCGACGATTGGACCGCCGGCGGCGCGGGAGATCGACCGCGTTCTCGGTGAGGACGGGATCATTTATCTGGACGCGCCGGTAAGCGGCGGTGCGGCGGGGGCCAAGGCCGGCACCATCACCGTCATGTGCGCCGGCCCCCTCGATGAGTTCGAGCGTCACCGCGAGGTCCTCGGCTCGTTCTCGAAAAACCAGTTCCACGTCGGCGACACGCCGGGCCAGGGCCAGGCGCTGAAGGTCCTCAACAACTTCCTGTCGGCGACCGCCATGGCCGCGACTTCGGAAGCCGTGCTCTTCGGGGTATCCCAGGGGCTCGACATGAAGACGGTGCTCGATGTGGTCAATGTCTCGACGGGGCGGAACTCGGCGACCCAGGACAAGTTCCCGAATCGCATCCTCCCGGGGACCTTCGATGCCGGATTCAAGACGGCCCTGCTGGCCAAGGATGTGCGGCTCTATCTGGAGAACGCGAGAGCCGCCGGCACACCCGACCGCATCGGGTCGGTGGTTTCAGAGACCTGGAACGACTGCGACACAAGGCTGCCGGAATCGGACTTCACACGTATCTATTCGTTCATCGAAGAGGGCGATGAAGGCGGCGGCTGATCAATAGTCCTCGAACAGCAGCGGGAAGGCGCTGAATACATCCGACGGCCCGACCGGCTCTTCCGGGCAGAGATGGTCCACAGTCAGTTCCGAGAACGATCGCACCCCGAGAAGACCGAGACCGATACGGATTTCCGTCTCCAGCAGTTCGAGGGTGCGGACAATACCGTCCGCCCCCGCCGCGCCGGCCCCCCAGCCGTGCAGACGTCCGATACCGACCGCGTCGGCACCGAGCGCCATCGCCTTGATGACGTCGGTGCCGCGGTAAATGCCTCCGTCCATCAAGACGAGCGCCCGCCCGCCAACGGCATCGACGACTTCGGGCAAGACGTCCAGACTGCCACGCCCGTGATCCAGCTGCCGGCCGCCATGATTGGAAACGTAGACGACCTCGATTCCGTGTTCGCAGGCCAAGGCGGCGTCTTCTGCAGTGGCGATTCCCTTGAGGATCATGGGGATGTCGTAGCGCTCGCGGTAGCGTTTCAGATCATCCCAACTGAAGCGCGACTGGTAGTGCTCGTCCTTGGCCGTCGACCGCGCTGTTGTCTTGTGCCGCTTGGCGAGATCGCGTTCCCGCCTGCCGTAGTAGTCGAGATCGACGGTGAAACAGAACGCCTCATAGCCCGCGTCGATGGCCCGCCTGATGTGGTCGTCCACAAAAGCCTCGTCGCCGCGGACGTAGATTTGAAAGATCTTCGGGTGGTCCGGGGTCACCGCGGCCACCGCCTCCAACCCTGGGGCCGAGGAGGAGCTCAACATCATCATCGTACCGAAGCGTTCCGCCGCCCGGGCCGAGGCCTCGGCGCCTTCCTGTATGAAATCCTGCATCGAACCGATAGGCGCCAGGAAAACAGGGAGCCGCAACCGGTGCCCGAACAGCTCCACCGACAGGTCGATATCCTCGACATCGTTCAGAACCCTCGGTCTGAAGGCAACCGAGTCGAGGGCCCGACGGTTGCGCTTCACGGTCGTTTCCGTGTCCGCGCCACCGATCAGATAATCCCAGACCTCGATCGGGAGATTGGCTTCGGCCGCCGCCACGATCTCGTGCAGCGCCTGGAAATCCCCTTTGTCGCGGTAACCGAAACGACTCATGAGTGGTCGGGCCCATCGAGGATGATGACGGCGTCTTGATCGGCATAAAGATAGTCGCCGGGCCGGATCGAGATCCTGCCGAAGGTCAGCGTCTGGCCCTCCCGGCCAATTCCGTCCTGTCTCGGCGGCATCGCCGTCGTTCCGATGGCCTTGACCCCGAAATCGAGGTCGGCGAATTCATGGCTGTCGCGGATACAGCCGTTGAACACGATGCCCTCCCAACCTTGGCGATGGGCTTCGGCCCCGATGTTGCCACCACAGAGCGCCCGGCGCCGCGAACCACGGCCGTCGACGACGAGGACCCTGCCCTCGCCGCCCTGAGCCAAGACGTCACGCAAACCCTTATTGTCTTCATATGTTGCAAAGGTGACCACGGCGCCATGGAAATGCCTGCGACCGGCATAATCGAAAAACCCCAACTCGCAGACGCGGGCATCCTCGCGATGATTGTCGCAGATGTCCGCCGTGCGCACGATCGGCTCCTGTCTGGCCATGTTTCCTCCCTCGCCATCAGTGGCGAAAACCTTAAGGGGTCTTCATTAGCTCGGCAATTGCGGTTACAACGTCGCCCGGAACAAACGCATTTCCAAGGAGGAAGAAGTGAACCGTTTCGCCATCATCGTCACCATCAAGCTGAAGCCCGGCATGGGCGATACGTTCGAGCCGCATATCCTGAAGAACGCCACGGCGGCCGTACGCGACGAACAGGATTGCCATATGTTCCACGTGTCACGGGCCGAAGACGATCCGGACACCTTCTTCTTCTATGAAGTCTATACCGATGCCGCTGCTCTCGACGTTCATCGCGAAACGCCCCATTACAAGAAGTTCTTCGAAGACGCGGGCGACATGGTGTCCGACAGGTCGATCCAAAAGGTGACGGTCATCAATCCCGAGAACATCGCCTGAACCGCTGGCGGTTTCTCCGATATTGTGGACTGAACTCTCCGCCGGCCTTTTGATCGGCGGCAGGGCGTGAGCGAGTCGAATCGACCAAGGGTGGATTATCAGGCGGAGATGATCCTCCATAACGACATCTTCCCTGGGCGTCTGCCTAAGGTTATCCTTCGCATATCGTCATACGAAACCGATTGCCGTCGGGAGACATGATGGAGCTCTCGCTCCCTACCGCCGTTATCAGCGCATTCATTGGGTCCTCGGTATTGCTGATGGCCATGATTTACATCCGCACGACCCCGGGCGCACCCGAGGGGTTGAACTGGTGGATCGCCGGCATGGCCTTGAGTTGCGCCCGGTACCTGACGGTCTACTGGGTATTGGCGACACGACTACCGGCGACCGTATTCGTCTCCGAGTCGTTGCAGGTCATAAGTGCGATTGCGCTGGCGGCCGGCGGCGTCGAATTCCTCGGCCGGCGGGTGTCGAAACTCCACGTCGCTGCCATCTCTGCCGTGGCGGTGGCGTGGGCGGCCTATACGACGCTGGTTCATCCGAATTTCCTGTTACGTGCCATTCCCCTCTATTTCACTTCCGGAATCCTGCTCATTCTGGTGGGCGTCGCGTTCCTGAGGGCGCAACCTACCGGACACCGCTCCGGATACGCCCTGACCGGCATCCTGTTCATGGCCTGGGGCCTCCACAAGCTCAACTTTCCCTTCCTGAGGCCGATCCAGTGGTTCGCCCCATACGGATTCCTGATCGCCATGATCCTTCTTATGGCGCTGGCCGTGAGCCTCATCGTCATCGTGCAAAGGCGTATGCTGCACGTCACGGAAAACGAAACTCGCGAGCGCCAGGAAGCCGAAGCGGCGCTGTCGGCTTCCGAGAGGCGGTTTCAGCGCCTGTTCGAAAACTCCGAGGTTTCGCTATGGAACGAGGATTATTCGCAGGTGTGCGAGATCTTGGCGAAAATTCGACAGGAAGGGATCGAGGACCTGCGCGCCTATCTGATGGAAAACGAACAGGCCATGGCCGAATTGATCGGGAGCGTGAGGGTCCTGAACGTCAACGAAGCGACACTGAAACTGTTCGGCGCTAAGAACGAGGCAGATCTCGTCGAGAACATACAGTCTACCCGGGGGCCCGGTGCGCGCGACGTCTTCATCGACGAATTGTGCGCTATTTGGGATGGTCAAAAAGTGTTTTGGTCGGAAGCCGCGTTTCGCTCACTCCGCGGCAAGAACTTCGACGCCATCATCTCCTATCAGATTCCGGAGACTGAACAGGGCTTCAGCAGCATTCCGGTCAGCATCATTGACATCACCGACCGCAAGCAAGCGGAGGCCACCGCGCAACGGAAAGCTGGCGAAGAACTGGCGCTCGGCAACCTTCTCCGCCTGTCGATCGGGAACTCTACCCTGAAAGACTATCTGCAGGACTCGATCGAGACCCTCCTCAATTCCGTGCCGTGGCTCAACCTGTTGCCGTCCGGCGGCGTTTTCCTGGCGGAGTCCGATGACGACAACAAAGAAACCCTTCGGCTCATCGCCCACCACAATTTCGACGTCCACCTCGTCGATCGTTGCGCTGATATTCCGGTCGGAAAATGCCATTGCGGTATGGCCGCCCAGACACGTGCGGTTCAGTATTCGTCCTGCGTCGATAGCACTCACGAAATAACCTACGAAGGCATTGAGCAGCACGGCCACTACAACGTACCCATCCTCCACAACGGCGCCGTCCTCGGTGTCATCGTCCTCTACCTGCCGCATGATTACCCAAAGGACGACCATTCCGTCACCTTCCTCAAGCGTGTCGCCGACGTCTTGAGCATGGGGATTTCCGCACGACGAACGGCTCAGGCGTTGGGTGAAACGGAAGAACGGTTCCGGACGATCGTCAACAATTGCCCGTTCGCAATTTTCCTCAAGGCCCCGGACGGCTGCTACTTGTTCGGCAATACCGAGTTCCTGAAATGGCACGCCTCGGAAACTCCAGCCACCGTCGTCGGCAAGACATCGATGGAGCAGTTCGATGCGCCGGCCGCGGCCGAAATGATGGAGCAGGACAGGGTCGTCCTGGAAACGCGCGACGTCGATGTGCGCCAAGTCGTCCGCAAATACCGTGACGACGTGACCCGCCATCTGCTCGCCATCAAGTTCCCTATTCTTGACGATGCAGGCGGCATAGCATCGATCGGATGCGTCGATGTTGACATCACGAGGCTCAAGGAAACGGAGAACGAACTGAAGCTGGCCATGGAAGAGGCGGAACGCGCCAACCGGGCGAAATCGGAGTTCCTGGCCAGCATGAGCCACGAGTTGCGAACGCCGTTGAACGCCGTCCTCGGCTTTGCCCAAATGCTTCAGTTCAACGCCAAACATCCATTGACGCTGGATCAGAACCGCCAGGTCGAACACATCCTCGAGGGCGGCGGGCATCTTCTCGACCTGGTCAATGAAATCCTCGACCTGGCCAAGATCGAGGGCGACCAGCTGACGCTGAGCCTCGAAGAGGTCGATGCCGTCGAAATCGTCGCTGACTGCATGGCCCTCGCCGTGCCCTTGGGAGAGCAAAAACACATCACCATCGTCAACGAGTTCAAAGATAGCGATCCGGTGATTTTGCGCACGGACCCATTGAGATTGAAGCAGGCCCTTCTCAACCTGCTGTCGAATGCGATCAAGTTCAATCAGGATAGCGGTAAGGTGACCATGTCCGGCCGGATACTCGATGATGGGTTCATTCATATCGCTGTAACTGACACCGGAGTCGGCATCGAGGAAGCGGACAAGCTAAACGTCTTCCAAATGTTCCACCGTTTAGGTGCCGATCCAACTCTGACCCGGGAGGGCACCGGCATCGGATTGACCGTCACCAAACATCTTGTCGAACGGCTTGCCGGGCGCATCGGTTTTGAAAGCGAGAAGGGTGTCGGCAGTACCTTCTGGATCGATCTTCCGTTGGCGGGGAACGAAAACGTCCTTATCTGGACCGAAACCATGCAGATCGGTATCGACGCCATCGACAAGGACCACAAACATCTCATATCGCTCCTTAACCGCTTATCCCATGGCCCGCTCGAGGATGTTGATACCGATAACACCATCCAGGAACTGATCGAATACACCCGCTACCATTTCCGGCGTGAAGAGATGATCATGGACCTGGGCGGCTACCCCGGCCGCGATGAACACCGCTTGCAGCACCGAGCCCTGTCAGCCGACATGGCAGCCCTGGCAAAACGATGGAACAATGGTCGTGATCAGGAGACCTTCGCGGAACTGAAATCGTTCCTGCGTAATTGGCTGTTCGAACACATTATGAAGACAGACGCCGAAATCCGGACCTACGCCAAGGGCAAGGAACACGAAATCGCCAAGGTTCTGGCAGGTATGCGCTAATCATCACGTCTGCGAACGACACGTTCCAGTACGCTCGCTCCAACCGGTCGTTTCCGCCGCCGAGACCCGAAAACCAACCAAAACTTGATCCGCATCAATGCTGAAACGGGGCGCTGGGAGGAAAGTGCCCGTGTGGTGTGCTTCGACCACTGGGGGAACCGATGCCGGCGACGGAAGAGATCGAGAGACCAACCATCGACTTCAAGGCCAAGGCCGACGAGTTGCTGCCGGCCGGGGCGGATTACGATTCGTGCTTGGCTTGCGGGCTCTGCGCGTCCGGCTGCCCGGCCACCGGGTTTCACGGCATGGACCCCAGGCGATTCATCCGCATGGCCGTGCTCGGCATGAACGAGGAACTGTCCAACACACCGTGGATCTGGACCTGCACCCAGTGCAAGCGCTGCACGTACCTGTGTCCCATGAACATCGATGTCGCGGCGCTCGTCGGCTACGCCCGCGGTGTCTGGCCGAAGGAGAAGAAGCCGCAGGGTATCGTGCGATCCTGCGAGGCGCAGATGAAATTCCCGTCGACGAGCGCCATGGGTGTCATGCCCGAGGACTTCGTCGAGATCGTCGAGGAGATCGCCGGAGAACTGAGGGACAAGGACCCGCGCTTCGCCGACATCGAGGCGCCCATGGACAGGAAGGGCGCCACCTACTTCGTCAACCAGAACTCCCGCGAACCGGCCGTCGAGCCGGAGGAACTGGCGCCCTTGTGGAAGATCTTCGATTATGTCGGCGCCGATTGGACCTATGCATCGAAGGGCTGGGCGGCCGAGAACTTTTGCATGTTCACCGGCGATGATGCGGCTTGGAAGGCCATGGTCGAGGAGCGCGTCAATGCGGTCAACGAGCTCGACTGCCAGGTCTGGGTCAACACCGAATGCGGGCACAGCTTCTACACCCTGTGGAAGGGCGTTGAGCGGTTTGGCTTGAAGGCCGACTTCGAGGCCGAAAGTCTGGTCAGTCTCTATGCCCGTTGGATCCGCGAGGGCAAGCTGCCGGTCAATGCCGACTGGAATACGGAAAACCTGAAATTCACGGTGCAGGACCCCTGTCAGTTGGTCCACAAGTCCATCGGCGATCCCGTCGCTGACGACCTCCGCTTCGTCGCCAAACAACTCGTCGGTGAGGAAAACTTCGTCGACATGTTCCCCAACCGCAGCGCCAACTACTGCGGCGGCGGCGGGGCCGGGTTCCTGCAGGCGGGCATGACCGAACACCGCCGCGCCTACGGCAAACGCAAGTACGAACAGATCGCCGTCACCGAGGCCGACTACGTGCTGACGCCCTGCCACAATTGCCACACCCAGATCGAAGACCTCGGCGAACACTACGGCGGGCGTTACCAGGTCATCCACTTCTGGACCCTGATCTGCCTGTCACTCGGCATTTTGGGACCCAACGAACGTAAGTACCTGGGCCCGGAGCTGGCTGAGATCGGTCTCTAGGCGAACGACCATGACCAACTCTAAGACCTACGAAACGGAAGTCCTGGTCATCGGCGGCGGTGTCACCGGCACCGGCGTCATGCGCGACCTCGCTTTGCGCGGCATCCATTGCCTATTGATCGACCGCAAGGACCTGAACGCCGGGGCCTCGGGCGGCAACCACGGGCTCTTGCATAGCGGCGGGCGCTACGTCGCCAACGATACGGAGACGGCCGCCGAATGCGCCCGAGAGGCCGCAATCGTCAAACGCGTCGCCGCCGATTGTATCGATCCCTGCGGCGGCCTTTTCGTCGCTGTCGCAAGCGACGACCCAGACTATGTCGAGCGCTTCCCGAACCACTGTGCCGAGGCCGGCATCGACTGTGAGTCCCTGACCCCCGCCGAAGCCCGCGAGCGGGAGCCGGCGCTCAGCGATGGTGTCTTCGCGGCCTATGCAGTGCCCGACGCCACCGTCGACCCTTTCCACATCACGCTCGGCAACGTCAACCATGCCCAGGAATTGAACAACAGTTCCTACCTGCCCCATACGGAGGCCGTCGGCTTCGACATCGAGGGCGGCATCATCACCGCCGCGCTCTGCCGCGACAACCGCTCCAGCGACACGGTCCGCATCGTCGCCAAACAGGTGATCAACGCGGCGGGTGCCTGGGCCATGAGGGTGGCGCGCCTTGCCGGTTGCGAAGACGTCGAGCTTCTCTACGCCAAAGGAACGCTGATCATCAGTAATTCCCGCCTGACCCGGGGCGTCGTCAACCGCCTCAGGCCGCCCGGCGACGGCGACATCTTGGTTCCCGGCGGCACCGTATCGCTCCTCGGCACCACGTCCGACACCGTCGACGACCCGGACGGCGTCCGCCCGACGCCGGAAGAGGCGGAGCGCAATCTCCGTGAGGGCGCGACCATGCTGCCCGGTCTCGCCGACACGCGCTTCATCCGCGCCTTCTCCGGCGTCCGACCGCTCCTGCAGTCGGCCGACGCCGGAAGAGGCGGAGCGCCAGCCGCGGCTTCCGGCTGTTCGATCACGAGGATCAGGGTCTTGCCAACTTCGCCACATTGGCCGGAGGCAAACTCACCACCTACCGGCTCATGGCCGAGAAGACGGTCGATCTGGTCGCCCGGCGCCTCGAGAATTCCGAGCCCTGCCGCACGGCGACCGAACCATTGCCGCCGGGGGACGCCGTTCGTTGGACCGAGCCCGGATTCGCGCCCCGCTACTGGTATAAGCGGAACGATCCCACAGACATGATCCTCTGCGAGTGCGAGATGGTGCCGGCCTCCGCCGTCGACGCCATCGTCGCCGACGCGCCGGGCCACGAGGACCATATGACGCTCCGTGCCATAGCGCTCCGGTCCCGTGTCGGTAAGGGGGCCTGCCAGGGCGCTTTCTGCTCGGCGCGAGTGACGTCCCACCTTTACGGGCGCGGTATCTACGAGGGCACGGAGGGCCTGGAGGGCACGGAGGGCCTGCATCACATGCGCGATTTCCTGGGCGAGCGTTTCAAAGGCATCCGCCCGGTGCTGTGGGGACGCCAGATGCCACAGATGGAACTGGCCGAGGCCCTGCACTGCGGCCTCATGGGCCTAGACTTTCTTGAAGACGACGAGGCCGGGGAATGAAGCGCAGTTCGCGGACCATCGACGCAGACCTTGCCATTATCGGCACCGGCCTCGCCGGTTTCGCCGCCAGCGTCTTCGCCCTCGACCGCGGCCTTTCTGTGGCCCAGGTCGGCAACACCGGCGCCATCGCCTATACCGCCGGCTATTTCGACCTCTTCGGTGCCGACGGGACCGGCAAGCTCGACGACCCCTGGGCCGGCCTCGCCGGGCTCCACGAGACGGAACCGGACCACCCGCTGGCCCGCATTGGGCAATCCGATATCCGCGTCGCCTTCGAGCGCTTTACGGACGCCGTTTCCGAAATGGGCGTCACCTACACAGCCCCCGGCGACAGCAACCTGACGGCGCTGCTACCGGCTGGCGTCCTCAAGCCGACGCTCTCCGTACCCGCGACCATGCACCCCGGCATCGAGGCCCAGGCCAAGGGGTCGACGGCCCTGATCGTCGACTTCACCGGCCTCCAGGGTTTCAGCGCCGCCGAGTTCGTAGCCAACCTGTCTCACGCCTGGCCCGGCCTCAGCGCGCTCACCCTCGACTTTCCGGGCTTCGACAGCGGCCGCCCCCTGTTCCCGGAAGTGGCGGCCCGGGCCTTGGAAGTGGCGCCCAACCGCGAACAATTGGCGGACATCCTGAAACCCCATCTCAACGGCGTCGGAGCCGTCGGCCTGCCCGCCGTCTTGGGCGTTCACCGGCCGGACGCGGTCCACGACGCCCTGCAGGCGCTCCTCGACCTTCCCGTCTTCGAGATTCCGACCCTGCCGCCGGCGGTGCCCGGAATAAGACTCCGCGAGATGTTCGAGCGAGCTTTCCCGGCCCGCGGCCTCGCCCTGGTCGCGCAGCAGAAGGTCGAGCACCTGGAGCTCGGTCCCGGCGCCATCACCCTTGGCCTACAGGACAGCTACGGCGACGTCACCATAAACGCCAAGGCCGTCCTCCTCGCCACCGGCCGCTTCCTGTCCGGCGGCCTCGCCGCCGACCGCCATGCGGTCCGCGAGCCCCTGCTCGGCCTGGCGGTCGCCCAGCCCGACGCGCGCCAGGCTTGGCACCGGGAGGACTATCTCGATCCTCGGGGCCACCCCATCAACCGCGCCGGCATCGAGACCGACGTCGCGTTCCGGCCCCTGGGCCCGGATGGCACCCCGGTCGACCCGCGCCTCTTCGCCGCCGGTTCGCTCCTCGCCCATCAGGACTGGATCCGCCAGCGCGCCGGCGCCGGCGTCGCCATCGCGACAGCTTTCAAAGCGGTCGAGGCGGCGGCAGGGGTGATAGAGAAGGCCTGACCTACGCCGATCCCCTCACTCCAGGAACGGCTGCCACTGCGTTCCGCGTTTCGGCGCCACCAGTTCCTTGATCGGCAGCTTGGTGCATTCGACCACGGCAACGTAAGGATAGAAGTGGATGGAGTGGATGCTCGATTGGAATTCGGTGGCTTCCGAGACGCTACGCCGTTCCGGGTCGTCGGGGTTGTTCTGGAAGTTCTGGCAGGCATTCAGGTTCAGCGACAACTGGTGCAGGTAGAACCCGAACATGTTGTGGGCGCCGTGGATGTCCTCGCAGAAATAGACGCCGCCCGGGCGCATGTGGGGCAGCAGTTCGAGGAAGGTGGTCAGCTGGTGTTCGGGCCGGCGGCTGCCGTCGTCGATGACCACGTCGAGCTTCGGCATTTCGGATTTGAAGCGGCCCCAGAATTGGCCGTCGCCCTGATCGCCGATGATGATCTCGACTTGCTCGTCCTCGTATCGTTTGCAGCCCGGCTCGATGTCGACACCGGCGATGCGGCAATCACTGCCGAAATAGTGTTTCCACATGCCGAGGCTGCCGCCGCTGTAGACGCCGATCTCCAACAAATTCATGCGGGTGCGGATGAAACGCTGAAAGTGGCGGTGGTAGTGCTCGAAGTAATGCAGCCATTTCCAGACGCCGGGCCCCTCTTCGAGGGCGTCGAAGTATTCAGCTAAAGGGTTGCCGCCGCCCGGGTTCGTCATCATGGTCCTCCCCTTCTCGCGGCCTTCCGGCGCCGGCCGCTCAACAGAAACTCAGCCAGCTGAGGTTGCCGCTCTTGCCGACGTGGAAGTTCGAGATCATCGAGTCCGGCAGTTCGAAGGCCTTGCCCGAGGCGACGATGTTCATCAGCAACGATGAGTGGTCGACGCTTTTTCGGCCGATGATCAGGTCGGCGTAATTGGACATGTTCATTGCGATGGCCATGAACGAACGCTCGGTCCTGAGAAACGTGTTGACCGCCTGAACGACGCCATATTGCGCCGTACCCGATGCGTTGATGGCATGGTCGTTGAGCACGATATAGCCGGCTTCGGTCAGCTTCGGGCGCCAGGTGAAGAGGTCGTCCAGCACCGCCTCGTAGCGGTGGTCGGCGTCGATATAGATGATGTCGACCGAAGCGTCGGCGATTTCCTGGGCCGCTTCACGGCTGGTCCGGCGCAGGATCGTCACCCGCTCGTCGCCGGCGAAGCGCTCTGTGGTTTCCCGGTGGAGTGCTTCGAAGGTGTCTTGCTCATCGACGGATCCCCCGTAATAGTCCTCGACGCTTTGACGTCCTTCTCCCTCGTCGCGGAAATAGAAGGGTGTGTCGGACGTGTCGTAGGCTTTCCAGGGATCAACCAGCACCAGGCTCTCCGGTTCGAAATGGGTCAGCAGCCACTGGGCATTGAGTCCCTTGCAAACCCCCAGCTCGACGACCGACCGGATGGCGGCCCCAGGAATATGGCCCATCAATTCGTAGCGGTCGCCAAGATAGGCAAACATTCGACCGGTGCTCCGTTCCAGAATCCGGGAATCAATCCCCTTTCGCCATTGTGACCCGACCGGTGCCGCCGGTTCAATGCCCGAGCGGCCAAATCGCCGGCGGGCCCTCCGTCAACGATGCAGGGCGCCTCCGATGACGGCGAGATGCGCCGCGATTTCCTTGCCGTGGGGGTAGTTGGCCAAAGCCCGCTCACGCGCCGCTTCGCCTATGGCCGCGCGCATGCCGTCGTCGCCGACCAGGAGCGTGATGGACGCGGACAGTGCTTCGACCGCCGCCGCCTCGTCTTCGTCCGGTGGCGGTATCAGAATGCCGGTGTCACCCAGAGCCTCCGGCGTGCCGCTGACCCGGGTGGCGACGATGGCCAGTCCCTTGGCCATGGCCTCGACGATGACGCGGGGCAGGCCTTCGGCCCGGGACGGCAACACGAAGATATCGGCCGCGTCGTAGAGCTCCCAGACTCGCCCGTCGAAGGGCACGATCGTCACCTTGCCGGGCGGCACCTGGGCGCGGACCGCCTCCAAAGTTGGACCGTCACCGGCCCAAAGGAAATGCAGCCGCTCCCAAAGCGGGTTGTCCTGGATGGTATCCATGGCGCGGAGCAAGAGGTCATGGCCCTTGACCGCCTTGAAACCGGCCACCGTCAGACAGAGGATCGCATCTTCCGGGATATTGCATTGGGTGCGCCGGCGCCGGCCGGCGTCGCCATCGCGGGGCTCGAAGAAGACCGGGTCCGGCACCGGCGAGATGATGTCGACGACACCGGCCTCAAGGCCATAGTGGCGGCTCAGGATTTCGGCATTCTCCTCGCTCATACAGATGACCGAACGGGCCGAACGGCAGTGATTGGCGATGACGGCGCGTTCGTCGGCGTCATCGGCGAGCAGTTCCGGGGCGACGATGCCTTCGCAAATGACGTAAGGGTAGCCCAGAAACAATGCCGTATTCACGGCGCCGTAACTCAACAAAGGATGCCCGTTGGAAAAGAAGACCAGGTCGGGGTCGACGCCGGTGAACAGTTTCGCCGGCAAGCGCCGGTCGTTGGCGAAATCATGCGGCCGTTCGTCCGGGTTGCCGTCGAGCCAGTATAAAGCAACACCTTTTTGCTCGAGGCGGCGAAGGTCGTCGTTGTCCTCGCGCCGTTGGAAGTAGGCGACCTGGTAGCCGGCCGCGAGCAACGCCTCAAGCAGCGCGATGTTGAATTGGCCGACGCCGCAATGGGTATTGGAGTCGGTGAAAACGAGGATCTTCTTTGTCATGACCGCGGTGTATTCAGGCCGAACGGGCCCGCAGGCGATTTTTTCGAGCCGCAGCTTAGCACAGGTTCGAAGTGGGGACAGTGTGCCGGTGGTCTAGCTCTTTGCTGCAGCTGGATCGTCCGTTGAGACGGCACTCAACGCCGCCCCGCCGATGGCGCGCTTCTGGCTCTCACCCAGGTTCGGAGCGGCGGACTCTTCGCCGTTTTCCTCTTCGGTTCCATTGTCCTTGAGGCGCACCGTCACCTCGCGGTGGGCGAACTCGATGCCTTCGCGCTCGAAGATCTCGCGGATGCCGTGGTAGACGCGTTTGCGGATGATGAACTGCTCGCCGGGCACGGTCATGAACTTGACCCGGAGGATCATGGCGCTGTCCTCCATCTTGGTGACGCCCTGGGATTTGAGCGGCTGCAGGAATTTGGGGCCGATTTCCGGGTCGTCCTGCAGCTCCTGGCCGAACTTCTTGATCAGTTTGCGCACCTTCTCGACGTCGGTGTCGTAGGTGACACGGAGCTCGAGCTTCATCATCGCCCAGTCGCGCGAATAGTTGGTCATGCGGTGGATCTCGCCAAACGGGATGGTGTGCAGGGCGCCGCGGTGGTGCCTGAGCTGCACGGAGCGGAGCGAGATCTTCTCGACCGTGCCCTTGACCTCACCGATGTCGACGTATTCGGCCAGGCGGAAGGCGTCGTCGATGAGGAAAAAGGCACCGGAAAAGATGTCACGGATCAGGGTCTGCGAGCCGAAACCGACAGCCAGCCCGATGACCCCGGCGCCGGCGAACAGCGGCGCGATGTCGACGCCCATTTCGGAAAGAATGATCATGCCGGCCATGACGACGACGGTGATCAGGAGGAAGTTGCGGAACAAGGGCAGCAGGGTGACCAGCCGCGAGCCCTCGCCGGCGGCACCGCCCTCGTCACCGGGCGCGGCGACAATCAGGCCCCCCTCGTCCTCGATCTTCTGGTCGATAGCGATTTTGATCGACTCGTAAAGGAGATAGGCGATGAAGGCGACGATGAGGATGTCGGCGGCACGGAGCAGGATATTGTCCGGGTTCCACACGTCGACGCCCCAGATCGACAGCACCAGGCCGATGCCGGCCAACCAGGCAACGAAGGCGGCGGCCCGCTCGGCCAGGCGCTTGAAGGGTTCCGGCTTCAGTAATGCCGCTCCTTCGTCGGCATCGGTGAAGCCGGCATCGTCCGAGTCCTCCGGCACGCCGCCAGGCGCGCCGCGACACTGTCGATGACGAAGAGCGCGACGCCATAGGCCGACACCGTCAGCACGATGACGACCATGGGGCCAATCACCAGGCCGAAGGCGAGCGGCAGGTCGAGGAGAATGCGGGCGGACGCGATGAACCAGGTGAACAGGAAGTAGGCGACGGCGAGACCGTGCCAGCTGCCGGCGAGCAGACGAAGCGGTTTCGGCGCCGCTTCGGCTTTACTGCCGGTGATCAGGGCGGCGATGGGCTGGCGATGGGCGACGAACAGGAACGAGAAGACGAGCGCCGACGCCAGGGAGCCGCCGACCAGCATCAGGGCGTGGGCGTCGTGACTGAGGCCCAGCGCCGCCATCCAATAACAGAAGGCGGCGACGATACAGGCGAAAGCGGCAGCCCCCGTGAAACCTCGCTGGGCGGCGATTGCCGTTTCGTCGGGAAGCACCAGCATGCGTTGGGCGGGCACGTCGGGGGCGAAGAAATTGAGGAAGACGGCGCGCACGACGCCGATGGTGGCGAAGGCCGTGAAGAAGGACAAGTAGGTCAGGCGGCTTGCCGAGATGTCGCCGTTGACAGCCATGGCGAGACCGTATCCGACGACGGCGAAGATAATGGCGCCGAAGGCCATCAACACGCCTCTCTAGGCCAGGAAACCGATCTTCTCGGCCCGCGCCTCCGGGGCGTCGACAAACAGACTTAAGCTCTGGCGTTCGGCCCATTTTCCGAACTGTCGGGCAACCAGCAGACCGACGGCGGCGCCCAATCCCAATATGGCGAAAGTCTGGATGTGCCACGCCACCTCGCCGGTCGGGCTGGTCCGCGCCAGGGCGGCGCCGATATCGGCGAAGAAGGCCTCGGTGCCGGAAAGAACCTCGAGCACGCGTTCGCGCAGCCTTGATGTTGCCCGGTAGAGGTCGAGAAACGTCATCGGTCCATCCCCCTTGAACCTCACCCCAGAATCCTGTCCCCGTGTCCCCAGGATAGGGCAGTACCCGCTGGCCGCAATGTCACGTCCGGTAACGTTTTCGAGATGGGAAACAGGCACTGGCGCGACAAGGGAGATAGCACCGAATCGTAGACGGACACGCCAAAAGCGAATCCTCCCGTCACCCTGGTCCTTTTACGAGTTCACACCCCTGACACGCCGCCGTCACCACCGGTTGACAGCGCGGCGGCATACTCGGTTGTGACACGTAAGTACGGTTCACGGCCACGGTATTTTGGTGATGCAATACTCGATCGACCACTATATCGGGGGGCGGTTGAGGGAACGGCGTGTTTCCCTCAATCTCAGTCAACAGCAGATGGGGACATTGACCGGGTTATCCCAGCAGGGGTACTCGCGGGTCGAACGCGGCGAGGTGCCCATCCGTGCCGCGCATCTGTGGATGTGGTCGGAGTTGATGGAAACGCCGATCGAGTGGTTTTATCCCGAACCGGGCAGCATTCACTGAGCGTCAACTGAAACTGGGCCGTGCCCGCGGGCGCGCAGCCAAGACGCCAACAGTCGTCACCGAAGCCTCTCGTTCACGGTCATTCATGCGTCGGAAAGACCCCGGTTATCACCGGGAAACGTCGCCTGTAGATGATCGGCCTACATGACATGAAGCACAACAAAAGGCGGATCACACCGATGACTGACGGAACAACGACCCTACGACACAACGATTCCCCGGACAGGCCCAGTTCCTGGGTCTCGCTATCGACGGACCCATCGCGGAACTGGCCGGACGGTTTCTCCCCCGCCAATGACGACGGCAGGCGCGCTTGGGCGGCCGGCCTGCTCGTCGAGACCGGACCTCTGACCACCGAAGCCTATCTAAGCCTCGCCCGCTGGAACCGGGAGGCTGGTATCGAGGATGCGGCCTCGACGGAAAACCTCGGCGATTCAGCGGTGACGGACGAAGATTTCGCCTTGGCCGCGGCCGCCGTCATCTGTAAGTCGGGACAGACAAGCAAAGCGGCGCGCCAGGATTATGAGCGGGCGTCAGCAGCCCTATGGCGCGGAGACGGCGTCGGCACCGACTTGCAAAACCAGGACAAGGCGGCGGCTATTGAGTTCATCTGGCGGCACCGGGTGCGGCTCTACCGGGGTTACCGAGAAACCGACAACAAATTGCCCTATGCCCGCTCGCTGCCCGGGGTCGGCCCGGGCGGCTGCCATAGTCTGGTCCGGTCGTTGGGCCAGGACACCCCCCGTTCGGACGCCTATCTGCGCCGGCTGGCCGGCGCCACCGGCGAGGCACCGCAGGCGATCTGCGAGAGGTTAGCGGCCGATACGGGTCACCGGGTGGTGACCATCGGCACCCTGATCTGGCGGGCCATGGCCGAAGGCCATCTGGTCGCCGCGGGAAAACGCTGGGGATTGGCTCCAGTATAGAGGCACCACCACCGGCTGCATCCGCCCAGCCTCTAAGGAGACCGGACCACGCCTTCGACTGCGGCGTCAGGCGCTCTCCGGCCCTCCCGTGATCTTGCGCGCCGCCTTCCATTGCCTGCTTAGCGACGCCCCCTTGCCGCCGGCCCTCTGCCAGGCCTCCCGGCAGGTTGCGGTCACCGAACAGGCGGCGCCGTCGAGGGTCAGGAAGCCGAGGCCTTGCAGCCGGGCGAAGCCGCCCTCCAGTTCGGCCGGATGGAGGATCGTGTGGTTGATGGCGTCGCTGGCGGCGAGGATGTCGGCCACCTCAGCCTTGTCGCCGTCGCCTTGAGCCATGAGGATCGATATCAACAGCCAGGCGTCGCTCCCCTCGGGTGGGCCCGGATCGCCGGGTATTTCTGGCAGCAGGGCGCCCCGGCGTTCGCCAAGGTAACGGTTGGCCAGCTTTCGGTAGCCCTTCATGTAGTCTTTCGCCATCGGACACTCCCGGTTTGCGACCCCCTACCCTAGTCCCATTTGCCGGGCGCGGGGAAGCGGTCATGCCCAATGCGCTGCCGTCTGGTCAGGGGCCGGAACTGCCCTTACACTCCGCCCGCGCATGAAACCGAAGGGCATATAGAATGACCGATCTTCCACCCCGAACCGCCGGCCCACCGCACTGCAACCGACGAGCGGTTTAGGGCGGCGCCCTCAGGATGATCGCGCAGCGGGAACCCGAAGCGTTGACGGCCTTCGTCGTCGACGACAAGAAACAGATCCATCGGCTGATGGAGTCGATTCTCTACGCCTTCGGGTTCCGCAAGGTGATGACCGCCTCTGACGGCTTCGCGGCGGAACGGGTCCTGCACGACCACGGCAAGGCCATCGACATCGTCTTTTGCGACCCGCAGATGCCGCACATGGGCGGCATCGATTTCATCAGGACGCTGAGGGGCGGCCCGCACAAATCTCTTCCCGTTGTCGTCGTTACCGGCCACGGTGACCGGAACATCCTGTCGGAGGCGGTGCAGATCGGAATCGAGGGTTTTCTCGCCAAACCGGTTACGCCGGATCAGGTCGCCGCCCGCCTGGGGCCGGCCTTGCAAAAGCAGCGGATCAACTGGACGGTCTTCGAACTGAACGAGCGGATCAGCGAATATCTCATGAATGACTCCGGCGAAACGGCGCCGCCACCCATCGTCTGGTCGAAGGCTATCGAGGTCGGGCACGAGACAATCGACGGCGAGCACAAGGATCTCTTTGGCATCATTAACAACCTTCTCGAGACCTACAAAAAAGGGGCCGACGCGAAAGCCCTCGCGTGGAAGTTCCAGCAGCTGATGGACTACACGGGCTATCACTTCGGGCACGAGGAAACCCTCATGCGGAAGTCGGGCTATCCGGATTTAAGGGCCCACAAGAGGCAGCACGACGGTTTCGTGGAGAGGGTCCGGGACCTGTTTGGCCGCCACAGCAGCGGCGACGAGACCCCGACATCCGAACAGATGAATATGCTGGCCAGCTGGTGGGTCACCCATATCAACTATACCGACAGAGAGCTCGCCGCCTATCTCAAGACGAAGATGATGTGAGCGCCGGTTGCCGCGGCGGCTGGGAAGCAGCCATACTGGCGGGAGGAGGATCCGCCCATGCGACGCCGCCGGGCCAAACGGGTGACCAGCTATTTCCGCATCAAGGTCGCGGGATACGTCTGTATCGTCGCCTCGATCCTATTCTTGGTGCTGATCGGGGTCATTTTCAATGAGCGTTTCATGCGCGAACCGGTGGAAGTCTCGGGCCGCATCGAGAGGGCCGGCGTACACCGCAACCTGGGCGTCCCCCGGGTCGCGGCGGTCAACCCCATGGCCGTCTTCTTCACCATCGAGCCGCAGCTGACGGACAGCCGCTATCCGGTCATCTTCGGCTACCAGCCGTCGTTTTGGCCGACCGACAAGGCCAAGGAATTGGCCGCGACACTGACCGTCGGCACCCGGGTCCTCATTACCGTCGACCGCAAGCAGCTCGAGGAGGCCAAGGCCCACGTGGTTGCGCGGCACCACCTCGAACAGGGCGGCGGCATCTACGAACCGCCATGGACTGGCGAGCCGGACGACGTGCAGATCATCGAGCTCACCTCGGGCGGCGACGTGATCATCGGCGAATGGGACGACATCTGGCGCTTCGGTTTCATCGCCGGATTTCTGCTGATGGGTACGCTCTTGTTCGGCGTCGTCGGCCTGGCGATGATCCGCGAGGATATTTAAGCCACTCTGCAGAAGAAAACGGCGGAAGAAATGAACTCCCCCGCCGCGACCGACGTTCGGGTCTACGTTGCTTGCCCGATAACGCCGCCATCGTCGCGCGTGATGGCGATGACGGTCGAGCGCGGCACGGACCGACCGCCGTCGGGGTAGTGGCTGTTGCCCCTGTCGCCCGGATGCTGGATGCCGATGAACAGGGTCTTGCCGTCCGGCGCCCAGGCGAACCCTGTCACTTCGCAATCTCTCGGCCCGACCATGAAGCGTTTGATCTCGCCCGTCGCCGGATCGCCGACCAGCATCTGGTTGTTGCCCATGCCGGCGAAGTCGCCCTTGTTTGAGGTCTTGCCGTCGGTCTGGATCCACATGAGTCCATTGCGGTCGAAGGCCAGACCGTCCGGCGAATTGAACATGTTGTCCTCGGTGATGTTATCAGAGCCGGCGTAGGCGTCCGAATGAACCGTCGGGTTACCGGCGACGACGAACAGGTCCCAGGCAAAACGTCGGCCGCGTGATCGGCGTTGTCGGGCGTCCAGCGGACGATCTGGCCATATTTGTTGCCCTTGCGCGGGTTGGGGCCGCCGACCGGTGTCGGGTCACCGCCGCGGTTCGGCTTCTTGCCGCGGTTCTTGTTATTGGTCAGCGAGCAACAGGCCTCGACCTTGCCCGGATGGGCGGCAACCCACTCGGGCCTGTCCATGGTGGTGGCGCCGACGACGGAGGCCGCCTGGCGGGTGTGGATACAGATCTCGGCCCTGGAGGCCAGTCCGGTCGCTTCCGGGCTCAGTTCGATCCAGCGGCCGCGGCCGCCGTCATCGAACTTGGCGACAAAAAGCAAGCCGTCGTCGAGCAGGTCGCGGTTGTCGCCGCCGATGACGTATTTCCCCTCGGAGATGAACCTATAGAGGAACTCGCCCCGTTCGTCGTCGCCGAGATAGACGACGACGCGGCCGTCCTTGGCAATGACCAGTTCGGCGTTCTCGTGTTTGAAACGGCCCAAGGCAGTGCGCTTTTTCGGCGTCGAGGCCGGATCCAGGGGATCGATCTCGACGACGTAGCCGACCCGATTGGGCTCGTTCGGGTGCTTGGAGATATCGAATCGCTCGTCCGTCATGGCCCAGGCGTAACCGCGGTCCTTGGTGCCGACGCCGTAGCGCTTCAGCTCGGCGCTCGGCTCGAAGCTTCCGTCCGAGCTCGAGAAGTAACCATGAAAGTTCTCCTCGCAGGTCAGATAGGTGCCCCAAGGCGTGCGTCCGCTGCCGCAGTTGTTCCAGGTTCCCAGGGACGTGGTGCCGGTCGGATCGGCCGCCGTTTTTAGCCAATCGTGACCACGCGCGGGACCGGTGATCGCCATCGGCGTGTCGGCGGTGATGCGTCGGTTGTAGGCGCTGTCCTTGACGATCGACCAGATACCGTCCTTTTGCATAATCTCGACTACGGAAATGCCGTGTGCGGCCTTGCCCTTGCGCACGTCGTCGACGGTCTCCGGGCGCCTGCTTTCCCGGTTGCCGTAGATGATCGAGCGGTTGGTGTATTCGTTGTTGACGGCGAGCACATGGCGGTCGCCGTCAGCAAACAGGCCCATGCCGTCGTTGTTGTCGCCGAAAGCGCGCTCCTGGCTGGCGCCGGTACCGCGGGTGGCGCCGTCGAACTCGACCGAATCGCGCCACATCGGCTGCCCCCACTTGGCGACGATGTGCCAGCTGTAGCCCTTGGGCACGGTCACCGTATCAAGCATGTTGGCGGGGACGGCCGCGAAGCCGAGGCGGCTGGCGGCGCGGGCCGGTGCGGTCAGAGCCGTGGTGCCCATGACGAAGGCGCCGAGGCCGAAGGCGGCACCGCCACTTAAGAAACCGCGGCGCGACAAGGCCTTGTCGACGAGGATCTGGAAATCCGTGACCTCGGGACTCGGGTTGTCGAGTTCGTCGAATTCGTCGAAGGACAGGTGGTCCCGTTCCATATTGGTTTAATCCCTAGCATCCACTCCTGAAGATATCGGGTTTTCGCCCAGGCACAACGGTGACTCTTGGGCGCTGAGTCCCGGCCGTGGTTAAAGGCCGTATCGCCCCTCATGTGCCCGCCGTTCTGCACCACCACAGTGAGAAACAAGATCAGGAGAAGATGCTTATCGGGAGAACTCTGTTCCGCCCGGACATGCCTTATGACAAAATGTTGACCAGAATAAGGGGTGGGATATGGCCTGTATATCGTAATCGACGACGACGAAACCGTGCGCTATTCATTGCGCGCCGTCCTCGAAGACGCCGGGCATACGGTCCTTGAGGCCGAGAACGGCCAGCAAGCCATGGACGTCCTCGCCGGCGGCGACGTCGACGTGGCCGTCGTCGATATCATCATGCCGATCCAGGAAGGGGTCGAGACGACCATCCAGATCGGCCGCTGGTTCCCGGACGTCAAGACCAGCGCCATGTCCGGCGGCGGGCGCAGCCGCAACCTCGACTTCCTGCAGGTAGCCCGCAATTTCGGCGCCTGCGACGCGCTCGAAAAGCCGTTTTCCGGCGAAACACTGCTGGCCTCGGTCGAGGCTTGTCTCGGCCCGCCCTGTGGGCCGGCGCCTCATTGAGAGTTTACGCCGGCTTCCTCTGCTCACTGCGCTGAGCGTTCACCCCGTCCGATCGTGCCCCTCGCGGAACCACAATCCCATGGCCAGGGCACCGATGCCGACGACGGCGGCGGTGAGCAGCCAGGCGTCACCGTAGCTGCCGGAGGCATCGACGACGGCGCCGAACAGCGGCGGGCCGGCCATGCCGCCGATGTGCACGCCGACCATGTTGTAGCCGAGCGCCGATCCGGCGAGGCGCGGCTCCACCATCTCGACCGATATGGCCTGGGCCACCGGCGCGAAGGAGGCAATGGTGATGCCAAGCGCCAGGGTCAGTGCCAGGCCGATCCACAGGCCCGGCCCCGGCCCGACGATGGACATGGCGCCCAAGAACAGGGCGGCGGCCAGGCAGATCAGCACCATCAACGCCTTGCGCCGGCCGGCGAACACCGTATCGCTGACGATGCCCCAGCCGATGCGCGCCACCGCGCGGATAGCGCAACAGGTAGAGGCAAAGAAGGCCGTTCAGGAAAATGGCGCCGGCGACCCAGAGCATCAGGTCCTGCCACGGAAAGTAGGCGGCGAGCGCACCGTTGCCGGCGGCAATGACGCCACCCAGCGGTACGCCCACCTGCTTGATACCCATGGCGGTGTCCCACCGCACCTCCGGGAACCAGTCGAAGACGCCGCGGGCCGTCGCCGGATTGGTCATGGAATAGCCGATGCCCATGAGGAAGAAGGCGCCCAAAAGCGCATTGTAATCGCGCACCGTGGCGGCGATGAGCGCCGCGGCGGCCATGACGCCGTGCGAGGCGACGAGCACGCGGGCGACGCCGTAGCGGTCGACGAAACCGCCGGCGGGCAGGGACCACAGGGCCTGAGCGCAGTAGTACGCGGTGATGAAAAAACCGAAGGCCGTCGCCGTCAAGCCGAGGTCGTCGGTCACCGCCGGCGCCATCGCCATCACCGAGACGATGTTCAGCGTGCCGGCGACATGGGACAGCACCAAGAGGCCGAGGCGTGCCGCCCACGGATTGTCATCGGGATTGGGCTGCGTCGTCATCGATGCGTACCGTCGTTCCCGCGTCCGTTCAGGCAAGCGGCAACGGCGTGCCGTCCATGTCCCCGGCCACGTGGCACAAGTGGCGAAGCACGGTCGGCGCGATGTCGATGGTCGACGTGGCCGCCTCGCAACGAGCCCCTTCTTCGGCTTCGGAGCCATGAACGATCAGGAACGGGCTCTGTTCGAATCGTCCGAGGCCGCCATGCTGACCGCAGCCCATGCGGGTATCGCTATGCAGGGGGTCGGCGATGGCAAGGCGGCGCCCGGGGACGCAGTATTCATTAGGCTCGTCGGTGCCCTCAGTGGTCACGGCCAGACGCAGCGCCGTGTCGGTCCTGTGGCCGAGGGCGGCCAATTCGTCGCCTTGGTAAACACGCTCGATGCCGGCGACCGTGGCGACGAAATCGGCGACGGCGCCAACCTGCCCAAGGGCGTCGTCAGAGAAATAGAGATTGGCGCTGAAGCCGTTGGAGGCAACGACGACGTCTGACGAATCCACCGTTGCCTTGAGGCCGGCCTGCACCAGCAAGTCGCTGAGGGGAACGATGCCATCGACCGTCTCGTGCCCATGGTCAGAGCCGACGAGGAACAGAACGTCGTCGCCGCCCCTTCTCAAGGCATCGACCCGCTCGGCGACCCGGCCGACGTTGTCGTCGGCATTCCGGATCGCCTTCAGATGCCCCGTTGACCCCAGCGGTTCGGCGTGCTGGGTGAAATCAGGCTCGCACTGCCAGAGAACGGCATAGGCGGGACCGTCCCCGCCAAGCGCCTCTTCTATGAACCGCGACGTCATCTCGGTATCGCCGGCGCAGTCATGGCTGACGTTGAGATGGTCATCGCCGGTGATCGGGCGCCGGCCGGGCCCGTAGGAGCCCTGCCGGTGGTAGACGTATCCGTATCCGTCGGGATCGTGGAAATAGGCCGCGCCGGCCGACACGTTCGAATAGACGGCACCGCCGCCCTGTCCGGCCAGCCGCTCGGCCAAGGTCGGCACGGCGAGGGTGCGGCCCGCCACTCGCGCCAGCCGGTCACGGAACTCCGGTGGCCCCACGGAAACGGCGACGAGGCGGACGCCCTCGTCGATGGCGACGCAATTGCCCTCAAGACCGTGGCGGCCCGGTCGGCAACCGGTGGCGATGGAAGCCGACGTCGTTCGTGTCGTCGAAGGGAACACGGTGCCGTGGTTCGAAAAGGTGCGTGAACGGCCGGCCAACCGGCACAGGTTCGGCGTCCAATCGGGCCGGACCATGTCGGCGCGCAGGCCGTCACAGACGATGAGAACCGCTTTCAGCATCACACCACCCGATTTCCTGGTTCTGCCCCAGGCGTGGCAACTTGCCCCGGAGCGCCTCAGCTGTTACCGGCAACGTAAAACTCCCTGATTATGGGCGAAGTAAATTTCCCCACCTTGAGCGTATGGGGGAGGTCTTGGCGCCATTGTGATCCTGACCCGGGGGCATGCCCCCGGGTCAGGATCGGCGG
>Ga0209364_1000008_pt1 | contig 39978 bp, 40 predicted proteins | sample WorMetHERISLAND2_3_FD_187387 | JGI IMG/M metagenome (GOLD analysis project Ga0209364, IMG submission 187387) | Marine gutless worms symbiont microbial communities from Max Planck institute for Marine Microbiology, Germany - Olavius albidus HERON... | ecosystem: Host-associated > Annelida >... | reverse complement strand
CGTTCGATTCGAACTGGATCATCCAAGACCTGAGCGAGCGCGGCGCGCAAATCGTCATTTCCCAGCGTCCGCAGCGTTGCCAGCCCTTGGACATCGATGCCGAAATCTACAAATGGCGCCATCTGACCGAGAACTTCTTCAGCAAACTCAAAGAGTTCAAGCGTATCGCCATGCGCAGCGACAAAACCGATGAAAGCTTCGAGGCCATGATCTATGCCTGCGCCGCAGCCATCAACTCACGATGAATCTCAACGGACCCTAGACCCATAGGTGTTTTCAGCAATCGAGAGACTCTAAGAATCTGTTTACGATCTATTTGATAGAGAGATTCTGACACGGAGAAAGGGCGATGAGAAACACCTACCCAAGTGACAGGAGCCGAGAGCAGTTCGCGTACATCCAAGCTTTATGGGAGCAAGCCAACCGGAGCGTCACCATTTTTCGCGCAACCCGAAATGGGGTCCGTCCGATTTCGGGTACAAAAAAGTGGGCGACGGCCATTGCCTTCGGCGGCCCACTTCGTCCCGGCGCACACTCCGCGCGGCACCAGGACTCCCGCAATGACTTGACGCCGTGTCGCATGGCCTGGCATTTCATCTCCGCCGGCGCCCACGCGCCGGACTCCGACCAAACGCTCGGCCCTACGCCTACCGGGGGGCAGCGCACTCCGCTCGGCGCTTGCGCCCCTCCCTTCCCCGTGCTCCTCCAATGTCGAAGGTGATGGAAAACTGCGAGCGAAAGCTCAATACCAGCTTGCAGTTTGTTAACTTAGCTTTTCTGCCCTGTTGCTCCAAAGATCGTAAACAGACTCTAAGTCATTGATTATTTAGACATGCTGTTGACAAAAACGGTATTTTTTAAAGTGCCCTTAAGTCCAAAAGCTAACACCCGACGCCATGCCTAAGGACGGCAAGAGGCAGACCGGAGAATAAGCGGCGCCTCTTGCTGTTCCGCTGGAGCTGGTCATTATCTTTCGCTGGTAGTGATTGAATTTAACGAGAAAAGAGTCATGTCCGCGTTGAGCTGAGATCCGGAGGGGGACAAAATCAACCACTATGGACCAAAGTCCATAATATGATTCGCGGCTGAAAGCCGCGTTTTGGCTGAAGCCAACTGAAAACACTGACTCGAAATCACTATACTGCGACTGAAAGTCGGGGCTTCGGTTGAATCCGACTTAAGCCAATGACTGATAGTCATTCCACGCGAAACTCATTATCATTATGATTCTGGTGCTTATCATGAGGATCAAGATGCTCTTGAATCATTTCAGATGATTTTCCGTAAGAACTCATAAATGAGAGTATACTAAAAGTCTTGCACTAAAGTGCATAGTTTTTTACTAACGTATTGGGGCAATAAAACGCAAAATAAATACGGCCCAATGACTGCTTGCGATTTCGAAGACCCCCCAAGCTGCGGAAGAGGAATATAATAGATAGCAGCCGATTACGAAAAGGATCTGACCCGGAAAGGCTACCAGGCTCCGAAAGATGCGGCCAATATCCTGACGGACATTATAATGGCGAAGGATATTTATATTCTCGATGCCGGCTGTGGAACCGGACTGGTTGGCGCACACCTGCACGGGCGAGGTTTCACAACAATTACCGGGATGGATATTTTCGCCAAATGTCTCCAAGAGGCCGAAAAGGAGTTTATAGGCGTACTGTCAAACATAATATTCTCGAGGCCCTCCCTTTCGCGGATGCTTCGTTCGGGGCTGTCACTGTATCGGAGTCCGTTCGCGTTTTGACGATTCGGAAATTCTCTCGCTCCTCGAAAAATTTGCTCGTGTGATTCAAGAAAAAGGGATCATCCTGATCTCTCATCGCGAAGATCTCATGGAATCTTCCCATATTATCAGAGAACTTGGAAGCTATTCGACTCCAGGCGTACGGCTTGAGAGAGTGACGGAGTCATATCGGAGTCATATCTCTATATCTCTGAAGACGAAAATTATAACGGAATTTCTTCGTTTTAAGGTCTTGACATTGATTGACAGGATATGCAATGGGATCACAGGAAAATAAGTTGATCAGTCTCTATATTGAACTCAGAGACGGCCTCCGGGACTTGGAGGAAAGATTCTATACAATGATCCCTATGTATCACAGGGATTACACGGACTCTCTAGAGGATTTCGCCCACGAAATGACCTACAAACGATATTGCAAGGAGATGGATGAAAGAGAAAAGACTGAAGACGCCAGATATACTCTGAAAAATATGGTCTATCCGCACTTTGACATTGATGACATAGATCATGTGTAAGACGCCGATCTGGAATGGATGACCCTGGACGCCGGAGAGCTTGAGGATATCAAGTGTCTTATGGAGAAGCTGACCAGGAAGGCGGAGAAACTCGAAGCCAAATGGAAGAAAAAGCCAGTTATTGATCGAATATTTATACCCCATGCTTTAATCTACAAAAAACTAGAAATAGAAATATCAAGACCTTAAACTAGGAAATTCCAAATTACTAAAGACAGGGTCTAGATAACTTTAGCATCCTCAGATGTATGCTAAGGTTATGTTATGAAAGGAAAAATAGGTCTTTCAGGCGTTCACGCCTTTCGGAAGCCAAATTCAGAATGATCATGAGCTATGTTTACGCATGATTTACCTGCCTCGAAACTCGTCGCGCTGAGTAATGTAAGCCGCCCGACGATCAATCAACGGTTCTTCAAGCTACAGAATCACCCAGCTTTGTGACGCCTCATCGCCTTTCTCCGGCGAGGTTGAAGGGGATGAATCCTCTTTTGGTGCCCGCCGTGTTCGGGGGAAAAGGGGCGTGGAGCCGGGGGTAAAACAATTGTCTTCGGAATCCTGGAATGGCAGGGAAAGATCTCGGAAGATCGTCCCGGATGCCTCCAAGAAGCCGCTACAGACCGTGATTTGGGGCCAGGCACCTCGATAGCATCACCCACTCGGATGGCTGGAGGGGCTACAATGGGCTGGTGGATATGGGTTATCAGAAGCATCTCCGCGTCCATCCGTAACGAATTTGCGCGAGGCAATTGCCCTATCAACGGCATTGAATCATTCCGGTCATAGGCTAAACGGAGGCTTGCAAAATTCAAGGGCGTTCCCAGACATACATTTTATCTACCACCTCAAAGAATGTGAATTCAGACTGAATCATCGAGAGGAAAGTCTCTATGATAAAATACTCTTTCTGCTGAGCGAAAATCCTCTCTAAAGTTGTCTAGACCCAAAGACATTAATGTCCGGTATCTTGTGTTGCGTAAGACCCGAGCCTACGGATTTCAGAAGTTGTCCGGTTAAAATGGAGCGTAGCGAAAAGGGTCCAAAAGGAGGGCATGTTTGCGCACTTTCGAGGCGAATAGCCGGCCTGTTTAACGAGAAAGAGCGGAAACAGGGAGCAGTTTGGGACATGTGCAGCCGATACACGTTTAGAGGGAGCCGCAAAAGGGGCACGGTACGCCGTGCCCCGACGATCCCGTTTCCTCTGATTTTGCTGGTAAGACCCCATCTCTTACGTCCAACCAGCCGTTGGAAAGCCTGGGTAGGTCGAAATCGGAATTTCGATTTCGACCCGATTTGGGCTTTTACGACACCCTCCCAGGGAGAGTGTCACAAAAGGGTTGGGTGGGAAAGCGTAGCACATCCCACCGTTAGCGCTGGCTACCGCGAGCAGGCGCGGCGGCTCAGCTGGAAAGAGATCGGCGCGATCGAGATGACGGGCTAGCTCATGACTCACTATACGCGCGTGGTCGAGGAGCTACGTGCACAGCGGCCCAGGCTCGCGGTGCTGGTCTCGGACGCCTATGTCGAGCGTATGCTCGAGGGGCTCGGCAACTGGATCGAGGCCGGCAGCAAGGGCTGGCTTACCTGGAGCGTCATGCATTTCCGCAAGCCGGTTTGAATCGTGACCCGCACTGCCGATGGCGGGTGCCGAACCGACTACCGGTTGGGCTAAGACAACCTGCGCCTGTTCGGCATGGATTTTCACAATCCCGTGTTCTATCTGGGTTTGGTGGATCTCCTGGTCGCCGTTCGATTCTCGGGCTGGGATGCGCGATGCCACCCGGCATATACCTTTACATTCTCCGGCATAGACTTTAGTTTCTATCCGGGCGGGAGAGTCCAGCCATGAGCCAAGTCGCCAAACTGTTCACCAACGGGCGCAGCCAAGCGGTGCGCCTGCCTGTCGCCTATCGGTTCGACACCAAAAAGGTGTTTATCCGCCAAGATCTGGCGACCGGCGATGTGATCCTGTCGCGCAAGCCATCGACCTGGCACGATTTTTTCATCGCGCTCAAGGATGCCGAGGTGCCGGCCAGATTTTCTGGCTGCGGACGAGCGCCGGCAAGGGTTCCAAGCGCGTGATCCCGTTGCAGGGTGGATGGAATGAGTCGATAAATGCTCGATACCAATACAGCGAGTCATCTGCTCAAGCAACATCCGATGGTGGCAACACAGGTGCAAGCGGCGCCAATGGCCTCTCTCTGCGCGGCTGCAATCACCATCGCGAGCTCCTGTTCGGCCTGGCGAAGCGGCCGGATAAAGCGGCTCGGTCTGGTGGTAACGGAGTTTCTACGGCGCATCGATGCGCTGCCCTGGGACAACACGATCGCGCAGCCTTATGGGACAGTGCGTGCCGCTATGGGATGTCAGGGTAGAATACTGGCACCGCTTGACCTACTGATCGCCGCCCACGCGCTTGGCGTCGGCGCGGTGCTGGTGACCAATGACCAGGCCTTCGGACAGGTCCTCGACCTGGTGATCGAGGACTGGACGGTGTGATGGGTCGAGCCTAGCCGATGCCTTCGGTAAGCGCGGGTAAACCTGCGGCCGGCAGGCCACGCCAGTATAGTAGAGGTATGTTCCTGGGCCTGCCCTCAAAGCGGGCAACCACAGGGGATACCCCTAGGCCCGTGGGTGTAAGCAAGTCAACTTGGGTCAAGCCCGTAGATAACCGGCCCCACAAATCCATCCCGTTTCACGTCCTGTGATCGATTCTCGGGTCGATTGTCCTACATGCCCGTAGATGCTTCCGTAACCTGCCCGGACCGGATCGAAAACCGAGACGCTGCTAACCACCCCGGTGAGACAGGCGGTCGGGCATCGGATGAAGCCCCGGTCGTACGTCGGAGGCCAAAATCCACTCAGGCATCCGGGCGGGACTGATGGAAAGCACCGTAGATGCGATGTGCCAGCGCCTGGCTGATACCTTCGGTGCGGGCGATGTCCTCCACCGCGGCCCGGGCCAAGCCCTGGAGACCGCCGAGCTGGCGCAGCAGACGCTGACGGCGCTTGGGCCCGAGGCCGGGAATTTCCTCCAGAACGGATCTGGTACGGGCCTTGGCGCGTCGCCGGCGATGTCCGGTAACGGCGAACCGGTGCGCTTCGTCCCGGATCTGCAACACCAAATGCATCGCCGGCGAGTCTACCGGGAGAATAAGGGCCGTGCTACGGCCGGACAGCCAAAGCTGCTCGGTGCCGGGCCTGCGATCTGGGCCCTTGGCAACGCCGACTAGGGTGACACCCGAGACCGCCAACTCCTGCAGGGCCTCTTGGGCGGCGCTCAATTGACCGCGCCCGCCATCGATGAACAACAGGTCCGGCGGCGGATATTCCCCCTGTTTGATCCGGGTGTAGCGACGGATCAAGGCCTGATGCATGGCGGCATAGTCGTCGCCCGGAGTAATGCCCTCGATATTGAAGCGTCGGTAGTGCGATTTGCATGGCCCCTCCTGGTCGAACACCACGCAGGAGGCCACGGTGTGCTCGCCGCCGGTATGGCTGACATCGAAGCATTCCATGCGTTCCGGCAGCTCCTCGAGTGCCAGGGCCTCACGCAGGGCCTCGAGGCGTTGCGTATAACCCGCCTGGCTGCCGAGCCGGGACCGGAGCGCCAGGGTTGCGTTGCCGCATGCCATCTCTAACCAATGCGCCCGCTCCGAGCGCACCCGCGCTTTGAGCACCACCCGCCGCCCAGACCGCTCGCTGAAGGCACTCTCCAGCAGGTCCTTGTCTTCCGGGTCCGGGCTCACCAAGATTTGCGACGGGATCTCCTTGTCGGCATAGAACTGGGCAAGGAAGGCTGAAATCACGCCGGAGCGATCCACCCCTTCCGGCGTCTTGGGAAAGAAGGTCTTGTTGCCCAGGTTGCGACCGGAGCGGATAAAAAAGACCTGAACGCAGGAGAGCCCCCCTTCCTGGACGCAGGCAACCAGGTCCAGGTCTCCCACCTCACCGCTCACGAACTGGCGTTGCTGGATGTGGCGCAGGGTCGCGATCTGATCGCGCAACACCGCCGCTCGTTCGAATGCCAGGGAGTCGGACGCCTGCTCCATGCGCTCCGCGAGCTCCTCGACCACCTCGTCGGTGCATCCTTCCAGAAACTTGATGGTATGGTCCAGGTCATCCGCGTAGTCCTCCGCGGCCACCAGGCCGACACACGGACCGCTGCAGCGCTTGATTTGGTATTGCAGGCAGGGCCGGGAGCGGTTGCAGAAGAAGCTGTCCTCGCACTGGCGGACGAGAAACAGCTTCTGCAGCAGCTGCAGAGTCTCGCGCACCGCCCAGGCGCTCGGGTAGGGACCGAAGAAGCGATCGCCGCCTTTGCGCGGGCCGCGGTAAAAGGCCAATCTCGGGAACTCGTCGCGGACCGTCAGCCGAATGTAGGGATAGCTCTTGTCGTCCCTGAGCAGGACGTTGTAGCGCGGCCGGAGAGACTTGATGAGGTTGCTCTCGAGGAGCAGAGCCTCGCCTTCGGTGCGGGTTACCGTGAGCGCGATGTCCGCGACCTGCGAGACCATCACCTGGAGGCGTCGGTTCAGTGCGCGGGAAAAGTAGCTCGCTACCCGACGCTTGAGGTCCTTGGCCTTGCCGACATACAGGACAGTGCCCGACCCGTCCAACATCCGGTAAACGCCCGGACGCGGTGGAATCTGCTTCAGGATCCGGCGCGGATCGGATATCGCCATTCGCCCCGCCCGGTGACGTTCTCGAACCGGAAAGCATCGGCGCACGCCTTCAGCACTTCTTGTTTGTACCTGGTATCGGGGTTGTCCAGGTGATCGCCTTTGGTCTCTAGGATCATGATCCGTCCCTTGGTGCCGGCGCCTTCACGGCTCATGGCAAAGATGAAATCCAGGTAGATTTTATTCTTCCGCCACCCCTGCAGGGCGTATTGCCATCGCGCCACATTGCGGTGCCACTAATGCAGCGCCCTTCCCCCGTCCGGATAGCAGAGGTCTTGATGGCAATCTGTTGTTCCCTCACGCCCAGGGTCAACAGATAAGTCCCGCGCGTCTTCGGCATGGATGAATCCCACCTCCCGTTGCTCCTTGCCGGTGCGTTCCACCTGGATCAGACAGATGGGCCGGATGTAGTGCGAGGATTCGGCCTGCAGCTTGCCGGCGGCCTGGAGCACATTCCAAGCCTCTTCGGTGCAATCCGGCACCGGGATCTTGAGCTCCGGCTTCTCATGGCCCAGCTGGTCCAACTCCAGCGCACGCTACCGTTGTTCGACCAAGGCATCCAGAGCCGTCGAAGGTATCCAGGACTTCTTGTTGAAAATCTTTCAGCTCCATTGCCCAACCTTGTTCCCGCGGCAGTGGTCGCTGGCGTACCTGCTCCCTATCCCCGGTGGTGAACTTACCTTCCAGCTCTATGCCATCGGCGATCAGCCGCGCCAAATAGTCGGCTGGCTCACGGGGGGAAGCAGGGAGAAAGCGTAGGTACAACACGCCAGTAGGTGCCGGGAGGCGCTGGCGATAGATCAACTCGCCGTAATCCCGGTCGCAGGTAACGATGATGCGCACCTCGTCACGGGCAAGCCGCATCACCTCATCATCTGGGATGCCCGGCGACCGCTCGGTGACCGTAACCACATCATGGCCCACTTCCCGCAAGAGCCTCACGCAGGCCAGCGGGATATCTTTATTCACCAATAAGCGCATCAGGCCGCGTCTTGTTTGAGCGGATAGGGCATCTCTTCCCGCATCACCTCGACGGTAAAGGCGAACACCCCTGTAAAGCCTCATGGGATAACTGAGGATAGTTTTCCAAGAGCTGTGATTGGGTTCAGCCCTCCGCCAGCAGGCCCAGCAGAAAATAAACCGACAGGCGGGTGCCCTTGACGACGGGTTTACCCAGGAGAATGGCCGGATCGGTATGGATATATGGATGCCAGTTCACGGGATTACTCCTTCTCGATACGGTAGAGCGCAAAGGCAAGGGCGCGTACTCCAGGTGCGAAGATAAGCCCGTGCTAAGTTGAGGGATAAGTTTGAGGATGATTTTCTATCCACAAGGCTCAACCAACTGAGGAGGAGCACAGGGAAGCGAGGGAGCGTAAGCGCCGAGCGGAGTGCGCCGCCCCCCGCGTAGGCGTAGGGTCGGAGTGCAGCGCGTGAGCGCCGGCGGAGACGAAATGCCAGGCCATGCGACACGGCGTCAAGTCATTGCGGGAGTCCTGGTGCCACGCGGAGTGTGCGCCGGGACGGACGCAAGATGAACGCGGGCCGCCGAAGGCAATGGCCGTCACCCCATTGTTTGCACCCGAAATCGGACGGACCCCATTTCGGGTTGCGCGAAAATGGCGACGCTCCAGAATAAAAAGTCACTACTGTCCGGTGAAATTATCAAATAGATTCAGTTGGTTATGGGTATAGGCAATATCGCTTATGGATTCCATTCTAGTAACCAACAGAGCTATGAAGAGTGTTTTCGAGTAAGGTCAGGCTCAGAATCTGTAAAATTGTGTAGAGATCCGAATTGCTGTCAAGGCTATCTTAATGATAGCGACGAGGATGTAAACCGAGATAGCGATCCAAATCTGGCTTTTGACCGCGTTCTCGGAGGTCCCGAAGAACGATTTGATGCGTAGGTGTTGCTTGATCCACACGAAGAACAATTCAACTTGCTGGCGGTATCGGTAGAGATCCGCCACCGTCTGCGCTGGAATGGCGAAGTTGTTGGTCAAGAAGTTGAACGTCTTGCTGGCCTGAACATCGTGGTAGCGGATACAGCGTAATGGCAGGGGTAGTCACACACGGGCTTAACTCCGCTCAGCGCAATGGTCCGATCGCATCGAACACCACCGGATTCGTCCCCGGGATGAGAGTAGCGACGCCTATATTTGATTGGACTTGGCGCGGATGACGAAGAAACGCCCTGTTCTGTGCAACGTGAACAGGCGCTCGAAGTCCACGTAGCCACGATCCATGATGTAGAAGGCGCCGCGGGCTCCGGGATCAGCAGATCAAGGACATTGACGTCGTGTAGCTTGCCGTCGGAGATGTGGATAAAGGTTGGGAAGATCGAGCAGGCTCTGGAGCTTGACCGCAGATTCGGTTGAGCGAAACAGTGCCCACGGAAAGACGGATAGGCGCAGGTCGATGGGAGAGGCATCGAGCGCATAAACCGCGTTGTCAAGATCACGCCCAAGTCCTCGTCGGCATACAGGGGGCGAGCGGTGCGAATCAATGCCTGAACGAGATCTGCCTAGATACGCCAATCTCAGCGTTCATTCGCGTCGGCCACGGCGCTTCTGGAAACGTTGCCCCGGAGACCCCTGTGGTTCAACTTGTCCTTCTGGGCGCGCAGGCAAACTTCAATATCGCACAGGCTCTCGCGATGGGTTAACTGCGCGAAGGTCATGCGCAGGTATTGGTCAAGACAGGAAAATGTCTTCTTGTAGCGGTTGCCGTCGTACCGCGCAACGCCTCGACGAAACGCATGCATCGGTAAAGAGTCAATGACCTGAGAAAAAAGAGCTTCCGATGTGCATAACCAGGTCCCCAACATCCCCAGAAGGGGGTATGGGTCTAGATAACTTTAGAGAGGATTTTCGCTCAGCAGAGAAAGTATTTTATCATAGAGATTTTCCTCTCGATGATTAAACCTGAATTCACATTCTTTGAGGTGTAGATGAAACGTATGTCTGGGAATGCCCTTGAATTTTGCAAGCCTCTGTTTAGCATATGACCAGAATGACTCAATGCCGTTGATATGGCAATTGCCTCGCGCAAATTCGTTATTGATGGGCGCGGAGATGTTTCTGATAACCTGTCAAGTCCCGCTAGATTATAGACACGCTTTTTGAAGAGGTTGGGCTGTTTTTGGTACCAGTTTCTCATGGCTTGAAGAGGTGGAATGAGACCTAGCGCCTTTTTGGGGGATGTGTTGATTATAGACCTGGACGTAGCGTTTGATGGTATCGGTCAGGTGCTCGGTGGAGTCGAAGCGGGTGGTGGCCAGAACGTCGGCGATGCGCCCGTTGAAGCGTTCGATCATGCCGTTGGTTTGGGGAGTTCTCGGTTTGGTGAGCCGGTGCTCGATGCGGTTGTCGGTACAGACCCGATCGAAGGCATGGGCACCGGTCGGCTGGTGCTCGCCGGTGGCACAGAAGCGATCAGTAAATTCCTTGCCGTTGTCGGTGAGCACCCTGCTGATCGTGAACGGAGCTTTATCAATCAGGCGCGCAAGAAAGTCGCTCGCGGCGGTTGCCGACTTGTCCTCAAGGATCTCCACGTAAACCCAGCGCGTCTCCCGATCGATGGCAACGAACAGGTAGCGGCGTTGCTCCTGGTCCGGCATCGACGCCACAAAGCCCGGCGCATCCGCCTTGAAGGTCTTCACCAGCGTCTTGGCGCTTTCCTCTTGGGGCATCAGCGCCTTGAGGGTAGAAATCCCGTGGCGGCGCAGACAGCGGTCCAGGCCCGAGCGGGAAACCGCGGGGTGGATGAACTCATGGGTTACCGCCAGCAGGTCATCGAACGGCAGCAACAACGTCTTGCGCAGCTCGACCACCACCGCCTTCCTGGACCAGGGTTGAGGGTGGTGTGAAGCCGCTGGGGGCGGTGCGAAGCATCTTCCGTCCCCTCACGGCGACGCCATTTCGCCACCGTGTGGCGGTTGAGGTGGTAAGCCTCTGCTAACTCCCGGTTGCTTACCGATCTCAGGCTGGGCCTGTATTTCCAGACGAAATCGCCGGCGTCGTGCGTGCATTCTCGTGGAGTTGGATATTCATGACCTGTGATGCCTCGACTCAGGTTGCGTGCTACCGTAAGGATTCAGCTTAAACACTGCCGACCTCGCTTGTCTCTGCCTTCGCGGTTCCTTCCGCTCCCTCCTCAGCAAGCAACCGTAATACCTCCCTCGCTTGCAGCAGCGGATAGCTCCTCCTCGGTATATAATCACACGGGACATGACAATAATCCATATCCACTAGCCCATTGTAGCCCCTCCAGCCATCCGAGTGGATGATGCTATCGAAGGGCTACCTGGCCCGAATCACGGCCTGTAGCGGCTTCTTGGAGGTATCCAGGACGATCTCCGTGTAGACCTTTCCTGCCGTTCCAGGATTCCGAAGACGATTGTTTTACCCCCGGCTCCACGCCCCTTTTTCCCCGAACACGGCGGGCATCAAAAGAGGATTCATCCTCTTCAACCTCACCGGGAAAGGCGATGAGGCGTCACAAAGCTGGTGGGCGATTCTAGGTCGTAGCCTGAAGAACCGTTGATTGATCGTCGGGCGGCTTATATCACTCAGCGCGGCGAATTTCGAGGCCGGTAGATCATGCGTAAAACAGCACATGATCAAGTCTGAATTTGGCTTCCGAAAGGCATGAACGCCTGAAATACCTATTTTTCCTTAGCATAACATAACCTTAGCATGCAGTTGCAGATGCTAAAGTTATCTAGACCCTGACCTATACTTACACTGATTGGCGGAGTGGACGGGACTCGAACCCGCGACCCTCGGCGTGACAGGCCGATATTCTAACCAACTGAACTACCACTCCATGTGCGCTTGGTGGGTGCTGCAGGGCTCGAACCTGCGACCCTCGCCTTGTAAGGGCGATGCTCTCCCAGCTGAGCTAAGCACCCGCACCGGCTGAGCTAAGCACTGGGAAGACGACAGCTTATTGTACTGCGTCCTTCAGTGCCTTTCCAGCCTTGAACGTTGGTACCTTCGAGGCGGCGATCTCGATTGTCTTGCCGGTTTGGGGATTGCGCCCCATCCTCGCTGCCCGCTCCTTGATGGAAAAGGTACCGAAACCGATCACCGATACGGTATCTCCCTCTTTCAACGCGGTGGCGATGGCACTCATCAGGCCATCCAAGGCCCTACCCGCCGCCGACCTGGGAATGCCCGCTGCTTCCGCCATTGCCTCGACAAGCTGCGACTTGTTCATGTATCTCCCCTCCCCCGTTGAGTTTAAAGGGCCAATACCCTGTTGGATCCGGCCCCGAATACCATGCCATGTGGCCCATTGCATCTATAGCGACCACGCCCCTAGTACGCCATTTCTTCATACTTTGCATATATCCCGTCGGGGGCAGGCTGTGCCCACCATCTAGACACGGTATTGGTAGGCACAGCCCACCCTACGGACTTGAGAATAAAAAATAAGGTGAAATTTCGTGCTAGCTGTCAACTGACACCGGTTCTGCCACCGGAGTTGTAGCACGCTTGACAGTCGTTCACAAATATATCCCCTTTCACTACTGAACAGAAAAATTATCAAATGGATTCAGCTGGTTATTTGAATAGGCTGTATCGCTTATGGATTCCATTCTAGCAACCAACAGAGCTAGAAGAATTTTTTCGAATAAGGTCAGGCTCAGAATCTATAAGGGTCTAGATAACTTTAGCACCTGCAACTGCATGCTAAGATATGTTATGCAAGGAGAAAACAGGTATTTCAGGCGTTCACGCCTTTCGGAAGCCAAATTCAGACTGATCATGCGCTATTTTACGCATGATCTACCGGCCTGAAACTCGCCGCGCTGAGTGACGTAAGCCGCCCGACGATCAATCAACGGTTCTTCAAGCTACGACCTGGAATCGCCCAGCTTTGTGACGCCTCATCGCCTTTTTCCGGCGAGGTTGAAGATGAATCCTCTTTTGGCGCCCACCGTGTTCTGGGAAAAGGGGCATGGAGCCGGGGGTAAGACAATCCGTCTTCGGAATCCTGGAACGGCAGGGAAAGTCTACACGGAGATCGTCCCAGATGTCTCCAAGAAGCCGCTACAGACCGTGATTTGGGGCCAGTTTAAACATTACTCGGATGGCTGGAGGGGCTACAATGGGCTGGTGGATATGGGTTATCAGAAGCATCTCCGCGTCCATCAGTAACAAATTTGCGCGAGGCAATCGCCATATCAACGGCATTGAATCATTCCGGCCATATGCTAAACGGAGGCTCGCAAAATTCAAGGGCGTTCCCAGACATACGTTTCATCTACACCTCAAAGAATGTGAATTCAGATTTAATCATCGAGAGGAAAATCTCTATGATAAAATACTCTCTCTGCTGAGCGAAAGTCCTCTCTAAAGTTATCTAGACCCTTTTCGAATAAGGTCAGGCTTGGAATCTGTAAAATTATGTAGAGATCCGATTTTTTGTCAAGGCGATTCTTGATGATAGCGACGAGGATGTAAACCGAGATAGCGATCCAAATCTGGCTTTTGACCGCGTTCTCGGAGGTCCCGAAGAACGATTTGATGCGTAGGCGTTGCTTGATCCACTTGAAGAACAATTCAGCTTGCCAGCGGTATCGGTAGAGATCCGCCACCGTCCGCGCTGGAATGGCGAAGTTGTTGGTCAAGAAGTTGAACGTCTTGCTGGTCTGAACATCGTGGTAGCGGATACGGCGTAATGGCAGTGGGTAGTCACGCACGGACTTGACTCCGCTCAGCGCAATGGTCCGATCGCATCGAACACCACCGGATTCGTCCCCGGGATGAGAGTAGCGACGCCTGTATTTGGTAGTGGACTTGGCGCGGATGACTTGGTATTGGACTTGGCGCGGATGACGAAGAAACGCCCTGTTCTGTGCAACGTGAACAGGCGCTCGAAGTCCACGTAGCCACGATCCATGATGTAGAAGGCGCCGGGCTCCGGGTCGGCATACAGGGGCGAGCGGTGCGAATCAATGCTTGAGCGAGATCTGCCTAGATACGCCAATCTCGGCGTTCATTCGCGTCGGCCACGGCGCTTCTGGAAACGTTGCCTCGGATACCCCTGTGGTACAACTTGTCCTTCTGGGCGCGCAGGCAAACTTCAATATCGCACAGGCTCTCGCGATGGGTTAACTGCGCGGAAGGTCATGCGCAGGTATTAGTCGAGACAGGAAAATGTCTTCTTGTAGCGGTTGCCGTCGTACCACGCAACGCCTCGACGAAACGCATGCATCGGTAAAGAGTCAATGACCTGAGAAAAAACGAGCTTGCCGATGTGCATAACCGGGCCCCCAACAGCCCCAGAAGGGGATATTTGGGAGATGTGCGAGGTGATTCAAATCGGTGACACTCTTAAAGTGGCTGTTTTTCATTTCCTTTACAAGGAGTTATGAAACAAAAACAAACGTTTTGTCGGACAGTAGTAATCCTCTTTCAATGATGGGTTTGCACGCCGATGCCGATACTCTGCTCCTTATCGGCCTCCGGTGTCGGTTTGTGCTCTCCGGCCTCGGCCAGCTCCGTCGCCTCCGGGTCGGCTGCCTTCGCTGCGGGAAGCTCGCTCAAGGCAATGTCTAGCACCTCGTCTATCCAACGCACCGGCCGAATGTCCAGATTCTGCTTGATATTCCTGGGAATCTCGGTCAGATCGCGGGCGTTCTCCTGGGGGATGACGACCGTATCTATCCCGCCGCGGTGAGCGGCCAGCAGCTTCTCTTTCAATCCTCCGATGGGTAACACCTCGCCCCGCAGGGTGATCTCTCCGGTCATGGCGACATTCGAGCGTACGGGAACCTTGACCAAGGCGGAGACCAGGGCCGTGCACATGGCCACGCCGGCGCTGGGTCCATCCTTCGGCGTCGCTCCTTCGGGAACGTGGATGTGCGCATCGAGCTTCTGATGAAACTCCAGATCGATCCCTAAGACTTGGGCGCGGCTACGCACCACGGTCATGGCCGCCTGGATCGATTCCTGCATCACGTCTCCGAGCTGCCCGGTGTAGGTGAACTTTCCCTTGCCTGGGACCAGGGTGGATTCGATCCGCAGTAGCTCACCCCCGACCTCCGTCCAGGCCAGACCCGTGACCTGACCGACCTGGTCGAACTCGTCCGCGCGCCCGAAACGGTACTTCTGCACCCCCAGGTACTTTTCGAGTATCTTGGGGGTTACGACAACCGAGGAAATGCGCTTTTTGAGCAGGATGTCCTTGACGACCTTACGGCAGATCTTCGAGAGCTCCCGCTCCAGGTTGCGCACGCCGGCCTCGCGCGTGTAGTAGCGGATAATGTCCCGGACCGTGCTCTCGCGGATGACGATCTCCGCTTTCTCGAGCCCATTGTGCTTCATCTGCTTGGGAATGAGATAGCGATCGGCGATCGCGAGCTTCTCGTCCTCGGTGTAACCGGAAAGACGGATTACTTCCATGCGGTCCGACAGAGCCGGCGGAATATTGAGGGTGTTCGCCGTCGCCACGAACATTACTTCCGAGAGGTCGAAATCCACCTCCAGGTAGTGATCGTTGAAGGTGTGGTTCTGCTCCGGATCCAGCACTTCGAGCAACGCGGACGCCGGATCGCCCCGGAAGTCCATGGCCATCTTGTCGATCTCGTCCAGGAGGAAAAGCGCGTTGCGCGATCTCACCTTGGATAGATTCTGGATGATCTTCCCCGGCAGGGCACCGATATAGGTACGCCGGTGGCCACGGATCTCCGCCTCGTCGCGCACGCCGCCCAGGGACATCCGCACGAACTTGCGGTTGGTGGCCCGCGCGATCGAGTGTCCCAATGAGGTCTTGCCGACCCCGGGGGGACCCACCAGACACAGGATCGGCCCTTTGAGCTTGCGTACCCGCTGCTGCACGGCCAGGTACTCGAGGATCCGCTCCTTGACCTTCTCCAACCCGTAGTGATCGGCCTCCAACACCCCTTCGGCAACCCTGATATCGTTGCGGATGCGCGTGCGTTTCTTCCAGGGTACGTTGATCAGGGTGTCTACATAGTTGCGAACGACCGCGGCCTCCGCAGACATGGGAGACATGAGCTTGAGCTTATTGAGCTCCGACTGCGCCTTGGCCCTCACGTCCTTGGGCATGCCCGCCGCTTCGATGCGCTTGCCGAGGTCATCGATTTCACTGGGGGCCTCGTCCATCTCGCCCAGCTCCTTCTGGATGGCCTTCATCTGCTCGTTGAGATAGTACTCCCGCTGATTCTTCTCCATCTGCTTCTTTACCCGGCCCCGGATGCGCTTCTCCATCTGGAGGGTGTCGTTCTCCGCTTCCATGAGGCCCATGAGCTGCTCGAGCCTGGCCTGCACATCGACCACTTCCAGGACACGCTGCTTCTCGTCCAGCTTCAGGACCATGTGGGCGGCCATGGTATCGGCCAGCCGGCCGGCCGTGTCGATGCTCGATAAGGAGGTCAATACCTCGGGGGGTACCTTCTTGTTGAGCTTGACATATTGGTCGAACAGGCCGATGGCCGAGCGCATCAGGACCTCCTGCTCCCGCTCGTCCGCCTTCATCGGCTCGACCAGGGGCAGAATATTGGCGGAGAAGGCGTCTTCAGTGGTGAGGAAGGTATCGACCTGCGCCCGTTGATTGCCCTCCACCAACACCTTGACGGTACCGTCCGGAAGCTTGAGCAGCTGCAGGATGCCGGCTAGGGTTCCCACGCTATATAAATCCTTGACCTCCGGGTCATCCACATCCGGGCTCTTCTGCGCGACCAGGAGGATCTGCTTATCGTTCGCCATCGCACTGTCGAGTGCCCGGATGGACTTTTCGCGGCCGACAAACAAGGGAACGACCATGTGGGGGTAGACCACCACATCGCGTAGCGGCAGAACCGGTACGTCCTGGGAAACAACCGTATCCGTGGAGCTGGGTATATCGTTCTGGGCCATGGCAACTCTGTGCTCGGCTGATGTATTGCCCTTTCCGGTGACCACCCTTGGTTTCGGCTCGCGCCCCGACGGTCCCGCAAGAATAGGCAAAACGGAATTGAGAATATCGCGTTTGTCCGGGAAAGCCAAGTTTAGTACAACAGTACCTAGGTCCCCGGAGCCTTACTTCAACACCGGCTATAGTGGCAAATTTTAAACTGGTCGAGTCCGGAGCGTCGCCATTTTTCGCGGAACCCGAAATGGGGGCCGTCCGATTTCGGGTGCAAACAATGGGGCGACGGCCATTGCCTTCGGCGGCCTGCGTTCGTCCCGGCGCGCACTCCGCGCGGCACCAGGACTCCCGCAATGACTTGACGCCGTGTCGCATGGCCTGGCATCTCGTCTCCACCGGCGCTCACGCGATCAGTTGAAAATTTCCACTACCCAACACCGTTCCGGCCCCACCTGTAGCCGGCTCGCCTGAGCCGGCACCCTGAATGGGTTGAGCCGATCATCCGGTCAATCCGACGCGGCGAGCTGCCGGTCACCCCCATCGTAGATGATTAAGGGATCGGTCTCGCCTGAGATGACCGAGCCGTCGACGACCACCTTGCTTACATTGTCCATGGATGGGAGGTCGTACATGATGTCGAGGAGGGTTTGCTCCATGATGGTGCGCAGGCCACGGGCGCCTGTCCTGCGATCCATCGACTTGCGGGCGATTGTCGTCAGGGCATCATCGCGCAGCTCCAGGCCACACCCCTCCATCTCGAAGAGGCGGGCATACTGCTTGGTCAGTGCATTTCTGGGCTCGATCAGGATGCGCCTCAGAGCCTCCTCGTCCAGCTCCTCGAGCGTGGCAACGACCGGGAGGCGACCGACGAACTCGGGGATCAGGCCATAGCGAATGAGATCCTCCGGCTCGACCTCACGCAGAAGCTCGCCGACCTTCTTCTTGTCATCCTCACTCTGTACCTCCGCCGCGAAGCCGATCCCCCCCCGCTTCGAGCGGGTGCGGATCACCTTCTCGAGACCAGCAAAGGCTCCCCCGACGATGAACAGGATGTCGGCGGTATCCACCTGCAGAAATTCCTGCTGCGGATGCTTACGCCCGCCCTGGGGCGGCACGGAAGCGATGGTGCCTTCGACGAGCTTCAGCAGGGCCTGCTGTACACCTTCCCCGGACACGTCGCGGGTGATGGAGGGGTTATCCGATTTGCGCGAGATCTTATCGATTTCGTCGATATAGACGATACCCGTCTGGGCCTTCTCCACATCATAGTCACATTTCTGCAACAGTTTCTGAATGATGTTCTCCACATCCTCGCCCACATAGCCCGCCTCCGTCAGGGTGGTGGCATCGGCGATCGTGAAGGGGACGTTCAGGAGTCGCGCCAGGGTCTCGGCGAGCAGCGTCTTGCCGGAACCCGTCGGACCGATGAGCAGGACATTGCTCTTGGCGATCTCGACCTCTTCCTGGGTGTCGCCGACCTCGAGCCGTTTGTAATGGTTGTAGACGGCGACCGAGAGCACCTTCTTCGCCTGATCCTGGCCGATGACATACTGATCCAGGATCTCATTGATCTCGCGGGGCTTGGGCAGCTTGCTGGTGGCCTCGCCGACACTCTCCTGGACCTCCTCGCGGATGATGTCGTTGCACAGATCGACGCATTCATCGCAGATAAACACCGACGGTCCCGCGATCAGCTTCCGCACCTCGTGCTGACTCTTACCGCAGAACGAGCAGTAAAGCAACTTGGCGTCGTTGTTTTTGCTGCGGTTGTTGCCACTCATGGGCAGCATCCTCCGAAAAGTTCAGTACACCAGCGCTCAAAGCACTTCGAGAAAGTGATCGAACGCATGGTCGAAGCTATCGGTAAAGAACAGATCAATACGGTCCCCCTCCAACCTTGGGTTTGAACCGCATGATCACCATGCCATCCTTGAAGGCTCCCTCGGGGATCTGCCGAAGTGCGGTGAAGATCCCCCGTGTTCGGGCGGCGTCGGTGGACCGATAGCTCACGAGCCCGAGTGAAAGACTCGATCCTCTCGGTGCGGCCCCGCTTCGACGTAGAACGAGCCGGCCATCGGGAGCCGAACAAGCACCTTTACGCCCAGCCAGGTGCCGTAATCGAGCGAGCGATCGGAGATGTCCCGGATACCGTACGCCGGGACGGAGCCGCAGACATAGCCCGCGAATTTCATCGCGATCGCCGGCTCGCCTACCCGCTGTTCCGCCTCTCCTGAGGTATCGGGGAAACGATTGACCCCCTCGACCGCGTTGGTCGGCGCTGACAACCCACACGCACCCGTGCATAAGGTCGGGATGAGGAACAACAACGCCAGGTGCCTCACCAAGGCCGGCCGCTTCGCCGTTCAGTTCATGTTTATCTACTCAGCGATGGGGGGCACACCTGCCCGTAACACCCCGATCATAACCTTCCGCAGGGAAATGGTAAGGCGCTGAACGCCACCCGCACGGGATAACCGAATACGAATCATTCCTGTATGCAGGCTATGACGTCAAAATCAATACCCTTTTGCATAAATCAGCAAAAACATTATCAAAATTGTCTCTACTGGCCCGCATTGTTTCTTCCGCATGACCAAAAACATTCCCTACTCCGGCAATTTCTTCGTCGGTCAACGAATATACTGGTTTTGATATTTGTTGGCCGATGGCTATCAAAGAATTGAAATCCGGCATATGTGCCAGATCATACGGTTCGAGGTCCGTGTTCTTCAATGCCATGCCAATTTTCTTTTCATCAAGCACGCAGCCTATTTCCGCAAGCGACGGAACAAGACTTTCATTTATCGAATCTCTTATATATCTATCCATTTTTAGAATGGTTTAGCCGGTTTTTCCTTTCGTGGCCGGTACCTTTATTTTAGCCCCTAAAATATCGGGCTATTACGTATCGGAAAACCCACCTCGGAGAACCGGAGCGTCGCCATTTTTCGCGCAATCCGAAATGGGGTCCGTCCGATTTCGGATGCAAACAATGGGGCGACGGCCATTGCCTTCGGCGGCCCGCGTTCGTCCCGGCGCGCACTCCGCGCGGCGCTTACGCTCCCTCGCTTCCCTATGCTCCTCCATTGTTATCCTCTATAAACCGGATAATATATCTATGCCATTTTCTTATATTTTTTGCGATCCTATGGCTTGTAAACAGAAATAATCCGGGGATGTGGGTATAATGAAGCAGTCACTCGACATAACTATGATCTCATTTAACCCTCTAACATTGGTGCTTAAATCATTATAATATAATCAATAGCTTCTCTCTTTGGAATTCTATGTAATCTTTTAGGAAGCGCGCCGGGTACGTTTTTAGTGGCCGACACTCCGGATGCTATTTTCAGTGAAACGTTGATTTGTGAATCGAGGTCCGAAGTATTCAAATGCCCGGGAAGCAGGAATAGGCGCGGGTTCTCCGTTTGAAAGGGTTTTCCATTTTTCGATTTCATGAAAATATCCGGCTCTGTCCCTTTTATTGCAGCTTCCACTATAGGCTTCATGGTTAGATTTCTCTACTTGAATAAAAACTTTCCATGCTTTCATTATTCAACAACACTATATCCCAGCACTAGCCCGATAAGATTGCATTGCGGGTCCAGGCGACAATCAGCACCTTTTTATCACGGTCAGCCAAAGCCCAACCGAGATTAAAGGTCATCGTAGTCTTGCTGACTCCCCCCCCTTTGTGGTTGAATAAACAATCGATTTCGTCATTTTGCCGATAAATCTCTCTATGCGTGATTCCATAGGTAGATGATATTGTTTTCGTGTGCAGCAATCATCGCGCGTCAGGATGCGGTGAACGCAGCGAACCGCATCTCGGGACAGTGCAGGCAAGTAATGAACCGCATCGATCAGCCGGATAGATTGCCCTGTGCGGTGGAAACCGCCTCCCGTTCAGCGAGGACCTTGTCGACAAGACCATATTCCATGGCCTCCTCGCCGCCCATGAAGCGATCCCGATCTGTGTCCTCCGCAACCTTCTCCACCGGCTGCCCGGTATGATGGGAGAGGATGCGGTTGAGGCGGTCACGGATGTGCAGTATCTCGCGGGCGTGAATGTCCACGTCCGTCGCCTGGCCCTGGAAGCCGCCCAGCGGTTGATGGATCATCATCCGCGAGTGCGGCAGACAGAAGCGTTTTCCGGCGGCACCCCCAGCCAGTAACAGGGCACCCATGCTGGCCGCCTGACCGATACACATGGTGCTCACGTCCGGTCGGATGAAGCGCATGGTGTCATAGATGGCCAGCCCGGCGGTCACCGAGCCTCCGGGGGAGTTGATGTAGAGGTGGATATCCTTATCGGGGTTCTCCGACTCCAGGAACAGGAGTTGGGCGACCACCAGGTTCGACGTATAGTCTTCTACCGGCCCGATGAGGAAGATGACGCGCTCCTTGAGCAGGCGCGAGTAGATATCGAAGGAACGCTCCCCGCGCGCCGTATGTTCGATAACGATGGGGACCAAGCCGAGGTTTCTCGGGTCCCACCCATTGCTGTCAGAAACTGTGCTCATAAGCTGTTTTGTCGTACCGCTTAACATGTCATGGTTCAAGGTCCGAGTGTAACCCTAAGACTCAAGTTTCGGCGCCCACGTTTCTTCCGGTCACAAGAGTGCCGAAGTACCGAAACGTCGGTTCGGTTCTTCCATCAGGAATTCTTTTTTGCCGCAAATGAACGCGAATCAACACAAATCGATTACAATCGGTTCGCCATCATCGACGGCTTTTCATTCCGTTGCATTGATTTGCGTCCATTTGCGTTGATTTGTGGATAAATCTTTCCGGAGGATTCTAGGAACTCAATGTTATCAGTCGTGTGAGAGTATCCGTACCAGGCGTGACGATTGCAGATTTCACTCGATGGCCGTGGGTACGCTCAGCGCCTCGAAGGTCGTCGGCCCGTCCTCGACCGTTACCTGGTCCAGCACCCAGTCGACCACCTGGTTCTCCAGGGTGAGGGACTCTACCGGGGCCAGACGTTCCTGGTTGGCATAGAAATAGTCGATGGCCTGCTGCGAATCTTCGTAGGTCGAGGCCAGGTCTTCCACCGCCTCCCGCACCCGTTTCGGATCGACCTCGATACCCTTGGTCTTGACGATCTCGCCGAGAATCAGACCGAGCGACACCCGCCGTCCGGCCCGGTCCCAAAACAGGTCATCGGGGAGATCGAAGCTGCCGCCGACCCCCAGATTCCGGTGAATCCGTTCCTTGAGTGCCCTGATCTCCTCTAGGACCAGGGCATCCGGAAGGTCGATCCGATTTACTTCCAGCAACAGGTCCATGACCTGCTCTTTGAGCCTGTCCCGGATCAGCCCCTTGAGTTTACGCTCCATGTCCCGACGCAGCTCCAGGCGGAACTCGTCCAGATCTCCACCTGAGAAACCGAGGCTTTTCGCGAAATCCGCATTCAGATCGGGAAGCACCGGCTCGGCAACCTCGTCGACCCGGACCGTGAAGACGACCGGCTTCCCCTGCAAGTCCGCAGTCGGATACTGATCCGGAAAGGTGAGGTCCAACCGTCGCTCGTCCCCCACCTGCACACCCACCAAGCCCTTTTCGAAGCCGGGGATCATGTCCCCGAGACCGAGCTCGAGCTCGGTATCCTCCTCTGAGCTACCCTCGAGCAGCTCGCCATCCAACATCCCGGCATATGAGATCCTGAGCCGGTCACCCATCTGGGCTGGACGTTCCACAGCCGACCAGGTCCTTTGCTGCTTGCGCAACCGCACGAGCATGGCCTCCAGATCCGCATCTGTCACCTCGGCTACCGGTCGCTTGAGGGTCTTGCCATCCAGAGAACCCAGCTCGAACCGGGGCAATACCTCGAACCTGGCCGTGTAGGCGTAGTGCCGGGCGGACATGTCGATGTCAGGCTCGATCTGCGGAACCCCGACCGGTTGCAGTTCCCCTTCGGCAACGGCCTCAGAAAAGCTGGCTTGCACCAGCTCGTCGAAGACCTTCCGGCGCATTTGCTCACCATAACGCTGACGCAAGATCTTCAGCGGCACCTTGCCGGGACGGAACCCCGGCACCCGGGCGGAAGGGGCGAATTCACGCAGGCGCTTTTCCACCTCGGCATCGATCTGATCTGCTTCCAGGCCGACGGTCATCCGTCGCTCCAGCCGTCGCCCGTTTTCCACTGCTACTTGCATCGTCTTTCCTCTACTCCAATGCCGGGGCCGGGAAACCAACGACCCATTGCCCGCCGCCGCTTCACGCTCGGACCCCGGAATCCAGTCGTCCAGGGATGGCAAGTGATTTCCGCAATTTAAATCGAAATAATGTACGAGGTCCCAACCCAAAACATAGGATGCGCCTACCGGTATCTGATCCTGCTCATTGTGGCCCGGATTCGGATAGATGTCGATTCATGACTCAATGGGCCGATCTTAACCGATTTGCCGGTGAAGTCTGCCATGGTCGTGGAATAGATTGCGAACCGCAAAAGGTAAAAGGTCATCAAAATTGTCGAAACGGTAGCGTACCGGCTTGTCGGCTCATACTCGGCTCATACAAGGCGAGCGCGTATAAATCCAACCGCAAACATGACCTTGGCGAAGCCGCTCGGGTGCGACCAGGCCAGGGTGGCGTAACCGCGGGGCAGTTAGGCGCGGGCTTGCCCCGTACCTACCGCCTTGGCGCACCCTGGTGTCGCTGGATCTCTCGGCGATAGGTGCGGGGCGAGCCCGCGCTTTACGATTTCTCCCAGCTGGCAATCCGACCCCGTGGCCAACTTGAGCGCCGGCAAGCCGGCGCCTACCGCGCATGGTGGACCTCCGCGGCACAGCTGATGACTGGGAACCGGCTGCAACTCGCTCCTCGAAAAACAATTTGTACGCGCTCGCCCTGGGTCAGCTCAATACCCCTCGCGGGTCATGCGCTCGAGACGGCTTGCGGCCAGACGGGCCTCAATGGTATCCGGAAATTTCTCGATCATGTTTTTCAATATCCTACGCGCCCGTTGCCAATCGCCCTTCTCGGAGTAGATGTAACCGATCTTCAACAGGGATGCCGGTACCTTGGGACTCAGCGGATAATCCGCCGTTACGCGCCGAAATTGGGTCAGCGCGGTCGCGTAGTCGCGCCTGACATAGCCGGCCTCACCCAGCCAATAACTCGCCTTGTCCGCAAGCTCGCCGTTCGGATAGCGCGCCAGCAGGTCTTCGAATCCCCGTATTGCCTCCTCATAGCGGCGCTGCTTGAGCAGATCGAAGGCGTTATGGTAGGCCCGCTGTTCCTCGGTCGAGGTCCCCGAAGCCGGCGGGGAGTGTACCGACAGCGTATCGGCCGCGGCCGGGTTTTGCGGCGCCTCTAAGGCCTCCATACCCATAGCGTTCCTGGATCCCGTAGTGTTCCTGGATCCCGGCTGGGACGAGGCGCCTGCCGATCGATCCCGTAGGCGTGCGTCCAGATCCAGATACTGTTCCCGTTGCCGGCGTTTCAGCGTGGACAGCTCGTGCCGCTGTAACTCGACCCGACCATGCAACCGCTGCACTTCCTGCTGCAGGCGTTGAATCCGCAACAGCAGGTCGGATAGACGCTGATCGGCGACGACCGGGAACGCCGGTATCAGCGTAAAGAGCAAAACTGGCAGAGTTGCTCGCAAGCCCATCCCATCACCCTTATCTCAGTTATCTCGATAGAGCAGCTCGACTCGCCTGTTCAGGGCCCAGGCGGACTCGCCGTGATTCGGGTCCAGGGGACGCTCCTCGCCGTAGCTCATGGTACGGATCCGGCTGTTCGGTACCCCTTCAGCCAGCAGGAAGCCGAGCACGGCACCCGCGCGTTGGTCCCCCAGGGCCAGATTGTACTCCCGGGTACCGCGTTCGTCGGCATGACCCTCCAGGGTCACCGAAGCAGCGGAATCCGCAGCCAGATAGGACGCATGGGCACGTAGGACAGCGATGAACCGGGGCTGGATGTCGCGGTTATCGTACTCGAAATAGATCGTGCGCTGAGCGAGAGGGCTTGACGGATCATTCAGATCCGCCGCCCGGTACCTGCCTTGCCCACCCAGAGGGGACGAAACGGTACCGCCGACGCGTCCTTCGACGACGGAACCCGTCGGCTCCTGCCGGTCGATCGGCTTGGTGGGACAACCGCTCAACGCGAGAACCGCCGACAGCGCGATCAGCATCGTACCGAACGTCTTGTGCAAGCTCATTTCCATCATCCGTACCAGGGCTAACGCAGCAGGGGGGACCAGGCCGGCTCACGCACGCCGTTCATTCCCTGAGACAACCGCTGTCTGACGGCCCCATCCACCGAGACCGCGGCCAGAATACCCCGACCACCCTGGTGCGTCGCGTAAATTACCATGGTGCCGTTGGGAGCAAAACCCGGGGACTCGTCCAACCCGCCGTTGCTCAGCAATCGCATCGTCCCGGTATTCAAATCCAACAGGCCGATGCGGAAGCCGCTGTCGGTCCGGGTCACGCACAGGATAGAACGGCCGTCCGGTGCATAGGAGGCGCGGCCATTGTAGTCGTTCTCGAAGGTGATCCGAGTCGCGGCACCCCCGGTAGCTGGTATCCGATAGATTTGAGGATTCCCGCCGCGGTCGGAGGTGAAGATAATATGGCTGCCGTCAGGCGACCAGGCGGGTTCGGTGTCGATGGCGAAGTGGTCCGTAACCTGACGCAGGTTGCGGCTTACCAGGTCCAATACATAAATATCCGGGTTACCGCCCTTCGACAGGGTCATGGCCAGACTGCGGCCATCCGGCGACCAGGCCGGTGAACCATTGATGCCTCTAAAGCTCGCTATCCGCTCCCGTCGGCCCGTGGCCAATTCCTGTAGGTAGATGGCGGTCCGGCGATTCTCAAAGGATACATAGGCCAGCTGACGTCCGTTCGGTGACCAGGCCGGGGACATGATGGGGTCGCGGGAAGACACGATGGTCTGCGGATTGTGGCCGTCCGCGTCCGCCACCTCGAGCTTGACCCGTTGGCTACCCCGATTTCTATCGGAGGTCACATAGGCGATACGGGTGACGGCGACTCCCGGAGAGCCGGTCAGCCGCTCGTAGATCAGGTCGGCGATGCGGTGCGCGGTATACCGCAGCTCGGAAGCGCGACTGGTAAAGGTCCTGGCCGCCAGCTGCTTCCCCCGAAAGACATCGAGCAGAACGAAGCTGACGTCGTAGCCGCCCACGGCCGACCGTTCGACCTTGCCGATGACCAGGTTGTCCATCGCCGCCAGGCGCCAGTCGCGTAGGTCCACCTCCTCGGCCGTGTGGGGGATGACCACCATGTCACGGCGGGGCATGGATCGGAAACGTCCGGTTCGGGCCAGATCGGCCGCGATAACGGCAGCCACGTCTTCGGAAAGCCCACCACAGCCCTCGGGCCTCGCGAAGGGAACGATAGCGATGGGCTGGGCCCCTTCGGTACCGTCGGTGATCTCGATGGTGAGGTGGGCCTGGGCCCCTGCCTGCCAAATCAACAGGAGAGACAGGGAGAGAACGGATAAGGGTTTCATCGGTTCGGATGTTGCTTTAATCATACAGCAGGTCTTGTGGGCCACTGCCGGCACGGCGTAAGAACCTATTTACGATCTGTTTGTACGATCTATTTGATAGAGAAATTCTGACACGAAGAAAGGGCGATGAGAAACACCTACCCAAGTGACAGAAGCCGACAGCAATTCGCGTCCATCCAAGCTTTATGGGAGCAAGCCAAGAAGAAGACCACGCCGCGAGTTATTGATTTATATGATGTTTTTTGCGCTGTTACGTATGTATCGAAAAGCGCCTGCCAATGGCGAATGCTCCCGGGTAATTTCCCCAACTGGCCGGTGGTCTATAAATAATTTCGATAATGGGGCCAAAAACCCTCTGAGGAAGCGTTCAGCCTGCGGCGCCTCACGCGCCGCACTCCGACCAAACGCTCGGCCCTACGCCTACCCGGGGGGCGTCGCACTTCGCTCGGCGCTTACCCTCCCTCGCTTCCCTGTGCTCCTCCTTAGTTAATGGGTATAGGCGGTATCGCTTATGGATTTTATTCTAGTAACCAACAGAGCTAGAAGAGTGTCTTCGAATAAGGTCAGACTCAGAATCTGTAACATTGTGTAGAGATTCGATTTGCTGTCAAGGCGTCTCTTGATGATAGCGACGAGGATGTAAACCGAGATAGCGATCCAAATCTGGCTTTTGACCGCGTTCTCGGAGGTCCCGAAGAACGATTTGATGCGCAGGTGTTGCTTGATCCACTTGAAGAACAATTCAACTTGCCAGCGGTATCGGTAGAGATCCGCCACCGTCTGCGCTGGAATGGCGAAGTTGTTGGTCAAGAAATTGAACGTCTTGCCGGTCTGAACATCGTGGTAGCGGATACGGCGTAATGGCAAGGGGTAGTCACGCACGGACTTAACTCCGCTCAGCGCAATGGCCCAATCGCATCGAACACCACCGGATTCGTCCCCGGGATGAGAGTAGCGACGCCTGTATTTGGCATTGGACTTGGCGCGGATGACGAAGAAACGCCCTGTTCTGGGCAACGTGAACAGGCGCTCGAAGCCTACATGGCCACGATCCATGATGTAGAAGGCGCCGGGCTCCAGGATCAGCAGATCAAGGACATTGACGTCGTGTAGCTTGCCGTCGGAGATGTGGATAAAGAGTGGGATGTTGCCTTGAAGATCGAGCAGAGTCTGGAGCTTGATAGCAGATTCGGTTGAGCGAAACAGTGCCCACGGAAAGACGGACAGGCGCAAGTCGATGGTAGAGGCATCGAGCGCATAAACCGCGTTGTCAAGATCAAGCCCCAAGTCCTCGTCGGCATACAGGGGGCGAACGGTGCGAATCAATGCCTGAGCGAGATCTGCATGGATATGCCAATCTCGGCGTTCATTCGCGTCGGCCACGGCGCTTCTGGAAACGTTGCCCCGGATACCCCTGTGGTACAACTTGTCCTTCTGGGCGCGCAGGCAAACTTCAATATCGCGTAGGCTCTCGCGATGGGTTAACTGCGCGAAGGTCATGCGCAGGTATTGGTCGAGACAGGAAAATGTCTTCTTGTAGCGGTTGCCGTCGTACCGCGCAACGCCTCGACGAAACGCATGCATCGGTAAAGAATCAATGACCTGAGAAAAAAGCGAGCTTGCCGATGTGCGTAACCAGGACCTCAACATCCCCAGAAGCGGGGTATTGGGAGATGCGTGAGGTGATTCAAATCGGCGACACTCTTAAAGTAGCTGTTTTTCATTTCCTTACTAAGGAGTTACGCAACAAGAACAAACGTTTTTTCGCACAGCAGTGACTGAAACTATGTACTAGGGTCTGTCGAGATTCATCGTAAGTTGATGACTGCGGCGCAGACATAGATCATGGCCTCGAAGCTTTCATCGGTTTTGTCGCTGCGCATGGTGATACGCTTGAACTCTTTAGAGTTTGCCGAAGAAGTTCTCGATCAGATGGCGCCATTTGTAGATTTCGGCATCGATGTCCAAGGGCTGGCAACGCTGCGGACGCTGGGAAATGACGATTTGCGCGCCGCGCTCGCTCAGGTCTTGGATGATCCAGTTCGAATCGAACGCCTTGTCGGCAATCAGGCCGCCGAATTCGATATCCTCGATGAGTGGGGCCACGCCGACGGTATCCGCTGCCCGGGGAGCAGGACGAAGCGGGCCAGGTTGCCCAAGGCGTCCGTCAGGGCCAGGATTTTGGTCGTCAACCCGCCCTTCGACTTGCCGATGGCTTGGCTTTGAGTCCTCCTTGCGCCCTGGCCGTTCCGGTGGACCTTGACGATGGATCGCGAACTCCATGTCCGGTTCATCCGACACGGCGTCGAATAGGCGTTGGAATACATCGGCCTTCACCCAATCGCGAAACCGTTTGAATAATGAATTCCATTTGCCGAAGTGCGCCGGAAGGTCACGCCATGGACTGCCGGTCCGCGCAATCCAGAGCACCGCCTCCAAAAACAACCGTCGCCACCCGTCCGGACAGGGTCCGTCTCCTTGCCCAGACAATGCGGCTCCATCAAAGCACATTGACGATCCGTAATTACAAAACGCTCCGTCGTCATCCGAACCTCCTTCGACAAGGTAGCTTGAATCACAAATCACGACGCTTGGGAATCCTGAATCTCAACAGACCCTAGTAACCAACAGAGCTAGAAGAGTTTTTTCGAATAAGGTCAGGCTCAGAATCTGTAAAATTGTGTAGAGATCCGAATTGCTGTCAAGGCGATTCTTGATGATAGCGACGAGGATGTAAACCGAGATAGCGATCTAAATCTGATTTTTGAGCGCGTTCTCGGAGGTCCCGAAGAACGATTTGATACGTAGGTGTTGCTTGATCCACTTGAAGAACAATTCAACTTGCCGGCGGTATCGGTAGAGATCCGCCACCGTCTGCGCTGGAATGGCGAAGTTGTTGGTCAAGAAGTTGAACGTCTTGCTGGTCTGAACATCGTGGTAGCGGATACGGCGTAATGGCTGGGGGTAGTCACGCACGGACTTGACTCCGCTCAGCGCAATGGTCCGATCGCATCGAACACCACCGGATTCGTCCCCGGGATGAGAGTAGCGACGCCTGTATTTGGTATTGGACTTGGCGCGGATGACGAAGAAACGTCCTGTTCTGTGCAACGTGAACAGGCGCTCGAAGTCCACGTAGCTACGATCCATGATGTAGAAGGCGCCGGGCTCCGGGATCAGCAGATCAAGGACATTGACGTCGTGTAGCTTGCCGTCGGAGATGTGGATAAAGGTTGGGATGTTGCTTGAAGATCGAGCGGGGTCTGGGTCTTGACGGCAGATTCGGTTGAGCGAAACGGTGTCCCCGGAAAGGCGGATAGGTGCAGGTCGATGGTAGATGCATCGAGCGCATAAACCGCGTTGTCAACAAGATCAAGTCCCAAGTCTTCGTCGGCATACAGGGGGCGAGCGGTGCGAATCAATGCCTGAGCGAGATCTGCCTAGATACGCCAATCTCGGCGTTCATTCGCATCGGCCACGGCGCTTCTGGAAACGTTGCCCGGATACCCCTGTGGTACACAACTTGTCCTTCTGGGCGCGCAGGCAAATTTCAATATCGCGTAGGCTCTCGCGATGGGTTAACTGCGCGAAGGTCATGCGTTGGTCGAGACAGGAAAATGTCTTCTTGTAGCGGTTGCCGTCGTACCGCGCAACGCCTCGACGAAACGCATGCATCGGTAAAGAGTCAATGACCTGAGAAAAAACGAGCTTGCCGATGTGCATAACCGGGTCCCCAACATCCCCAGAAGGGGGTATTTGGGAGATGCGCGAGGTAATTCAAATCGGTGACACTCTTAAAGTGGCTGTTTTTCATTTCCTTACAAGGAGTTACGCAACAAGAACAAACGTCTTGTCGGACAGCAGTGAGCCAAGGTAACAAACTGCAAGCTGGTATTGAGCTTTCGCTCGCAGTTTTTCCATCACTTTCGACATTTCTCCAACCAAGCAAACGAGCGCTCAACAACCCAGCGTTTAGGAAGCACGGCAAAGGTACGCAGTTCGTTTCGCTTGGCAACCGTTACCGTGGCCCCTAGAAGGTTGTGTACGGCATCGGCAAAGGGCTGCCCGGTATAACCGCCATCGACCAGCACATTCGTCACCGCGGACAAGCTATCCTGATGTTCCGAAAAAGCCACCAAGGCGCCTTTTCTGTCGGTGACATCCGCTATCGTAATGGCAATCGCAAGGGGAAGCCCTTGCGTATCCACGGCAAGATGGCGTTTGATGCCAGATACCTTCTTCCCCGCGTCGTAACCTTTCTGTTCCGCCGGATCTGTATTCTTCACGCTTTGCGCATCAACGATCACGAAGCTGGTCTTCTCGTTCCGACCCGGCTGATACGGACCGCGCCAACCGCCTGCTCAAGCAGGCTGAACGCTTCCTCAGAGGGTTTTTGGCCCCATTGTCGAAAGTATTTATACACCACCGGCCAGTTGGGAAAATCACCCGGGAGCATTCGCCATTGGCAGCCGCTTTTCAATACATACACAAAAGGACAAGTTGTACCACAGGGGTATCCAGGGCAACGTTTCCAGAAGCGCCGTGTCCGGCGTGAATGAACGCCGAGATTAGCGTATCTAGGCAGATCTCGCTCAGGCATTGATTCGCACCGCTCGCCCCCTGTATGCCGACGAGAACTTGGGGCTTGATCTTGACAACACGGTTTATGCGCTCGATGCCTCTACCATCGACCTGCGCCTATCCGTCTTTCCGTGGGCACTGTTTCGCTCAACCGAAGCTGCGGTCAAGCTCCAGACCCTGCTCGATCTTCAAGGCAACATCCCAACCTTTATCCACATCTCCGACGGCAAGCTACACGACGTCAATGTCCTTGATCCGTTGATCCCGGAGCCTTCTACATCATGGATCGTGGCCATGTGGACTTCGAGCGCCTGTTCACGTTGCACGGAACAGGGCGTTTCTTCGTTATCCGCGCCAAGTCCAATACCAAATACAGGTGTCGCTACTCTCATCCCGGGGACGAATCCGGTGGTGTTCGATGCGATCGAACCATTACGCTGAGCGGAGTTAAGTCCGTGCATGACTACCCCCTGCCATTACGCCGTATCCGCTACTATGATGTTCAGATCAGCAAGACGTTCAACTTCTTGACCAACAACTTCGCCATTCCAGCATGGACGGTGGCGGATCTCTACCGATACCGCTGGCAAGTTGAATTGTTCTTCAAGTGGATCAAGCAACACCTACGCATCAAATCGTTCTTCGGGACCTCCGAGAACGCGGTCAAAAGCCAGATTTGGATCGCTATCTCGGTTTACATCCTCGTCGCTATCATCAAGAATCGCCTTGACAGCAATTCGGATCTCTACACAATTTTACAGATTCTGAGCCTGACCTTATCTCGAACAACACTCTTCCAGCTCTGTTGGTTACTAGAATGGAATCCAGAAGCGATACTGCCCATACCCATAACCAACTGAATCTATTTGATAATTTCACCGAACAGCAGCGGTTTGCCATCTGTTTTTTTCCGCGCTCGCCCTGTGAGGGGTGTGCACCATTTTGCGACGGACCAGGGCTTTGCTACCATCCGTCGGGTTCAAGGATTTTTCGCGCCTCCTAACGATGCTTCAGATCTACAACAGCCGAACCGGACAGAAAGAGGGGCTCGTACCCATCCGGCCCGGCCAGGTACGCATGTACGTGTGCGGCATGACAGTCTACGACCTGTGCCATCTGGGTCATGCTCGGGTCATGGTGGTGTTCGACCTAGTCTACCGTTATCTGCAAGCGCGGGGATACGAGGTCGAGTACGTTCGCAACATCACCGACATCGACGACAAGATCATCGACCGGGCCAACAAACGCGGGGAGTCCTGCAGTGCGCTCACGGAGCGCTTCATCGCCGCCATGCACGAGGACGCGGACGCCCTGGACGTTCTGCCCCCGACCCGGGAGCCTAGGGCAACCGCCCATATGGAAGAGATCCTGGCCATGATCCGGGTCCTGGTGGACAAGGGCCATGCCTATGTGGCCCCTAACGGCGATGTCTACTATGCGGTGGCCAGCTTCGACGGCTACGGCAGGCTCTCGGGTAAGGACCCGCGGGAGCTGCGCGCGCGTGCTCGGGTCGAGGTGGGAGAGGCCAAGCGCGACCCGTTGGACTTCGCCCTGTGGAAGGCATCCAAGCCGGGAGAGCCGACCTGGGACTCCCCCTGGGGCCCAGGCCGACCCGGCTGGCATATCGAGTGCTCGGCCATGTCCACGACCTGTCTTGGCAACCACTTCGACATCCACGGCGGCGGCGCAGACCTACAGTTTCCCCACCACGAGAACGAGATCGCCCAGTCCGAGGGGGCTACCGGAGAGCCCTTCGTCAACTGCTGGATGCACAACGGCTTCGTGCGCGTGAATGAGGAGAAGATGTCCAAATCCCTGGGCAACTTCTTTACGGTACGCGAGATCCTGGCCCGCTACCGTCCCGAGGAGGTGCGCTACTTTATCCTCAGCAGCCATTACCGCAGCCCGCTCAACTATGACGACGAGCACCTGGATAACGCCCGCGGCGCGCTCACCCGCTTCTATACGGCGCTGCGGGGCCTGCCGGAGGCCAATCCCACCAGTGGCGAAGCCTTCCGCGCGCGCTTCCATACCGCCATGGACGACGACTTCAACACCCCGGAGGCCCTGGCGGTGCTGTTCGACCTGGCACGGGAGATCAATCGGGTACGGATCGGGGATGAGCAATCGGCCGCGGCCCTGGGGGCGGAGCTCAGGGCCTTGGGAAAGGTCTTGGGTATCCTCTGGGACGACCCGGAGATCTACCTGCGCGGGGAGGAGCCTTCCGACGCCGGTCTAACCGATGCACGGATCCATGCGTTGATCAACCGGCGCATCGCGGCCCGCAAGGCGGAGGACTGGAGCACGGCCGATCGCATCCGTGATGAACTCCAGGCCGCCAGCATCCTGCTGGAGGATGGGGCAGCCGGGACCACCTGGCGGCGGGGTTGATTCCGCATCGATCCAAGCGAAAACCGAACACAAGGGCACCTAAGGGCACCTTGAAAAATAGGTGTTTTTACCAACTAAGTGGCTCTAAACCATTGATTATCCAAACGTGCCATAGACGAAAATCGTATTTTTCAAGGAACCCATAAGTTGTCGTGATTCTTTGATTGTAGACCTTTTCCGCTTCCCTTATCTCACTCAATGCAATATCGCAATACTCCTTACTCATCAACCAGTATACGTTTTCCAGCTTTACTTTCAAGCGGCAGGAATCCGATAGTTTTCTATCTCCTTCTTCAAATTTCAACGACACATATTGCTTTTTTCTTCTTTTATTCTATCTTCATAGATTTTAACGGCTTCATCTTCAAGTCAATACTTGATCTTCGGCTCTCTTAAGTTTTAAGTGGAAACCGACTCGATCCCCGCTCCCAAGCCCTCTCGCTATGCTCGGCGCAGGCTCTCTCCCGGGAGGAGAGGCAGGGCAACCGAATGATCATCCGACAAAAAGAAACCGGATCACTGCTGTCCGACAAGACGTTTGTTCTTGTTGCGTAACTCCTTGTAAGGAAATGAAAGACAGCCACTTTAAGAGTGTCAGCGATTTGAATCACCTCGCGCATCTCCCAAATACCCCCCTTCTGGGGATGTTGGGGACCCGGTTATGCACATCGGCAAGCTCGTTTTTTTCTCAGGTCATTGACTCTTTACCGATGCATGCGTTTCGTCGAGGCGTTGCGCGGTACGACGGCAACCGTTACAAGAAGACATTTTCCTGTCTCGACCAATACCTGCGCATAACCTTCGCGTAGTTAACCCATCGCGAGAGCCTGTGCGATATTGAAGTTTGCCTGCGCGCCCAGAAGGACAAATTGTACCACAGGGGTCTCCGGGGCAACGTTTCCAGAAGCACCGTGGCCGACGCGAATGAACGCCGAGATTGGCGTATCTTGACAACGCGGTTTATGCGCTCGATGCCTCTACCATCGGCCTGCGCCTATCCGTCTTTCCGTGGGCACTAGTTCGCTCAACCGAATCTGCTGTCAAGCTCCAGACCCTGCTCGATCTTCAAGGCAACATCCCAACCTTTATCCACATCTCCGACGGAAGGAGCACGGTCACTAGGTGACGCCCGACCTTCCCGGTGGCCCCCGTAACGAGGGTGGGAACGGCCTTCAAAGGGAGTGTATCCATTGGGTGAGCCACTTCCACGTCCGGTGCCGACAGGCCGGAAGCTCAGTGCGTCTTCCGGGGAACAACCGTGATACGTAGATCCGATCCGACCATGCGCAGGTCCCGGATCCCGAGCTCGATACGATCCCGCATCCGCTCGAGGCCCGGTAATTGGAAGAGCCCCCGAGCGGCGTCACCCATGAGATGGGGTGCCAGGTAGAGGACGATCTCGTCCACCAACCCCGCCTCCAGAAAGGCCCCGGCCAGGGTCGGCCCCGCCTCCACCAACAGCTCGTTGATCTCCCGGCGGGCGAGGTAGCGCAGTAGGGATGCCAGATCCACCCGGCCCTCGCTTCCGGCACAGACCCGGACCTCGGCCCCCACCGCTTCCAGTCGCATGATATCGGATAGCGCCCGACCCTCCGAACAGGCGATCAGGGTTGTACCCGGTAGGCCGAGCAAGCGGGCATTCTCAGGGGTACGGAGGCGGCTGTCGACCAGAACCCGCAAGGGTTGGTTCACCGGGTCGCCTGGCCGCACCCCCGGCAGTCCCTCTGCGCCGAGACGCAGGTTCAGGGCGGGATCATCCGCCAGCAAGGTCCCGATCCCGGTGAGGATCGCCGAGCTGCGCGCGCGCAGCAATTGCACATCCCGCCGCGCCGCCTCGGAGGTAATCCACTTGCTTTCCCCACTAACCATGGCGGTGCGCCCGTCCAGGCTGGCGGCCAGCTTACAGCGCACATAGGGTAGCCCTCGGCTCATCCGCTTGATGAAGCCGGGATTGAGAGCTCGTGCCTCGGCCTCCAGGGTACCGACCCGGACCTCGGCACCGGCGGCCTCCAGCGCTTCCAGTCCTCGACCTGCCACCAGCGGATTCGGATCGACCATGGCGGCCACCACACGCCGCACCCCAGCCGCCGGCAAACCGTCGGTGCAGGGAGGGGTCCGGCCCTGGTGGCAGCAGGGCTCTAGGGTGACATAGGCGGTCGCGCCCCTGGCCTGCTCCCCCGCGGCCGCAAGTGCATCGCGCTCGGCGTGGGGTCCGCCGGCATAGCGATGGTAGCCCTCGCCCACCACCTCGCCGGCGCGGACCAGGACACAGCCCACCCGGGGGTTCGGATCGGTAGTAAAGAGTCCCAGGTGCGCGAGGCGAATTGCCCGCGCCATGAAGCCGAGATCGACGGCGTCCCTGGTACTGATGCTCTCGACGATCGATGACATTGAATTCGCAGGATTCTTGGGGAAGATTTAGCCGCAAATCAACGCAAATGGACGCAAATCGAGGAAGGGACGATGATGGCGACACCCCAAGTCAGGGCCTCTTTTCTAGACCGGCCAGCAAGTCCATCTGGTGGCGCTTGGCCTCGGGCGTGAGCTGGCGCTCCAGGCGCTCGATCTCCTCGCGGAAGGCGGCCACGTCCTCGAATTTGCGGTAGACAGAAGCAAACCGCACATAGGCCACCTGGTCCAGCGCCCGCAGCTCGTCCATGACCAGCTCGCCGATCGTGCGCGACGGGACCTCGCCTTCCCCTCCGGTAACCAGGCGCCGATTGATGCGAGCCAGGGCTGACTCGATCTCCTCGGTGCCGACGGGGCGCTTCTCCAGGGCTCGCATGATGCCTGAGCGTAGCTTGCTCCCATCGAACGGGACCCGGGACCCGTCACGCTTCTCCACGCGCGGGAGGGCCAGCTCGGCGCGCTCGTAGGTCGTGAAACGCTCCCGGCACCGGACGCATCGGCGACGACGGCGCACCTCGTCGTCCTCGCCCCACAAACGAGAGTCGGTAACCTTGGTATCCTGGGCTCCACAGAAGGGACAGTGCATAACGACTCGCTACGGGTCGGATCAAACGAGCAATGCGCATCATCGACGCGGTTCGCTACGCTCACCACACCCCAGGTCTCCAAGTTTACGTAGTTGGGCAAGGGAGGGGGGACGAATCTCAACGCGATGTCGGAGGATGTTGGGGCTCGTTCCGCACCTCAACCTACCTTGGCTCCAAACCTACGCAGATTTCTTTCGGTTTGAACCTTGTGCGAGTGCTGAATCGGATGCAGTTTTAGCGGCCTTGCTTGATCCATTGCTGCAAAGTAATTTAGAAGCAGCAGAAACTGCTCGTCTCGATGTTGCTTTCGCCGGGGCTCTCCTTGTGAGAGAGCGCGGATCCTGCTGCCGACTTTGCAGCTTTACTTGCGTTATTGCTGCGAAGAACTCTGGATGCCGTAGAAGCAGCATGTCTACTCGTGACTTCTCTGTTTGTGCCCATTTTCAATTATCCTTCCGTAGTCCATTGACGCGGTTGATGCGGTTCGCGTCGTCCCTGACGCTCACCTCATCCTGCAGGCTACGGCCCGTGTACACAGGAAACCGCGCGCACAACTCCGACACCTTCGCCTTGACCACGTCGATCACGGCCTGCTCGCCACCGGCGTCCACGATATCGCACATCCAACCCGCCAGGTCCCACACCTCCTCGGTCCCGAAGCCGCGGGTAGTCACGGCGGGGGTCCCGACCCGGATGCCGCTGGTGACGAACGGGGACTGGGGATCATCGGGCACCGCGTTCTTGTTCACCGTGATATCGGCCGCCCCGAGCCAGGCCTCCACATCCTTGCCGGTGAGCCCCTGGTCGGTGAAGCTGACCAGAAACAGATGGTCACTGGTGCCGCCGGACACCACATCGTAATCACGGGAGACGAAGACCTCCGCCATGGTTCGGGCGTTGCGCAGCACCTGTTCCTGGTAGGTCTTAAAGTCGGGCTCCATCGCCTCCTTGAAGGCCACGGCCTTGGCGGCGATCACATGCATCAGAGGGCCGCCCTGGGTGCCGGGAAAGACCAGCGAGCTGAGCCGCTTCTCGAGCTCTGGGTTCGGCCTGGCTAGAATCAGGCCGCCGCGGGGACCGCGCAGGGTCTTATGGGTGGTCGTCGTGGTCACGTCCGCGATCCGCACCGGACTCGGGTACAGACCCACGGCGACCAAGCCTGCCACATGGGCCATATCCACGCATAGAAAGGCGCCGACCCCATCGGCGATGGCGCGAAAGCGCTCCCAGTCGACCACCCGGGAATAGGCGGAGAAACCGGCCACGACCATCCGCGGCCGGTGTTCCTGTGCCAGCCGTTCTACCGCCTGATAGTCGATCTCCTCGGTGGCCGGATCGAGCCCGTACTGAACTGCGTTATAGAGCCGGCCCGAGAAGTTGGGTTTTGCTCCGTGGGTAAGATGGCCGCCATGGGCCAGGCTCATGCCGAGGATGGTATCTCCGGGCTGGCACAGGGCCATGTAGACGGCCGCATTGGCCTGAGAGCCGGAATGGGGCTGGACATTGGCATAGTCCGCGCCGAACAGAGTCTTGGCGCGGTCCACTGCCAGTCGCTCGGCGACGTCCACATGCTCGCAGCCACCGTAATAACGCTTGCCGGGATAGCCCTCGGCGTACTTGTTGGTGAGCACCGAACCCTGGGCCTGCAAGACCCTGGGGCTGGCGTAGTTTTCAGACGCAATCAGCTCGACGTGCTCCTCTTGGCGCCGCTCCTCGTCCCGGATCGCCTGCCACAGCTCGTCATCATAACCGGCAATCTGCGCGGTCTTATCAAACATCGAATCTTTCCCGCCGCTAAATCACATAGTGTAACCCACTGCTACCCGACAAGACGTTTGTTCTTGTTGCGTAACTCCTTGTAAGGAAATGAAAGACAGCCACTTTAAGAGTGTCACCGAGTTGAATCACCTCGCGCATCTTCAAAACACCCCCTTCGGGGCTGTTGGGGACCCGGTTATGCACATCGGCAAGCTCGTTTTTTCTCAGGTCATTGACTCTTTACCGATGCATGCGTTTCGTCGGGGCGTTGCGCGGTACAACGGCAACCGCTACAAGAAGACGTTTTCCTGTCTCGACCAATACCTGCGCATGCCTTCGCACAGTTAACCCATCGCGAGAGCCTACGCGATATTGGGGTTTGCCTGCGTGCCCAGAAGGACGAGTTGTACCACAGGGGTATCCGGAGCAACGTTTCCAGAAGCGCCGTGGCCGACGCGAATGAACGCCGAGATTGGCATATCTTAGGCAGATCTCGCTCAGGCATTGATTCGCACCGCTCGTCCCCTGTATGCCGACGAGGACTTGGGGCGTGATCTTGACAACGCGGTTTATGCGCTCGATGCCTCTACCATCGACCTGCGCCTATCCGTCTTTCCGTGGGCATTGTTTCGCTCAACCAAATCTGCTGTCAAGCTCCAGACCCTGCATGGATCGTGGCTATAATGCACACGGCCATGGGGTGGAACGCTGCGAGTTGCTCGAACAACGCGATGGTCGAATCAGCGTTGATAGTGTCGTCGCAGCGAACCACGGCCTCCAACCGTTCCAGGTCAATGGCCCCATTGATATTGACGCGGCGTCGCCCGGTGTTGGTGGGGATTCCCTGCTCCTCGCCACGCTTGATCCAACCGCCGGCAAGCACCGGATGGTGTTGCGGATGAGTCGCATCCATAAAATAGATGGGATCATCCTGACCCTTGAAATTGCGGATATGGTCGTACGTTTCGAGGAATTGCGTTTGCGCTTCCCGGTCGGCCTTGCTAGGCACCAGCCGGGGCTTCTTGTACACATGACCCAACCGGCGCAGCACTGCGGTCATGCCACTCTCCGTGTAAGACACCCCAAAGGGTTCCTTCACCCAGTAGGCGACCGCTTTGGCCAAGAGGTACAGGGTCGCTTGAAGGTGGGCGTCCAATTCCACCAGGTGCTTGGCCTTGAACAAGCCAACGCTGCCACCGACGCCGGCACCAACACGCCTCAAGCACTCAAGACCACGTTTACCATAACGCTTGAAGTGCGCGCGCACCGTGTTGGGATCGACCAGCAAAACTTCCGCCACCGCCTCGGCCGTCCAGCCGGTCGCCAGCAACACCACCGCCTCGATGCGGTCGGCCTCGCATTTGTCTCGGGTACGGCGGTGTGCCTGACGCAGCTCGGCGAACTGGTTAGGTGACAGGGCGTAGTCGAGCATACCGACATACAGATTTTTCACCTATTTATGCACAACTCCTCAATGAAAAAATGATATAAGAGTAGTATTTAAGTCCGTGCGTGACTACCCCCTGCCATTACGCCGTATCCGCTACCACGGTGTTCAGACCAGCAAGACGTTCAACTTCTTGACCAACAACTTCGCCATTCCAGCGCAGACGATGGCGGATCTTTACCGATACTGCTGGCAAGTTGAATTGTTCTTCAAGTAGATCAAGCAACACCTACGCATCAAATCGTTCTTCGGGCACCAGATTTGGATCGCTATCTCGGTTTACATCCTCGTCGCTATCATCAAGAAGCGCCTTGACAGCAATTCGGATCTCTACACAATTTTACGGATTCTGAGCCTGACCTTACTCGAAAACGCTCTTCTAGCTCTGTTGGTTACTAGAATGGAATCCAGAAGCGATACCGCCTATACCCATAACCAACGGAATCTATTTCATAATTTCACCGGACAGTAGTGAGTG
>Ga0209364_1000007_pt1 | contig 40022 bp, 38 predicted proteins | sample WorMetHERISLAND2_3_FD_187387 | JGI IMG/M metagenome (GOLD analysis project Ga0209364, IMG submission 187387) | Marine gutless worms symbiont microbial communities from Max Planck institute for Marine Microbiology, Germany - Olavius albidus HERON... | ecosystem: Host-associated > Annelida >... | reverse complement strand
TAGCGGATACGGCGTAATGGCAGGGGGTAGTCACGCACAGACTTGACTCCGCTCAGCGCAATGGTCCGATCGCATCGAACACCACCGGATTCGTCCCCGGGATGAGAGTAGCGACGCCTGTATTTGGTATTGGACTTGGCGCGGATGACGAAGAAACGCCCTGTTCTGTGCAACGTGAATAGGTACTCGAAGCCCACGTAGCCACGATCCATGATGTAGAGCGCCGGGCTCCGGGATCAGCAGACCAAGGGCATTGACGTCGTGTAGCTTGCTGTCGGAGATGTGGATAAAGGTTGGTATGTTGCCTTGAAGATCGAGCAGGGTCTGGAGCTTGACAGCAGATTCGGTTGAGCGAAACGGTGCCCACGGAAAGACGGATAGGCGCAGGTCGATGGTAGAGGCATCGAGCGCATAAACCGCGTTGTCAAGATCACGCCCCAAGTCCTCGTCGGCATACAGGGGGAGAGGGGTGAAATCAATGCCTGAGCGAGTCTGGAAACGTTGCTTCAGATACCCCTGTGGTACAACTTGTCCTTCTGGGCGCGCAGGCAAACTTCAATATCGCACAGGCTCTCGCGATGGGTTAACTGCGCGAAAGTCATGCGCAGGTATTGGTCGAGACAGGAAAATGTCTTCTTGTAGCGGTTGCCGTCGTACCGCGCAACGTCTCAACGAAACGCATGCATCGGTAAAGAGTCAATGACCTGAGAAAAACGAGCTTGCCGATGTGCATAACCGGGTCCCCAACATCCCCAGAAGGGGGTATTTGGGAGATGCGTGAGGTGATTCGAATCGGTGACACTCTTAAAGTGGCTGTCTTTCATTTCCTTACAAGGAGTTACGCAACAAGAACAAACGTCTCGTCGGACAGCAGTGACAGGATTTTTTGAATAGGGCTTGCTGGTTTGGTAAAAGCGTGACAGGGCGTAGGAGATACAGGAATCCTGTAAATCCGTAAGCGTTCAGCCACCCACTGTTTTGCCATCTGCCTGGCACCTGGATTCTGGCAATCCCTGCCAGAATGACGAGGTGGGGGGCTGAACGGTTACGTAAATCCCGGGTAATCCTGCCAATCCTGTCCGATGGAGTTTCGCGACGAAGCTCAAAAAATCGGCAAGAAAAGTTGAAATGATGCAGGAGTCGCGTGGGTTGGTCCAGTTTCGAGGATGCCGGACTTTTCCGGTAACCAGAGGAACCCTATCCGGCTTCAACCCGTTTGAGCACACCAATCCGGATTGTTTCGATGGCTTTGTGACTCGGCTGTCTGCTGTCTATTTCGTTCAGGGGGCAAAATTATGCCATGTCGCCTATCCCGAGCTCTCTTCGAGTACCTCGGATGTCATCCCGATCATGGTTACGAACCGGCGCCATAGCCAGCCACCGTAACGATGGAGCTCGGGCGCATACATGGCAGAGATGTCCCCGTCCAGATAGAGCGCATTGGGGCACCGGAGCCAGTCCCTGAACAGGGTGCCGAAATCGTGGAAATTCACCGGCCCGTCGGAGATTGCAAAGATCACGCGACCCTCCCGGTCGACACCCAATTCCATTGCGAATGTACTTGTTGTGGTAGCCCTTGATGAAGCGGGGGGGGGGAAAGGCATCCGTTGGTTACCAGCATGGGTCCTGACTGGATGGCGTTGATAACCCAGCCCTGGCTGATAATCCTTGGTCTCGACGACGCGCGTCCCTTCCTCGGTAATATACGCTGTTGGGTAGCAGAAAGAAGTTTCCCTTACTCTCTCCTGGCGTGAGCCGGTAGTAGCGTTTTCCGTTCTCGATGTACAAACCAAGTGGTGTGAACTGCTCCGAATAGATCCCTCCATTGATCGTGAAGACTAGCTTTCGACCCTCGGTCGCCAAGGTACGGCACAGAGCATGGATGCTGCCGTAAGGCGTACCGTCCTTACGTTTCCAGAAGAACTGTCGCTGTTCCTCTCCCACATCCAACCGATAGATATCGAACCCGCTCCCCCGATGGGAAACCTCGGTGGCGGTGGCGCCGAAGGCCGGACTTGCGACTCGGACATGAGTACCAAAAGACAACGAAACATCAATATTCACGCTTGCCTTGCATGCCCCCAGGCCATGCTGCAGACATGGGTTCACACCGCCTCGGCCAACTGCCGATTGAGGGTATGCCAGAAAATCGAAACCTGCCGTTCTTTGCGATCGAAGCACGGTAGGATGGGTAGAGGCGCACCAATGAACTTTGGGTATGTCAATAATCTTAACTGCGCCGCAACCCATCATCCACGGAAACCCCTGATAATAGGTTTCGGCGCGGGAAAAATCGCGCCAAAAACCACTACCTGAGCCCGCGCTTCTACCCATCCTTAGTATGTTCTGTTTCCAGGGAAATGCCAAGGAAGGTTATAAAGGGAGTTGATGGAGAGAACCTGGGGAAGCCGCCCCATCCTGAGGCCTCGAGCCTGAACGGACAGATTAGCTCCCCGCCCTCTTCGTCCATGCCGGAGAGTATCTGAGGCCGTGAGTGGTGCTCGTGAGCCTGCATACACAAGGTCGGTAGACGAGGGTATAGGGTCGGGGAACCAGGTCATCCTCCTAACGGATTTTTACTCACGAGAGAACCGAACATGAAGGTCGCTGGAATTGATGTCAGCAGCAAAACCGTTACTTTGATCATCCACCGCGATGGCCGCATGGGAAAGCCCTGCGAACTCAAGAACACCCCCAGGACCACGCGACCCTGAGCAACCGCCTGCGTAAGGCGAAGGCATGCCCTTCATGCCCTGGCAGCGTCCTGACGACCTGGCCCTGGCCATCCGCGCCTGCGCGCACCACATCACAGCGCTCAACCAGCTCCGCACCCAAACCAAGAACCAGCTCCATGCGACGTAACAAACCACGACGACACCCGACTTCCTGATCGCTAGCCGACACCAGGGCATCGCCCACTCCAACGCTCAGATCGGGTGCCTGCGCCGCCAGGTCTTCGACTTCATTGCGGCGGATGAAGCGCTCCAGCAATCCTGCAAGCTGCTCGTCAGCGCCACCGGTATCGCCCGCCACCAGTGCCATCCAGCTTCTCGGCGAGCGGCTGGTCTTGCCCGACGACATGCGCGCTAAGCAGTGGAGCGCCATGGCCGGCCTCGATCCACGCCAGCACCCGTCCGGCTCCAGCGTGAGCAAAAAGCCCCCCTGCCCAAGGCCGGGAACCGTTACTTGCGGATCGCTCTCTATATGCCCGCTCTCAGCGCCGCTCGCTATGACTCCAATGTCAGGGCCTTCTACCGCCATTATCGACACCCGCGGCCTCAAGGAACTCCAGGCTGTCTGCGCGGTCATGCGTAAATTCTTGCTCGCCATCCATGCCATGCTTAGAACGAACTCTCCCTTCGACAGCCGCCGCTTCTTCTCACCCACTGAAACGACCACTTAATAATCTAATCACTGCTGTCCGACAAAACGTTTGTTCTTGTTGCGTAACTCCTTGTCCGGAGCGTCGCCATTTTTCGCGCACCCCGAAATGGGGTCCGTCCGATTTCGGGTGCAAACAATGGGGCGACAGCCATTGCCTTCGGCGGCCCGCGTCCGTCCCGGCACGCACTCCGCGCGGCACCAGAACTCCCGCAATGACTTGACGCCATGTCGTATAGAAGTCCAATACCAAATACAGGCGTCGCTACTCTCATCCCGGGGACGAATCCGGTGGTGTTCGATGCGATCGGACCATTGCGCTGAGAGGAGTCAAGTCCGTGCGTGACTACCCCCTACCATTACGCCGTATCCGCTACCACGATGTTCAGACCAGCAAGACGTTCAACTTCTTGACCAACAACTTCGCCATTCCAGCGCAGACGGTGGCGGATCTCTACCGATACCGCTGGCAAGTCGAATTGTTCTTCAAGTGGATCAAGCAACACCTACGCATAAATCGTTCTTCGGGTCCTCCGAGAACGCGCTCAAAAACCAGATTTGGATCGCTATCTCGGTTTACATCCTCGTCGCTATCATCAAGAATCGCCTTGACAGCAATTCGGATCTCTACACAATTTTACGGATTCTGAGCCTGACCTTACTCGAAAATACTCTTCTAGCTCTGTTGGTTACTAGAATGGAATCCAGAAGCGATACTACCTATACCCATAACCAACTGAATCTATTTGATAATTTCCTCCAGACAGCAGTGATCAGTGGTCATTTTTTGGGAATTAGGACGCAAATCACTCTTGCTTCGGAACAGAGTATCTACTCGCTGCGATCCCCATCGTATCGGCTCACGAGTCGCGGATAGCAGCCCCGTGAAAGCCGGGACTCAAGGTATGGACTGCGTCCACCAGGGCAGCGACCCGGTTGGGGTCTACGTCCGGGTGGATTCCGTGACCGAGGTTGAAGACGTGCCCGGGACCCTGGCCATAGCTGGCGAGCACCCGACCGACCTCCTCTCGGATACGTTCCGGTGAGGCATAGAGGATGCTGGGGTCCAGGTTTCCCTGCAGGGCCATCCGGCCCCCTACCCCTTGCCGGGCGTCGACTAGGTCCAGGGTCCAGTCCACGCCGAGGGCGTCGCAGCCACTCTCCGCCATCCGGTCCAACCAGTGGCCGCCCCCTTTAGTAAAGAGGATAACCGGAACCCGCCGCCCCTCCGCCTCGCGGGTGAGTCCGGCGATGATGCGCGTCATATAGGCGAGCGAGAGCTCCCGGTAATCACGCGGGGTCAGCACCCCCCCCCAGGTGTCGAAGATCATCAGGACCTGGGCGCCGCGCGCCACCTGGGCATTGAGATAGGCGGTAACCGCCTCGGACAGCTTGGTCAACAAGGTGTGCATCAGATCGGGACGATCGAACAACATGGCCTTAGAGCGGGCAAAGTGTCTGGTGCCCCCACCTTCGATCATATAGACCGCCAGGGTCCAGGGGCTGCCCGAGAAACCGATCAGGGGTACCCGGCCATCCAGCTCACGCCGAATTATGCCAACCGCGTCCATGACATAGCCCAACTCGTCCTCCATATCGGGGACCGCTAACCGTTGCACGTCAGCGGCATCACGAATCGGACGCTCGAAGCCGGGACCCTCCCCCTCGCTGAAATAGAGCCCGAGTCCCATGGCGTCCGGGATCGTCAGGATGTCGGAGAACAGGATGGCCGCATCCAGGGGAAACCGATCCAGGGGCTGCAGGGTCACCTCGCAGGCCAGTTCCGGGCTCCGGCACAGGTTCAGGAAATTACCGGCGCGCGCGCGCGCGGCCCGGTACTCGGGCAGATAACGCCCGGCCTGACGCATGATCCACACCGGCGTGTAGTCCACCCGCCGGCGTAGCAGGGCACGCAGCAAGGTATCGTTCTTGAGTTCCGTCACCTTAGGTGTATTCCGGAGCCGAGTTGCGGTAAGTCGTCGGTTTTCACGCCGCAGGATACTATAATGAGCCGTTCCCGGCACATGCCGACTTCTTCCAGCTACCAGTCACCAGTTTCCAGCGGCTGGCAGCCGGCGACCGGTAGTCAGCGACAGGTTTTCCCAGAGCGGGCACGTACAAATTGCTTTTCGATGGATGAGTTGCAGCTGACAACTGATCGCTGGGCACAGACCATCGGAGCGCCGGCATCTTGCCGGCAACGATTTGCCGCCAGGATGGCGGCGCTCCCGCTTTGCCCAACCTATCTCTCTAACCGGTTGCTTTCTGAAGTATCATTTCGGTTTCCCTGCAGGTTCTTCCCGGACACCCGAATCCCTCCCTAGGCTTTGGTAGAATACCTGAATGGACGTCTCCCACATCCTCGACCAGCTCAACGACGCGCAACGCGAAGCGGTTATCGCACAACCCGGCAACCTGTTGGTGCTCGCAGGGGCCGGGAGCGGTAAGACCCGCGTCCTGGTGCACCGCATCGCCTGGCTGCTCCAGGTAGAGTGGGCGCGCCCCTGGACGATCCTCGCCGTCACCTTCACCAACAAGGCCGCGCGGGAGATGCGGACCCGCATCGAGGAGATCCTCCAGGAGCCGGTGATGGGGATGTGGGTAGGCACTTTTCATGGTCTCGCCCACCGTTTTCTGCGCGCCCATTGGCAGGACGCCGAGCTGCCCCAGCAGTTCCAAATCCTGGATTCCGACGATCAGTACCGCCTGACCCGACGCACCCTCAAGGCCATGGATCTGGACGAAGCCCGCTGGCCGCCGCGCCAGTGTCAGGATTTCATCAATAAGCAGAAGGACGAGGGCCTGCGGCCCGGACACATCGACAGCGGCGGCGACTTCTATCTCGGCCGCATGCTCGATATCTACGCGGAATACGAGAACGCCTGCAAGCGCGGCGGCGCGGTGGACTTCGCCGAGCTGCTGCTGCGCACCCACGAGCTGCTGCGCAACCGCCAGGACATCCTCCACCACTACCGCGAGCGCTTCGCCCACATCCTGGTAGACGAGTTCCAGGACACCAACGCCATCCAATACGCCTGGCTACGCCTGCTCGCCGGCGCTAAGGACAACCTCTTCCTGGTCGGCGACGACGACCAATCCATCTACGGTTGGCGCGGGGCCAGGGTCGAGAACATCCAGAGCTTCCAGCGGGACTATCCGGGGACCAGGGTGGTACGGCTGGAGCAGAACTACCGCTCCACGGGCAATATTTTAAGCGCTGCCAACGCCCTGATCGAGAACAACCCAACCCGGCTCGGCAAGAACCTGTGGACCGAGGGCACCGTCGGGGCACCCATCCGCCGCTATGCCGCCTTCAACGAGGTAGACGAGGCCCGGTTCGTGGTGGAGAGCATCCGTAAATTCACGCAGGAAGAGGGCTATCGCCGCTCCGAGTGCGCCATCCTCTACCGCACCACCGCCCAGTCCCGGCTATTCGAAGAGGCCCTGATCCAGGCCCGGATCCCTTACCGAGTCTATGGTGGACTGCGCTTCTTCGAGCGCGCCGAGATCAAGGACGCCCTGGCCTATCTGCGGTTGCTGGCCAACCCGGAGGATGACGCCTCCTTCGAGCGCGCGGTCAACACCCCGCCCCGGGGAATCGGCGCCAAGACCCTGGACATCCTGCGCACCCAGGCCCGCGAGGCGCATCGCTCCCTGTGGCGGGCTGCCGCAGACCTGGCAACAACGGGCTCTCTCTCCGCCCGCGCCGCCGGGGCGCTCAACCGGTTTCGCGCGCTGGTCGACACCCAGCGGGAGACGACGCGGAACCTGGCGCTGCCGGACCTGACGGCGCAGGTCATCGAGGCCAGCGGCCTGCCCGCCCACTACGAGAAGGCGAAGGACGGGCGGGGAACAGACCGGACCGAGAACTTGGAAGAGCTGGTCAATGCTACCCGTCGTTTCGTCCACGAGATGGAAGACGATGAGGGCGATACCCTCGGCACCTTCCTGTCCCACGCGGCACTGGAGGCGGGGGAGGCCCAAGCGGACCCGTTCGAGGACAAGGTGCAGCTCATGACCTTGCACAGCGCCAAGGGGCTGGAGTTCTCCATCGTCTTCATCGCGGGGATAGAAGAAGGCCTGTTTCCCCACAGCATGTCCGCGGACGACCCGGAGCGCCTGGAGGAAGAGCGACGCCTGTGCTACGTCGGCATGACCCGAGCCATGCGCCACCTGTATCTCACCCACGCCGAGAGCCGACGCCTGCACGGCAGCGAGACCTATCCCCCGGCGTCCCGCTTCCTGCGCGAGATCCCGGCGGAATTGATCGAGGAGGTCCGCGTCGGCGGAATCAGGTGGTCGACCACCATGCCGGGAGCAGGCGCATCCGGTCCCGCCACAGGCGGATTCCGGCTCGGCCAACAGGTCCTGCACCCCAAGTTCGGCGAAGGAACCATCATCAACAGCGAGGGAAAAGGGACCAGCGCCCGCGTCCAGGTCAATTTCAAGGCCGTAGGCGCCAAGTGGTTAGTGGTGGCCTATGCCCGGTTGGAACCCCTCGGCGCTCCCTAATAGTCCACCCACAAGAAAAATTAGGATGCTAAACTGATTCTGCTGGTGTTGTGGTCAAGCCTTGAGGAATCAGCCGTGAAGAAACGTTATGTGGTGCGACTGAGCGGGGTAGAGCGTGAGCAACTGGAAGGTCTGGTGAAGCGAGGACGGGAGGCCGCCTATCGTCGCCGTCACGCCCAAGTGTTGTTGCTGGCGGACGAAGGCGAATACGGAAACGGCCTGATCGACCGAGAGGTGGCGGAGCGGGTGGGTTGTAGCCGCCGCACGGTGGAGCAAATTCGCCAACGGTGTGTGTGCGAGGGCTTACCGGCGGCACTGGAGCGGCGCCAACGTTCGCGGGAGCGGTCGCGGGTGCTGGATAGTGAAGGCGAAGCGCGCTTGGTGAGTATCGCCTGTAGCGAGCCGCCGGCGGGACATGCCCGGTGGACCTTACGGTTGTTGGGGGATCGCTTGGTGGAATTGAAGGTAGTGGAATCGATATCCCCCGAGACCGTGCGTCAAGTGTTAAAAAAATGCCATTAAACCCTGGCAGAAGCGGATGTGGTGCATTCCCGCGCCTGCGAATGCGGCCTTCGTGTGCCAGATGGAAACGGTATTGGCCGTGTACCGACGCGCGTCTGATCCGGCCTATCCGGTGGTGCGTATGGACGAGACCAGCGTGCAATGCGCGCGGAGGGCATGACCCGATACCGGTCAAACCGGGGCAGAGCGAACGCCACGACGTGGAATACGAACGGAATGGCGTCGCCCATTTGCTGGCGTTTTATGCCCCCTTCGAGAACTGGCGTCGCATCGACATAGCGAATAATCATGCCGCCGAGCAATGGGCGCAAGGCGTTCGGCGGTTGGTGCAAGAAGATTATCCGCAGGCAACCCGTATCACCTCAGTCATGGGCAATCTGAACATCCATGGCGGCGCCTCTCTGTACAAAGCGTTCCCACCGCACTACGTAGGTGTTGCTTGATCTACTTGAAGAACAATTCAACTTGCCAGCGGTATCGGTAGAGATCCGCCACCGTCTACGCTGGAATGGCGAAGTTGTTGGTCAAGAAGTTGAACGTCTTGCTGATCTGAACATCGTGGTAGCGGATACGGCGTAATGGCAGGAGGTAGTCACACACGGACTTAAGTCCGCTCAGCGCAATGGTCCGATCGCATCGAACACCACCGGATTCGTCCCCGGGATGAGAGTAGCGACGCCTGTATTTGGTGTCGGACTTGGCGCGGATGACGAAGAAACGCCCTGTTCTGTGCAACGTGAACAGGCGCTCGAAGCCCACATGGCCACGATCCATGATGTAGAAGGCGCCGGGCTCCGGGATCAGCAGATCAAGGACATTGACGTCGTGTAGCTTGCCGTCGGAGATGTGGATAAAGGTTGGGATGTTGCCTTGAAGATCGAGCAGGGTCTGGAAGTTGACCGCAGATTCGATTGAGCGAAACAGTGCCCACGGAAAGACGGATAGGCGCAGGTCGATGGTAGAGGCATCGAGCGCATAAACCGCGTTGTCAAGATCAAGTCCCAAGTCCTCGTCGGCATACAGGGGGCGAGCGGTGCGAATCAATGCCTGAGCGAGATCTGCCTAGATACGCCAATCTCGGCGTTCATTCGCGTCGGCCATGATGCTTCTGGAAACGTTGCCCCGGATACCCCTGTGGTACAACTTGTCCTTCTGGGCGCGCAGGCAAACTTCCATATCGCACAGGCTCTCGCGATGGGTTAACTGCGCGAAGGTCATGCGCAGGTATTGGTCGAGACAGGAAAATGTCTTCTTGTGGCGGTTGCCGTCGTACCGCGCAACGCCTCGACGAAACGCATGCATCGGTAAAGAGTCAATGACCTGAAGAAAAAACGAGCTTGCCGATGTGCATAACAACCGGGTCCCCAACATCCCCAAGGGGGTATTTGGGAGATGCACGAGGTGATTCAAATCGCTGACACTCTTAAAGTGGCTGTCTCTCATTACAAGGAGTTACGCAACAAGAACAAACGTCTTGTCGGACAGCAGTGATATTGCTTGATGACGGCACCATCGTCGAGGCAGAGCCCGGACAGAGAATCAAAACTACCCTATCCGCATCCGGCTGTTCAGGACCTGGATTCGCGTAAATACCATCGGAACGTCTGCGGTGCCCCGGACCGGCTGAGAACGAGAAAAACTAGTTCCTGGATGAGCTCGATTGATCGTCCCACATGAATACTGCAATCCACAGGTATTGGTGTTACGCCACGCTGCTGGGGATCATCCTCGATTGCAGTGGCTGTGCATTCATCGCGCCAGACTTGTCGGCATATGAGTAGACGCAACCCGCAATGAGCCGAGACATGAAGAACACCATCACGATCAGCGATCTGGAGGTGATTCGGGAGGCCGTAATTCGGTTCTACGACTCATCGGATTATAGCAATCGGAAGGAATTAGTCACAGAGCTGAGGAAGTGGAAGCCCTGGATAGACCCGGACGGGCGTGCCCAGGATCGAACGTTGGGATGCGGCGGAAGTTAGGCGGGTTCAACCCATTGTATCCTCTCGATCCGGAGGGACCAGGCGGAGCGAGGAAGTGGAACCCCTGGGTAGACCGGCACGGCGTGCCCATATATGAGAATCGGGAGACGGAAGACGAGCAAGATCAGCTTACCCTCATCTGACATCCATTTAGTATTTTCCGAGCACATGATGTACTACGTGGTATATCTGAAGCAATCAAATCAGGGATGGCAGGTGGAGAAAGGGTCGTACAGGACCTTGAGAGTAAAATTCTAGGAACGTTAAAAGAATCAGTTTCTCAGTGGGCGTCGTGAGTAGTCGACAGAACGCCGCCGATCCCACGGCGACCGAGGCCCGGCGAGCCCAGGTGTCCGGGGATCTCGAACAGGCAACGGAGACCCTTGAAAAAGTCTACGCGAGCTATCGCAAGCTGCTCCACGAGGTCGACGCCTTTAAGACAGAAGACGAGATCGAGATCCTGTGGTGAGCCGAATGCGCCTGCGAGACCTGACCTCGGTGCTGCTGCTGTCGTCCCTGCTCCTGGGATGTGGCGGCACCACCCCATCCCCCACGCGGGATAATCACCCCGAGGAGTCCTCCCGAATGGCAATCTATCGCGGCCCTCCACCCCGTCGGCTCAATTCCGATCCCGCGACCAAGGCGACAACCTGTCGGGACCTGCTGGCTGTCAATTCCCGCTGGATTATAGACTTGTTTCCCGCTGATTCCGTGTTTTTCGCGCCTTTGCAGCTTTCACAATTCCAATGCAATACAAGGACCTGAGAGATTTCATCGCCCAGCTCGAGCAAGGGGGCGAGCTCAAGCGGGTGTCTATCGAGGTCGATCCCTACCTCGAGATCACCGAGATCAGCGACCGTACCCTGCGTATGGGAGGACCCGCCCTGCTGTTCGAGCGGCCGCAGGGATCCCGGATCCCGCTCCTGGGTAATCTCTTCGGTACCGCCAAACGGGTGGCACTGGGGATGGGGGAGGAGTCTGTCGAGGCCCTGCGGGAGGTCGGCAAGCTGCTGGCCTTCCTGAAGGAGCCGGATCCGCCGCAGGGGGTTAAGGATGTCTGGCGGAAGCTACCCGTATTCAAAAAAGTGCTCGACATGGCACCCAAACGGATCGGTGATCCTCCCTGCCGGGATATGGTGTACGAAGGAGCGGAGGTAGACCTGGGCCGGTTACCTATCCAGACCTGTTGGCCGGGAGACGTGGGGCCCCTCATCACCTGGGGATTGGTGGTGACCCGGGGGCCAGACAAGCCGCGCCAGAACTTAGGCATCTATCGCATGCAGGTAGTGGGCACCAATCGGGTCATCATGCGCTGGCTGGCCCATCGCGGCGGTGCCCTGGATTTCCGGGGGTGGTGTCTGGAGCACCCGGATGAGCCCTTCCCCGTATCCGTTGCATTGGGGGCGGACCCGGCAACCATGCTCGCCGCCGTTACCCCGATCCCCGATGGGCTGTCCGAGTACGCCTTCGCCGGTCTGCTGCGGGGTAGTCGAACGGAGGTTACCGACGGTATCGGCAACGACCTGCAAGTACCGGCGAGCGCCGAGCTGGTGCTCGAAGGTCACATCCACCCCGGGGACACGGCTGCCGAAGGTCCCTTCGGCGATCACACCGGCTATTACAACGAGGTCGAAAGCTTCCCCGTCTTCACCATCGACCGCATCAGCCAGCGCCGCGATCCCATCTATCACAGCACCTACACGGGCCGGCCGCCGGACGAACCGGCCATCCTGGGCGTGGCGCTCAACGAGATCTTCGTCCCCATCCTGCAAAAACAGTTTCCGGAAATTCTCGACTTCTACCTGCCGCCGGAAGGCTGCTCTTACCGATTGGCGGTGGTCAGCATGAAAAAACAATATCCAGGACACGCCAAGCGCGTGATGCTGGGCGTCTGGTCATTCTTGCGCCAGTTCATGTACACCAAGTTCGTGCTCGTGGTGGACGAGGATGTGAACCCCAGGGACTGGAAGGAGGTTATCTGGGCCATGACGACGCGCATGGACCCCGCGCGGGACACGGTGATTGTGGAGCATACACCGATCGACTACCTGGACTTCGCTTCCCCGGTGTCGGGGCTCGGCTCCAAGATCGGCTTCGATGCCACCAACAAGTGGCGCGGGGAGACGCAACGGGAATGGGGTCGGCCCATACAGATGGACGAGCGGATCAAACGCCGTGTGGACGAGCGCTGGAATCTCTTCGGGATCGACTGATCCCGCCCCCGAACCCTCGCCGACAGGAGCCCTTTCTATCCGACTATCCGAATCGTCTTCCCGGACCTTCCGGGTAAGGACATGCAGCCCCTGCAGAGAGCAAGGGCCGCGCGCTGACACGTCCGATCAGCGAAAACCACCGGACCTCGGAACCTTGGGCCGGGCCTCATTGACCGTCAGATTCCGACCCTTCACCAGCTTGCCGTTCAGCTCTTTGATGGCCTGCTGCGCCTGGTCGTTATCGGGCATGTCCACAAAACCAAATCCCTTGGACTGACCGGAGAATTTATCCTTGATCACATCCGCGCTTGCCAGCTCACCGAATTCGGAGAAGATTTCTCTCAACTCATCATCGGTGACCTCGTAGTTCAGGTTTCCTACGTAGATCCGCATCGCTCTCTCTCATGCAATTGTGCATTGATCGTGCTGACACCCTCGCCTGACCAATGCACAAGTCAGACAATAGTGAACGGCCGTGTACCGCCGACCGTCTTCGATTTCAACGGTCCTCCGATACCTCGCATCCCAAATCCCGAATACAACTGGAATGTGCACCGGAATCTGAGTCAACCCTAGTTTATCTGGGCTTCCCGGTCAACCGGATTTCCATGATTGGTCCGGATGGCGAACCCTACCCGCTTTGCGCCTTGTGGCTCAAACGGTTCCGATCAGGCCTTTCGGGGCCCCGACCAAGGCACGGAATCCGGCCCCTTCCCGGCCCGGATCAGGAAACTCTTGAGCTTTCCATCGGCTCGAATCTGCGCATACCGGCCCAGCCGGTGAACGAATTTGCCTGCGGTGAGGGAAGGGGAGTTTCTGTTCCCGTGAGATGGGACCTTGGTTAGGATGCATGCGGATCGACTTCTCGGACGGGCGGTAGGTCGTGGTAATTTCACCGTACTGCCCTGCCAACCTCTCCCAGGCGTTTTAGCCGGTGGCGGCTTATCCGAGTGCCGTTCGCTTTAATCCATATCTCTAGAAATATATAACGATAGGTCTAGATAACTTTAGAGAGGATTTTCTCTCAGCGGAGAGAGTATTTTATCCTAGAGATTTTCCTCTCGATGATGAAATCTGAATTCACCTTCTTTGAGGTGTAGATGAAACGTATGTTTGGGAACACCCTTGAATTTTGCAAGCCTCCGTTTAGCATATGACCGGAATGACTCAATGCCGTTGATATGGCAATTGCCTCGCGCAAATTCGTTACGGATGGATGCGGAGATGCTTCTGATAACCCATATCCACCAACCCATTGTAGCCCCTCCAGCCATCCGAGTGGATGATGCCACGGGGGGAGGGTACCTGGCCCCGAATCGCAGCCTGTAGCGGCTTCTTGGCGGCATCCGGTCCGATCTCTGTATAGACCTTTCCCTGCCGTTCCAGGATTCCGAAGACAATTGTTTTACCCCCGGCTCCACGCCCCTTTTTCCCCGAATACGGCCCTCGCCGGAGAAAGGCGATGAGGCGTCACAAAGCTGGGCGATTCTAGTAGTCCACCCACAAGAAAAACTAGGATGCTAAGCTGATTCTTCAAGAGTTGTGGTCAAGCCTTGAGGAATCAGCCATGAAGAAACGTTATGTGGTGTGATTGAGCGGCGTAGAGCATGAGCAACTGGAAGTGCTGGTGAAGCAAGAAGGAAGGGAGGCCACCTATCGTCGCCGTCACGCCTAAGTGTTGTTGCGGGCGGACGAAGGCGAACGCGGAAACGGCCTATCGACCGAGAAGTGGCAGAACGGGTGGGTTGTAGCCGTCGCATGGTGGAGCAAATTCGCCAACGGTGCGCGCGCGCGAGTGCTCCCCGGTGGCACTGGAGAGGCGCCAACGTTCGCGGGTGCTGGATGGTTAAGGCGAAGCGCGCTTGGTGAGTATCACCTGTAGCGAGCCGCCGGCGGGATATGCCCGGTGGATCTTACGGTTGTTGGGGGATCGCTTGGTGGAATTGAAGGTGGTGGAATCGATATTCCCTGAGACCGTGCGTCAAGTGTTAAAAAAACGCCATCAAACCCTGGCAGAAGCGGATGTGGTGCATTCCCGCGCCTGCGAATGCGGCCTTCGTGTGCCAGATGGAAACGATATTGGCCGTGTACCGGCGCGCGTCTGATCCGGCCTATCCGGTGGTGCGTATGGACGAAACCAGCGAGCAATGCGCGCGAAGCGCGTGACCCGATACCGCCAAACCGGGGCAAAACCAACGCTACGACGTGGAATACGAACGGAATGGCGTCGCCCACTTGCTGGCGTTTTATGCCCCCTTCGAGAACTGGCGTCACATCGACATAGCGGATAATCATGCCGCCGAGCAATGGGCACAACGCGTTCGGCAATTGGTGCAAGAAGATTATCCGCAGGCAACCCGTATCACCTTAGTCATGGACAATCTGAACACCCATGGCGGCGCCTCCCTGTATAAAGCGTTCCCACCGCACGTGGCCCGCTCGCTGTTGGACAAATTAGAATGCGTCCACACCCCCAAGCAATGGCGGTTAACTCAACCTGGCCGAATGTGAGTTCAGCGTGTTAGGCCGGCAATGCTTGGACCGGCGACTACCGGATCTCGCGACGATCTCTTCCGACAGTCCAGGCATGGACGGAGACCCGGAACCAATCCAATCAACCCATCGATTAGCGCTTTACCACGGAAGACGCACAAATCAAGCTCAAACGCCTTTATCCTATATTATTAGATTGATGGGCTACTAGTTCGTAGCTTGAAGAACCGTTGATTGATCGTCGGGCAGCTTACATCACTCAGCGCGGCGAGTTTCGAGGCCGGTAGATCATGCGTAAAATAGCGCATGATCATTCTGAATTTGGCTTCCGAAAGGTGTGAACGCCTGAAATATCTTTTTTTCCCTTGCATAACAGAACCTTAGCATACATCTGAAGACGCTAAAGTTATCTAGACCCTTACAGATTCTGAGCCTGACCTTATTCGAAAACACTCTTCTAGCTCTGTTGGTTACTAGAATGGAATCCATAAGCGATACTGCCTATACCCATAACCAACGGAATCTATTTGATAATTTCTCCGGACAGTAGTGATATAAACCAACAACTCGCGGCTTGGTCTTCTTTTCTTGGTTTGCTCCCTCCCATAAAGCTTGGATGAACGTGAATCGTAAACAGGTTTTTACAGGATGGCATCACGAGAAGGCGCGAACCGCATCAATGGATAGCCCATGCAGGTAAGCACGGATAAATCCCTTCTCAATTAACCGGCTGCTGCCGGCTCCCGGTCGTTAGCCGTGTAGCCGTGGCTGCGGTAGTCCACCATGAGTGGTAGGCGCCGACTTGCCGACGCTCAAGTTGGCCACGGGGCCGGATTGCCGTCCAGGGAATTGTATGCACGGGCAAGATCCACACCTATCGCCGAGAGATTCAGCGACCCAAGGTGCGCCCAAGCGATAAGTGCGGGGCAAACCCGCGCCTACCTACCCCGCGGTTACTGACCCGGTCGCGCCGCCCGAGCGACTCCGCAAAGGCCATATTTTCGGGCGGATTGATACACGTTCGCCCTGATGGCCCATGCCCGACACCCTCAGGCGCCCTTGAGCTTGCGCAGCTTCTCGATCGCGCGCAGCTGAGCAACGGCCGCGGCAAGCTCCGCCTGGGCCTGGGCGTGCTCGAATTCGGCGGTCTTTCCGGCCAAGGCGTCTTCCGCGCGTCGTTTGGCGTCCACCGCCGCGGCCTCGTCCAGATCGTGGGCGCGAATCGCCGTATCCGCCAGGATGGTGACCACCCGCGGCTGGACTTCGAGCATGCCGCCAGAGACATAGAAGTGTTCCATCTTCCCGTTCTCGGACTCGACCCGGACGTCACCGGGTTTTAAACGGGTTACCAAGGCCGTATGACGGGGCGAGATACCGACCTCCCCCATCTCCGCCGGCGTATACACCATAGTCGCCAGCCCCGAGTGGATGGCCCCTTCGGCACTCACGATGTCGACATGAACGGTCATTGCCATGGGAACTCTCCCGGCGTTACATGCTCTCGGCCTTGGTGACGGCCTCGTTAATTCCACCGACCATATAGAAGGCCTGCTCCGGCAGGTGATCGTACTCCCCGCCGACGATGGCTTTAAAAGCCGCGATGGTGTCCTTCAGTGACACATATTTGCCGGAAGAGCCGGTGAAGACTTCCGCCACGAAGAAGGGCTGGGAGAGGAAGCGTTGAATCTTGCGCGCCCGGGTGACGATCAGCTTGTCCTCGTCGGACAGTTCGTCCATGCCCAGGATAGCGATGATGTCCTTGAGCTCCTTGTAGCGCTGCAGGGTGCCCTGGACCGAGCGCGCCGTCTCGTAGTGCTCCTGACCGACCACGTTGGGATCCAGGATACGACTGGTGGAGTCCAGGGGATCCACCGCCGGATAGATACCCAGCTCCGCGATCTGCCGCGACAGCACCAGGGTGGCGTCGAGGTGGGCGAAGGTGGTAGCCGGCGACGGGTCGGTGAGGTCGTCCGCGGGCACGTACACCGCCTGGAAGGAGGTAATGGAGCCAGTCCGGGTGGAGGTGATGCGTTCCTGCAACAGGCCCATCTCTAGCGCCAGGGTGGGTTGGTACCCCACGGCCGAGGGCATGCGCCCGAGCAATGCTGAAACCTCGGTGCCGGCCAGGGTGTAGCGGTAGATGTTGTCGATGAACATCAGCACATCACGGCCTTCGTCGCGGAAGTACTCGGCCATGGTGAGGCCGGTCAGGGCGACGCGGGCGCGGTTGCCCGGAGGCTCGTTCATCTGGCCGTAGACCAGGGCTACCTTATCGAGGACGTTCGACTCCATCATCTCGTGATAGAAGTCGTTGCCCTCGCGGGTACGTTCGCCGACGCCCGCGAACACCGAAAAACCGGAGTGCTCCACGGCGATGTTGCGGATCAGCTCCATCAGGGTAACCGTCTTGCCCACGCCGGCGCCGCCGAAGAGGCCGACCTTGCCGCCCTTGGCGATGGGCATGATGAGGTCGATGACCTTGATGCCCGTCTCCAGGATCTCGGTAGCGGCCGCCTGGTCCTCGAACTTGGGCGCAACCCGGTGGATGGGCCAGCGTTCTTCGGACTCCACCGGACCCTTTGCATCGACCGGCTCGCCCAGGACGTCCATGATGCGGCCCAGGGTGGGGGTACCGACCGGGACGCTGATAGGCGCGCCGGTGCTGATGGCAACCAGGCCACGACGCAGACCGTCGGTGGAGCCCATGGCGATAGTGCGCACGATACCGTCACCGAGCTGTTGCTGTACCTCGAGCGTCAGGCCGACCTCGTCGATCGTCAACGCCTCGTAGACTTTCGGCATTTCACCGCGGGGAAACTGTACGTCCACCACGGCACCGATGATTTGCACCAGGCTACCAGAACTCATAGTGTCTCCTCTTGCCGCCGTGCGGCATCTCGATAAACGAGCAGAATTCTTACGGAAGATTTAGTCCGCAAATAAACGCAACGGGACTGAGAGCTACCGCTGACGGCGAACCGATTGCGACTGACAACTTGTGGAAAAATGGTTCTCATGTTATCAATACTAAAGACTAAAGGGCGCCTTGAAAATAGGTATTTTCACCAACCAAGCGACTCTAAGCCATTGATTGTCAAGGTGGACCGCAGACGAAGGTAGTCCTGAAATCTACAGGGTAGGGCACGGGGTCGCGCTAGGCTTTGCCTGCCCTGTCACCCTAATTATTTGCAACACTACCCACACGAAAGCCGTGATTTTTCAAAGTACCCTAAAGACTTTCGTGAAATAGACGGTTACTCCTTACACTTTCCACTATTTCCTCATGAAATAATTTCTTTTCTTCTTTATTTACCACGAAAATACTTCTTCCATATGGCTCTATCGTCCACACAGTTTTAATACTGGAGTTGACCAGAGTTTTAGATTTTTCAAAAAGAAATTACCTCAATCGCTAATATGGGCAAGTCCTTGATTTTCAATATATCTTCAAAAAATTAGGTTGTATTTTTTCTTTTTAAATACCGAAATGCCCGGTGTAAGACCTTTGCCTATATCCAGAGTCAACTCAAGCAATGACTGTATGGAATCATCTTGTAATACTTGTAATAATTTCCGCATTACCTGAGCGCAAATATAACTATGATTTAAGGAAGGCATTTCCCTCGCCTGATTTTCTATAGCCTGAGCAGGGTCTAGATAACTTTAGAGAGGATTTTCTCTCAGCAGAGAGAGTATTTTATCATAGAGATTTTCCTCTCGAGGATTAATCTGAATTCACATTCTTTGAGGTGTAGATGAAACGTATGTCTGGGAACACCCTTGAATTTTGCAAGCCTCCGTTTAGCATATGACCGGAATGATTCAATGCCGTTGATAGGGCAATTGCCTCGCGCAAAATGGATGATGCTATCGAGGGCTACCTGTGCCCCGAATCACGGCCTGTAGCGGCTTCTTGGAGGCATCCGGGACTGCCTGCCGTTCCAGGATTCCAAAAACGATTGTTTTACCCCCGCCTCCACGCCCCTTTTTTCCCCGAACACGGCGGGTGCCAAAAGAGGATTCATCCACTTCAACCTCGCCAGAAAAAGGCGATGAGGCGTCACAAAGCTGGGCGATTCTGGTTCGTAGCTTGAAGAAACCGTTGATTGATCGTCGGGCGGCTTACATCTCTCAGCGCGGCGAGTTTCGAGGTCGGTAGATCATGCGCAAAATAGCGCATGATCAGTCCGAATTTGGCTTCCGACCTGTTTTTTCCTTGCATAACATAACCTCAGCATACATCTAAAGACGCTAAAGTTATCTAGACCCTATTAGCAGTTGGCACGACGATTATGACAACAGCCCTCTTCACCTCGAATTCCGGTCAGACCGCGGCCCCACCACTGACGATCTCGGAAATCTCTTGGGTGATCGCCGCCTGGCGGGCCTTGTTATAGACGAGCTGCAGCTCATCAATGAGATTTCCCGCGTTATCAGAAGCGGACTTCATGGCCACCATGCGTGCCGCCTGCTCGCAGGCACCGTTTTCCACCACTGCTTGGTAGACCAGGGATTCGATATAGCGCATGAGCAGGGCATCGAGCACCGTTTTGGCGTCCGGCTCGTAGATGTAATCCCAGTGATGGCGGACCGTCTCATCGACCTCGCTATCCTCGGCCCGGATCGGCACCAGTTGCCTGATCTCAGGTCGTTGGGTCATGGTATTCATAAACACATTGCCCGCGATATAGATGGCGTCGATCTTGCCGGATTCATAAGCGTCCAACATCACCTTAACGATGCCGATCAGATCCTCGATGTGGGGCCGATCTCCCAAGTGGGTCACCTGAGCTAGGACTTCACCGCCGAAGCGATTAAAAAAGCCAAGTGCCTTGTTGCCGATGGCGGCGAATACGGTCCCGACATCGGCCTGTTTCTGCTCTTTGAGCTCCCGTACGATGCCCCGGAACAGGTTGCCGTTCAGGCCTCCACACAGGCCGCGGTCGGAAGCGACCACGATGTAACCGACGCACTTGTGCTCACGCTCGGTCGCCAGAAAGCTGTGTCTATATTCCGGCGTCGCGTGACGTAGGTGCCCGATCACCTGCAGCATCTTCTCAGCAAAGGGGCGGGAAGCGGACATCCGCTCCTGCGCCTTGCGCATCTTGGACGCTGCCACCATCTCCATAGCCTTGGTGATCTTCTGCGTGCTCTTGATGCTGGCGATTTTGGTGCGTATTTCTTTCGCGCCGGCCATATCGTTCGGCTCCTGCTGTCAGCCGTCGGCATCGGGACAGATGCGGACCACTGATTGTCGTTTGTATTCCGCCCCCCGGCTCCCCAGAAAAATCCAAGGTAGCCCCCCAGGGGTCAGCTTATCCCCCTATCTGTGGCTCTCTGGTACAACGGTGCCAGAATACCAAACATCTATTCGGCTCTTCCATGCCACCGTAGTCTCTGCGTCGCCGTCCAATACTTCACGGGGACATTTTCTCACAACAGTAGGCAACCAGAGATAACGTTTCCCCCCGCTCATCACGGAAGGCAAACCAATATCTCAGATGACGACCTAAGTGGCCGGACACTCTGTTTCTTTCCAGGAAGGATATCATCACAAATACCGCAAACTCCGCATTTACCCACTGCAGCTGGTCAGTCACTAAATTCCGCGGCGGTTCTTTCTTAAGCTGAACAGGGCGCGCTACAGTTATGTTATGCAAGGGAAAACAAGTATTTCAGGCGTTCACGCCTTTCGGAAGCCAAATTCAGACTGATCATGCGCTTATTTTACGCATGATCTACCGACCTCGAAACTCGCCGCGCTGAGTGATGTAAGCCGCCCGACGATCAATCAACGGTTCTTCAAGCTACGACTTAGAATCGCCCAGCTTTGTGGCGCCTCATCGCCTTTTTCCGGCGAGGTTGAAGGGGATGAATCCTCTTTTGGCGCCCCGCCGTGTTTGGGGGAAAAAAGGGGCGTGGAGCCGGGGGTGGGTAAATCAATCGTCTTCGGAATCCTGAGAACGGCAGGGAAAGGTCTACACGGAGATCGTCCCGGATGCCTCCAAGAAGCCGCTACAGGCCGCGATTCGGGGCCTGGTAGCACCCCAATAGCATCGATGGCTGGAGGAGCTACAATGGGCTGGTGGATATGGGTTATCAGAAGCATCTCCGCGCCCATCCGTAACGAATTTTCGCGAGGCAATTGCCTTATCAACAGCATTGAATCATTCCGGTCATAGGCTAAACGGAGGCTTGCAAAATTCAAGGGCGTTCCCAAATATACGTTTCATCTATACCTCAAAGAATGTGAATTCAGATTTCATCATCGAGAGGAAAATCTCTATGATAAAATACTCTCTGCTGAGCGAAAATCCTCTCTAAAGTTATTTAGACCCTTGCGTTTATTAGCGTTCATTTGCGGCGGATTCAAGCAGTATAGGCTGGAGTGACGAAGAGACCCCAACATCCGATGTTGGGGTTTGTTCCTCGCCCCAACCTACCAGGTGTGAGTCGCTTTGAAATCCTTGAGTGCCGCGTGCAGGGCATCCGCGATCTCTTCGTCGTAATCGCCGGTCTTGTCGATCTTGTCGAGCAGCTCCAACTTACTGGTCTTCATGTAGGTCTGCAAGGCGTGCTCGAAATCCACCACCTTGTTGACCTCCAGGTCGTCCAGATAACCCTCGTTGGCAGCGAAGAGAGAAGCTGCCATCTGGCCGATACTCAAAGGCGCGTATTGGACCTGTTTCATAAGCTCGGTCACCCGCTCACCGCGCTGCAGCTGCTTGCGCGTGGCCTCGTCCAGATCGGAGGCGAACTGGGAAAAAGCGGCAAGCTCCCGATACTGGGCCAGCGCCAGCCGTGCGCCGCCGCCAAGTTTTTTGATGACCTTGGTCTGGGCAGCGCCACCGACGCGGGATACCGATAGTCCAGCATTGATGGCGGGGCGGATACCGGCGTTGAACAGGTCGGTCTCCAGAAAGATCTGCCCGTCGGTGATGGAGATGACGTTGGTGGGCACGAAGGCGGATACGTCGCCGGCCTGGGTCTCGATGATAGGTAGGGCGGTCAGCGAGCCGGTCTTACCTTTGACTTTGCCGTCGGTCAGCTGTTCCACATGCTCCGCGTTGATCCGCGCGGCCCGTTCGAGCAGGCGCGAGTGCAGGTAGAAGACATCGCCCGGATAGGCCTCCCGGCCCGGCGGACGGCGCAACAGCAGGGAGACCTGCCGATAGGCCCAGGCCTGCTTGGTCAGATCGTCATAGATGATCAAGGCGTCTTCACCCTTGTCACGGAAGTACTCGCCCATGGCGCAGCCGGAGTAGGGTGCAATGTACTGCATGGCGGCGGAGTCCGAAGCGCCCGCGGCTACGATGATGGTGTGATCCATGGCGCCGCGCTCTTCGAGCTTGCGTTGGATCCCGGCGATCGACGAGTTCTTCTGGCCGACGGCGACATAGATACACTTTATGCCGGTGTCTTTCTGATTGATGATGGCGTCGATCGCTACGGCGGTCTTGCCCGTCTGGCGGTCACCGATGATTAACTCACGCTGGCCCCGGCCGATGGGCACCATGGCGTCGATGGCCTTCAGGCCTGTCTGCACCGGCTGGTCCACCGACTTGCGGCTGATGACGCCGGGAGCAACTTTTTCGATCGGAGAGGTCGCTGCCGCGCCGATCGGACCCTTGCCGTCGAGGGGATTACCCAGGGAATCGACGACGCGACCCAACAGGGACTCACCGACGGGAACTTCCAGTACACGTCCGGTGCAGCGTACCCAATCGCCTTCCGACAGGTGCGTGTACTCGCCGAGCACCACCGCGCCGACGGAGTCGCGTTCCAGGTTCAGCGCTAACCCATAGGTGTTTTCGGGGAACTCCAGCATCTCGTAGTACTGGGCGTCGGACAGGCCATGGATGCGGACGATGCCGTCGGTCAGGCTGACGATGGTGCCTTCCGTGCGGGCCTCGGTCGTAAGCTCGAATTGCTCGATCTTCTGCTTGATCAGATCGCTGATTTCGGATGGATTCAGTTGCATAGCGGTTTCCCGTTAAAATTGCAATTCGGTGGCCAGCTTGTGCAGCTTGCCGCGCACGGATCCGTCAATCACCAGATCCCCGGCCCGGATCCGGACGCCGCCGATCAGGGACGGATCGGTCTCGACCGTCATCTCCATTTCGGCCCCTAATCGCTTCTCGAGCGCTGCGGCAAGGTCTTTCCGCACCTCTTCCGCCAGCGCAAAAGCACTCGAGATCCGCACCCGGCGGACGCCTTGGTGCCGAATCCGGAGTGCCTCGAAGAGACGAGCGATCTCGGGAAGCGTGGACAACCTACTGTTCGCCGCCAGCAGCGAGACCAGATTGCCGACCTCGGACGGCACTCCGTCGCCAGCAATCCCCAGGATTGCTTCGCGCAACCGCTCGCGTGGCAGGTTCGGGTTGCCGATCTGCTCCGCCATTCTGGGATCGGCGGCGATCGCCGACAGGGTGGTCAGGGCATCACCCCAAGTGTCAACCTGCCCGCTCTCTTGGGCCCGTGCGAAGACGGCTTCGGCGTAGGGCCGTGCGACTGTTGTGATATCTCCGGCCATTGGCGCGCCTTAGATCTGTTTTGCGAAGGAGTCGACGATGGCACCGTGAGCAGCCGGGTCGACTTCTTTCTCTAGAATCTTTTCTGCTGCCGCAACCGCCAGGGCCGCGACCTTCTCCCGCAATTCCTCACGGGCCCGGTTGACCTCCTGGTCGACCTCAGCCTGCGCCGCGTGGACCAACCGAGCGCCTTCCTCCCGAGCGTCCTGTTTCGCTTCGTCGATGATTTCGGTGGCACGCTTCTGGGCTTGGCTTACGATATCGGCGGCCTTGGACTTGGCCTCCTTTATCCGCTCGGTGGCCCGCCGCGCTCCGAGCTCCTGCTCCTTATGACCGCGCTCGGCCGCCGCCAACCCTTCGGCGATCTTGGTCTTGCGTTCCGCCAGTGCGTTGACGATAGGCGGCCACACAAATTTCATACAGAACCAGACGAATGCCGCAAAGGCGATCATCTGGAATACTAGCGTCAGATTGATATTCATGCCGTTGCCTCGAAGGGGACGAGAGTCCGGGGGCCGCCATGCCCAAGGGGCAGAGGTCGGACCTTCATTAGACAGCGAACATCAGGTACAGGCCCATGGCGATCGAGATGACCGGCAGAGCGTCGGTGAGACCCATGACGATGAAGAACTGGGTGCGGAGCATCGGGATCAATTCGGGCTGGCGCGCGGCACCTTCGAGGAAGCGACCACCGAGGACACCGATGCCGACGGCGGCGCCGAGGGCACCCAGACCCAGCATGAGACCGGCTGCGATGAAAACGATTGCTTGTGCAAGCTCCATGGTTTCCCCCTTTGGAGTGGGTGAGAGAAGGTTGAAGGGCACCTTGAAAATAGGTGTTTTCACCAACCAAGTGAATCTGAATTCTTGATTATCAATGTGCGCCGTTGACGAAAATCGTATGGGTCTAGATAACTTCAGAGAGGATTTTCGCTCAGCAGAGAGAGTATTTTATCATAGAGGGTTTCCTCTCGATGATGAAATCTGAATTCACATTCTTTTGAGGTGTAGATGAAACGTATGTCTGGGAACGCCCTTGAATTTTGCAAGCCTCCGTTTAGCATATGACCGGAATGATTCAATGCCATCGATATGGTAATTGCCTCGCGCAAATTCGTTACGGATGGACGCGGAGATGCTTCTGATAACCCATGTCTACCAACCCAATTGTAGCCCCTCCAGCCATCCGAGCGGATGATGCTATCGAGAGGGCTACCCGGCCCCGAATCACGCGCCTGTAGCGACTTCTTGGAGGCATCCGGGACGATCTCCGGGTAGGTCTTTCCCTGCCGTTCCAGGATTCCGAAAACGATGTTTTACCCTCGGCTCCACGCCCCTTTTTCCCCGAACACGGCGGGCGCCAAAAGAGGATTCATCCCCTTCAACCTCGCCGGAGAAAGGCGATGAGGCGTCACAAAGCTGGGCGATTCTAGGTCGTAGCTTGAAGAACCGTTGATTGATCGTCGGGCGGCTTACATCACTCAGCGCGGCGAATTTCAAGGCCGGTAGACCATGCGTAAAATAGCGCATGATCAGTTTGAATTTTGCCTCCGAAAGGAATGAACGCCTGAAATGCCTGTTTTTTCCTTGCATAACATAACCTTAGCATGCAGTTGCAGATGCTAAAGTTATCTAGGCCCATCGTATTTTTAAAGTGCCCTGAAATCAGTCCGCTCAGTGGTGCTGCTGATGCGCCATATCCAGGTAAACGATGGTCAGCACCATGAAGATGAACGCCTGCAGCGTAATGACCAGAATATGGAAGATGGCCCATCCGAGCTGCAGCATGCCGCCGCCGATGCTTGTGATAACCGTGTGGCCGTACATGAGCGCGATCAGGATGAAAATCATCTCGCCGGCATAGAGGTTTCCGAACAGACGCAAGGCAAGGGAAACGGGCTTGGAGAGGAGGTTGATACCTTCCAACATCAGGTTGGCGGGCAACCCCCATTTGCCGAACGGCTGGAGTGTCAGCTCGCCGAGGAATCCGCCGAGGCCCTTCATCTTGATGCTGTAATAGACGACCAAGAAGAACACCATCAGCGACATCCCGAAGGTGGCGTTCGGATCCGTGGTGGGGACCACCTTCAGGAATACGTGGTGGGGATCCGCGCCGAACAGGGAGGCCACTTTCTGAAACAGATAGGGGACCAGATCGACCGGGATCAGATCCATGAGGTTCATCAGGAAGACCCAGACGAAAATAGTCAGCGCCAGGGGGGCGACCAGGGGATTCTTGCCGCTGAAGGAGCCGCGGACATTGTCCTCCACGAAGTCGACGATCCACTCCACGAAATTCTGAGTCCCCCCCGGCTCCCCCGCCGTGACCTTGCCTGCAACTCGTTTGAAGAACCAGAGAAACAAGCCGCCGAGCAGAATCGAGAAGAACATGGTATCGACGTGAACGGCCCAAAAACCCATCTCCGCCGCCTCTTCCGCGGAGGACGCAAAAGTCAGGCCCTGTTCCGGGTGGCTCCCGAAGGTAAGGTTGGTCAAATGGTGCTTGATGTACCCTTGGGATGTGAGCGTTTCGGAAGAAGCCATCGATTATCTCTCACGTGTTCTTTTCGTCACCCTGGCGGGCATCCCAATCGGGCGCGAAAACCGCGGACAGCAGCTGTACGGCGAAATAGGCAAGGAGCAGGGCAGGCCAGCTCAAACCTTCGATCGTCACGAAGGCAATGAAGAACAGCCCCAAGGCCAGGGACAGCTTGATCAGCTCCGCCCCGTAGAAGCGCACCACGAGCAGCTGCGGGTCCTGGGCCCGATAGCGCCGGAAGACCTGGAAGGCAAAGATCGAATTCGCTACAAGGCACACACTAGCCCCGATCAGGACCGACAAGGCAACAGGTAGACCAAAGGGTAAGGCGGCAAGGGTCAGGATAGGTGCCAAGGCAAGCTGTACGATCAGGACATTCCCGGCCCGTTGCGCACCCTGCTGTTGCATCGGTTCTTCTTTGCGTCCAAGGGATAATCCCTTACCAAGAGCGCAGTATATGGACTGTCGATCACACCGTCAAACTCCCATCGACAGGCGTCGGGGCAAACGCCGATAAACCTCTCTGAAAACATAGCCTTAGCGGACCACCTACTTGCCCGGCACCGGTTTATCCGGCCTACGGTGGGCAAGGTAGACCAGCTCGCATCAGATAAGGCCAGGCCGGATCACGGTGCACCGGGACTCGCCGGCACGATTCAACCTGGAAATGTGAACCGGACCTGCACTCTTCGGGCCGATTTTCGCCACCGGTGGCGATAAAACCGTCAATCAAGTCAGTGTGATGATGCATCGCAACATGACCCGTTGCAACCGAAACCTCATTTGATATGGGCAAGGATCCCGTCGAGCTCATCGAGGCTATTGTACGCGATGATCAGCCTACCCGCGCCTCGGTTGCCGTGCCTGATCCGGACTTGGGCTCCGAGCCGCTCACCCAGATCGTCCTGCAGTCGCCGTATATCGGGGTCCTGCGTCGTCGGCTCGGGGGGCGTTGTCGCGGGCCGGTCCTGATCCGCGGCCTGCAGGCGGCGTACCAGCTTCTCGGTCTCCCGCACGGACAGTCCACGGGAGGCGACCTGGCCGGCGGCCTCGCTCTGTCGAGGTCCACGCAATCCCAGGAGCGCCCGCGCATGCCCCATCTCCAGACGCTTGTCCTGAAGGTAGCGCTTGACATCGTCGTTCAGCTCCAGCAGGCGTAGCAGATTGGTCACCATGGTGCGGGACTTCCCGACCGCTTCCGCAACCTGCTGATGGGTCAACCCGAACTCGGTCAACAAGCGTTCCAAGGCCCCTGCCTCTTCCAGCGGATTGAGGTCGTCCCGCTGGATGTTCTCGATCAGGGCGACAGCGATAGCGGATTGCTCGTCCACCTCCCGCACCACGACGGGTATTTCCGTGAGGCCCGCCTGCCGGGAGGCCCGCCAACGCCGCTCCCCGGCGACGATCTCGTAACGCCCGCTATCGACTGGGCGCACCACGATCGGCTGAACCACACCCTGGGCGGAGATGGAATCCGCCAGCTCGCGCAGACTGTCCGGGTCGAACTCCCGTCGGGGCTGATAGCATCCATGCGCGATCAGGTCGATCGGCAGGCTGGTAACCGCCGAAACTGTCGGGGCATCGCCTTCTGCCCCCCTCTCTCCGGTACCGGACTCCAGCTCCCGCACTCCGCCGAGCAGTGCATCCAGGCCACGACCGAGACCCTTCTTTTTTGCAGACATAGATTAACTCTAGTACCCAGTTTCTCTCTATTTTTCCTGTATAGGACTGACGGGCCATTAGGTTTCCGTATCTTACACTAACCCTTGGAAGTGGAAAATAGACTGAAACTATTTAGCCCTGTTGACATTTAACTATAACCGACTGTTTCCATAAATAAAATGGCTGCAACACCTTTCCCATATTCCAGCGAAAGCTAGTAACCAATCAACCTGATAATATAGGATAAAGGCGTTTGAGCTTGATCCGTGCGTCTTCCGTGGTAAAGCACCAATCGACAGGTTGACTGGATTGGTTCCGGGTCTCCGTCCATGCCTGGACTTCGGAAGCGACCGTCGCAAGATCTGGTAGTTGCCGGTCCAAGCATTGCCGTCCTAACACGCTGAACTCACATTCGGCCAGGTTGAGCCAACCGCCACGCTTGGGGGTGTAGACGCATGCTAATTTGTCCAACAGCGAGCGGGCCACGTGCGGTGGGAACACTTTGTATATAGGGAGGCGCTGCCATGGGGGTTCAGATTGTCCATGACTAAGGTGATACGGATTGCCTGCGGATAATCTTCTTGCACCAACCGCCGAACGCTTTACGCCCATTGCTCGGCGGCATGATTATCCGCTATTCCGTTCGTATTCCACGTCGTAGCGTTCGCTCTGCCCCGGTTTGGTCGGTATCGGGTCACGCGCTTCGCGCGCGCATTGCACGCTGGTCTCGTCCATACGCACCAGAAGACATTTTCCTGTCTCGACCAATACCTGCGCATGACCTTCGCGCAGTTAACCCATCGCGAGAGCCTACGCGATAGGGAATTGTCCACATTGATCTCCTCATGCAGCATCAGCACGTAGGTATCCAGCAACTATTCATATAAGCGCGCCGAAAAACTGGATTTTTCTAAGGTTCCCTGCAAAGACGACCTCGAGCCAGCCGATTCCTTCCTTGATGCGATCAGCTCTTGACATGGGTGCAATCCACATGTTGGTTTCTCCACAAGGTCTCCTAAGCGTAACACCCTTAGGAGCGCGGGCATCTCGCCCGCAAGGTGAGTTATCTTCCCTCATGGTACGGGAAGACGTCATCAGCTCGACAGCAAGCTGACGGCGGCGAGATGCTCGGTCTGAGCCCAGGATTCCACGGCCCAGTCGTCTCCGTCGATCCGGATCCGGTTGAGCGTGGCGTTGCGCAGGTCGATCCGCATCCGTTCTTCGATCCCCTTCCCGGCCGCGCGGCGGTAGCAATCCCCCAGGGGACCACCATGGCTCACCACCAGGACGCATTCCCCCCGGTGACGCGCGGCGATCTCCCCAACCACCCCGGTCACCCGTTCGAACCGCCGGCGGAGGCTCTCGCCGCCGGGTATGGGCTCGTCCACCAGATGCTCGCGCCGAATCCTGGTGGCGTGCGGTTGATCCCGTTCCGCCTGGGTCCGACACAGCCCGGCCAGCACCCCCAGGTCCCACTCGCGCAGGCGCTCGTCGGCGCGAACCTGCTGCCCGTTGTGGCGGACGATCGTCCAGGTGGTCTGGAGGGCACGCAGCAGGTCGCTGCTGTAGACGGCATCGAAGTGGGTACCCTGCAGATGAGTGGCGAGGGCCTCGGCTTGGGCCCGGCCACACCGGTTCAGCGGGACCTGGAGGTGACCCTGGAGGCGCCCCTCGACGTTCCAGTCCGTCTCGCCGTGACGGATAAGGGTAATGTGCGTGGACACGGTGGATCAAGGACTGACCCGGTTGCGTGCGTTCATCTCCCTTGTCGCCCCGCGACCCGCAAGCGCAGGGCGTTGAGGTGGATGAAGCCGGTGGCGTCGCCCTGGTCGTAGGCCCCGGCATCTTCATCGAAGGTAGCGATGGACTGGTCGAACAGGCTGTTGGTCTCGGACTTGCGGCCAACGACCATGACGTTGCCTTTGTAGAGCTTCAGACGCACCTGCCCATTGACCACCTGTTGGGTCCGGTCAATGGCGGCCTGGAGCATCTCGCGCTCTGGCGCGAACCAGTAGCCATTGTAGACCAGCTCGGCGTAGCGGGGCATGAGCTCATCCTTCAGATGGGCTGCCTCCCGGTCCAGGGTCAGGGACTCCATGGCCCGATGGGCCTTTAGCAGGATAGTCCCGCCGGGGGTTTCGTAACAGCCGCGGGACTTCATCCCCACGTAACGGTTCTCCACGATGTCGCTGCGACCGATACCGTTCTCGCCGCCGATGCGGTTGAGCGCGGCCAGCATCCCCGCGGGGGTCGTCTGCTCACCGTCGATGGCCACCGCATTCCCGCCCGCGAAGGTCAGCTCAAGGTAGGTGGGCCGGTCCGGGGCCTGCTCGGGAGCGCAGGTCCAGCGCCACATGTCGGCGGCCGGCTCGGTCCAGGGGTCCTCCAGGTCGTTGCCTTCGTAGGAGATATGCAGCAGGTTGGCGTCCATGGAGTAAGGGGGCTTGGAGCACGCGCGCTTCATCTCCACGGGAATCCCGTGGGACTTGGCGTAGCCCAGTAGCTTTTCCCTGGACAGCAGATCCCACTCCCGCCAGGGCGCGATGATCTTCACGTCCGGCTTGAGGGCATAGGCGCCAAGCTCGAAGCGGACCTGGTCGTTGCCCTTACCGGTAGCGCCGTGGGCAATGGCATCGGCGCCGGTTTTAGCGGCGATCTCCACCAGGCGCTTGGCGATCAGGGGCCGGGCGATGGAAGTTCCGAGCAGATACTCGCCTTCATAGACAGCGTTGGCGCGAAACATGGGATAGACGAACTCGTGCGCGAATTCCTTGCGCAGATCCTCGATATAGATCTCCTTGATCCCCGCGGCCTCGGCCTTGGCCCGCGCGGGCTCGAGCTCCTCGCCCTGACCGATGTCGGCGGTAAAGGTCACCACCTCGCAGCCGTACTGCTCCTGCAGCCACTTGATGATGACAGAGGTATCCAGGCCACCGGAGTAGGCCACCACCACTTTCTTGATCTTGTTTCGCACGATCGAATGACTCCGAGTTAGGGCCCTGCCGGGAGCATACTCACGCTACCGCTTGAGACGAGAGGCTTTTGACGTTGAGAAAACCCTGTGGTTTTCCGCTGCCCGGCAACGCTATGCGTAAAAAGAAATCGAGCAAATTCACATTGGGTCTAGATAACTTTATTGTTTTACCCTCGGCTCCACGTCCCTTTTTCCCCGAACACGGCGGGCGCCAAAAGAGGATTCATCCCCTTCAACCTCGCCGGAGAAAGGCGATGAGGCGTCACAAAGCTGGGCGATTCTAGGTCGTAGCTTGAAGAACCGTTGATTGATCGTCGGGCGGCTTACATCACTCAGCGCGGCGAATTTCAAGGCCGGTAGATCATGCGTAAAATAGCGCATGATCAGTCTGAATTTGGCTTCCGAAATGCGTGAACGCTTGAAATACCTATTTTTCCTTGGCATAACATAACCTTAGCATACTAAAGATTCTAAAGTTATCTAGACCCATGTTTTGTAAGTTGCTGCGAAAATCGTAGTCGGGATCGAAATCGGGATTCCGATGGAAACATCGCCAATAGCAGTGTGTTGGGCACGCCATAAGCTGCATCCCCTTCCGAGGGTGTCGCAAAAGCCCTTCTCCCGGCGGGAGAAGAGGTCAAAGGGTGAGGATCGGTGTTTTTTTGCAACACCTTCCCTCAGGGAGAAGGCTGGAGAGAGGGGATCAAATGAAGCAATCGGGCGTGGTTAATGAATCCCTCCACGTTAACCATTTAAAAATTCACCACTACCTACATTTGAACGCGCCGTAACTCGACACTAGTTATTGCGCGGCCATTTTATCCACAGGTTGCAAAGAAGCCATCTGCACGAATGCGCGTAATCAGCGGATTCGAGACGGACCCTCGCCGGGTTGCGGCGCGTTCAGACTCATTTGCGTAAAGCAACCTACGAATGCGCGCCTAACTCGACCTACAAAACTGAAGGTTTAACAGCGCGGGCAAGCCCACGCCTACCACGAATCCGGACCGTGTTGGAGGTAGGCACCGGCTTGCTCGGTGCAGAGAAAGTGGAACCCCGCAGGTACGGAAGGTTAGAGTTGGCAGAGCGGCAAACAGGTGCAGGGGATGCAACGAATTCCGGGAGAGAACGAAAAACAAGGTAAAATGGGGTGTTAGTCACCAGCGCCTGGGATCGAACCCGGACCGGTTCTTGACCTCCATGAGCTCATCACCCACCGCCAGCACCAGAAAGCCTCGTTTCTCTGCGTAGGCGAGCACGTTTTTCTCTACGCTGAGGGCTGAGGCTGGCAAGGATCGCTATCAAGGGCAGGCAGGCGTTGTGCTCGGGAAAGAAGGCCTGGAACTCGGCGAGTCGGCCACGAACCCGTCCACGTCAGTAGGGCGCAGGGCCGCCTTGGTGCTGTTGAGGTAGACGCAACCGGAGGTCACCAGCATGGCGTCGATCTCTTTCACACGCCGTCCGTCGGGCAAACGGCGCTTGGGTCTCTCTATATAAGAGGTCGTAGGCGGGCTCGTTGCAGGTGTTTCTCGATGATACGGGGTAGACTCGGGGCGACCAGGGTGCCCAGCTTGTTGGAGAGCTCCCCCCACTGTTTGTTCATCTCCCGAAGCTCCGGCGCGATTCATCCTTGAAGTCACGCATCTCGTCCTTGAACAGACGCAGCTCGGCTTCCGTTTGCCGTTGTGAGGCATAGAGCTTGCGGAATTCGGCGCCGACATTTCTGACGAATTCCTGTACGGCCTGTTCGAGGCTATCGACGCGTTCGATAACGACGAGCATAATCGGGTCCGAAAAGCTACCGGAAGATTGGCAGAAAAATAGCCGGCCCGTGGCCCGGATGCAAGGGCGGTTGATGTTGGTCGCCATGCATCGGGTTCGCTTTGGCGTGCGCCGACGGGGCGGCATGACTCGGATCGACCTCGGCTAGTGATAAATTTTAAACTGGTAGAAGGTAGGTTGAAGCGCTGAGCAACCCGGCGGTCTGAGGTCTGTTAGGTCTATCTTCTTCGCTTTCAGATGATAATTTTCTACTACCCATCCGCGTTCATTTGCGGCAAAAAATGAGGAGAAGGTCTTGTTTGAATCCTCTAATAAAAAAAATGGAAAAAAGGGGGGAAGGATGCGTCGCATCGGTAGCCTGATCCTGATCCTGCTCTCGGTCTTGCCCGCCCACGCCGACCCGGCCGAACGTCGGGAGGCCCCGCCGACCTTCGAGCAGCTATTGGCGGAATCGGGTATGGCGCTCGCAGTTCCGGACGGCTTCGCGGCGGCCGAGGCGCGTCCGAATGCGCGTTTCATTTACGATCATGCCTATGCGAGCCTGGACGGGGCGCTGGAGATACGCTACGCGGTCCGGCCCCTGAGGCGGATTCGGATCGACTATGAAGATCCCCACAGCGCCGCGCCGGACCCCGATCACATGTCCCCCTTGATGTTCCAATCAATCGTTACCCGACTCTCCGACGGGCGCCACAGCCCGACCAGGGAGTATCCGTCCACGCAGGCATGGGAGAAGTTCAACGCCGACTGGGCCGCGGCGGCCGTGTTCGATATGAATTCCGGGTTCGCGACGGAGCACCGGCAGGCACTGGTCATCGCCATGCACAAGAATGCTCTCGCCGATGCCTATACGATCTTTCTCTTCGACGACTACGAGCCGGTCAAACAGGGAATCAACGATAACCTGAGCTCGCTGCGTTTCCTGCCCTAGGGCGTATTGACATTCAGTAAGGAGAAAATCTTAACCTCCGGGCTGGTCTTCTAATGGTACAGGATTCACAGGATTTTATAAGGGTCTAGATAACTTTAGAGAGGATTTTCGCTCAGCGGAGAGAGTATTTTATCCTAGAGATTTTCCTCTCGATGATGAAATCTGAATTCACATTCTTTGAGGTGTAGATGAAACGTATGGTCTGGGAACACCCTTGAATTTTGCAAGCCTCCGTTTAGCATATGACCGGAATGATTCAATACCGTTGACATGGCAATTGCCTCGCGCAAATTCGTTACTGACAGACGCGGAGATGCTTTTGGTAACGGAATTTCCTAGTTTAAGGTCTTGATATTTCTATTTCTAGTTTTTTGGAGATTAAAGCATGGGGTATAATATCCGATCAATAACTAGCTTTTCTTCCATTTGGCTTCGAGTTTCTCCGTCTTCCTGGTCAGCTTCTCCATAAGACACTTGATATCCTCCAGCTCTCTGACGTCCAGGTTCACCCATTCCAGATCGGCGTCTTCCAGATGATCTATATCATCAATGTCAAAGTTTGGACAGACCATATTTTCCAGAGTATATATGACGTCTTCAGCCTTTTCTCTTTCGTCCATCGCCTTGCAATATCGTTTGCAGGTCATTTCGTGGGCGAAATCCTCTGGAGAGTCCGTGTAATCCCTGTGATACATAGGGATCATTGTATAGAATCTTTCCTCCAAAGTCCCGGAGGCCGTCTCTGAGTTCAATATAGAGAGTGATCAACTTATTTTCCTGTGATCCCATTGCATATCCTGTCAATCAATGTCAAGACCTTAAACTAGGAAATTCCGTTCTTTTTTACTAAACAACCAAACAACTATAAAATAAAAAAATGATGGTAACTCTAATTTACATGGTGGGCGATGGGATCAAGTATTTCATCCTAAAGGAAGGAACAAGAGAACTGCCGCTCTCAAAGTTCTGAGACGCCCATTTTGCTATTTTCCCGGAAAGATTGATAGAACCATGTATTCTTGCGTGCTCGCCAAAAGGTGGAGTAGTGCTTGATCCTCTTTTTGGTTCTGGAACCACAGGATATGTTGCATCCCGACTGTCTCGTAGATATGTGGGTTTAGAAATCAACCACTATGGACTAAAGTCCATAGTATGATTCGCGGCTGAAAACCGCATTTTGGCTGAAACCAACTGAAAGCGCTGACTCGAAACCACTATGCCGCGACTGAAAGTCAGGGCTTCGGATGAAGCCGACTTAAGCCAATGACTGATAGCCATTCCACGCGAAACTCATCATCATTATGATTCAGGTGCTTATCATGATGATCAAGATACTCTTGAATCATCTCAGATGATTCTCTGTAAGACCTCATGAATGAGAGCATATTAAAATTCTTGCACTAAAGCGCATAGCTCTTGCTAACGTATTGGGATAATAAACCAAGAATATATTGAAATAGAAAAAGAGGTTAAGAATTCATCATAGAGTCCTTATTCTTATTTATGACAAGATAAGTTCTTTTAGTCCCAGATTTTCAACCACTACTGTCCGGGGAAATTATCAAATAGACTCCGTTGGTTATGGGTATAGGCAGTATCGCTTCTGGATTCCATTCTAGTAACCAACAGAGCTAGAAGAGTGTTTTCGAGTGAGGTCAGGCTCAGAATCTGTAAAATTGTGTAGAGATCCGAATTGCTGTCAAGGCGATTCTTGATGATAGCGACGAGGATGTAAACCGAGATAGCGATCCAAATCTGGCTTTTGACCGCGTTCTCGGAGGTCCCGAAGAACGATTTGATGCGTAGGTGTTTGCTTGATCCACTTGAAGAACAATTCAACTTGCCAGCGGTATCGGTAGAGATCCGCCACCGTCCGCGCTGAAATGGCGAAGTTGTTGGTCAAGAGGTTGAACGTCTTGCTGGTCTGAACATCGTGGTAGCGGATACGGCGTAATGGCAGGAGGTAGTCACGCATGGACTTAAGTCCGTTCAGCGCAATGGTCCGATCGCATCGAACACCACCGGATTCGTCCCCGGGATGAGAGTAGCGACGCTTAGGCGCGGGCTCCGGGATCAGCAGATCAAGGACATTGATGCCGTGTAGCTTGCCGTCGGAGATGTGGATAAAGGTTGGGATGTTGCCTTGAAGATCGAGTGGGGTCTGGAGCTTGACAGCAGATTCGGTTGAGCGAAACAGTGCCCACGGAAAGACGGATAGGCGCAGGTCGATGGTAGAGGCATCGAGCGCATAAACCGCGTTGTCAAGATCACGCCCCAAGTCCTCGTCGGCATACAGAGGGCGAGCGGTGCGAATCAATGCCTGAGCGAGATCTGCATAGATATGCCAATCTCGGCGTTCTTTCGCGTTGGCCACGGCGCTTCTGGAAACGTTGCCCCGGATACCCCCATGGTACAACTTGTCCTTCTGGGCGCGCAGGCAAACTTCAATATCACACAGGCTCTCGCGATGGGTTAACTGCGCGAAGGTCATGCGCAGGTATTGGTCGAGACAGGAAAATGTCTTCTTGTAGCGGTTGCCGTCGCACCGCGCAACGCCTCGGCGAAACGCATGCATCGGTAAAGAGTCAATGACCTAAGAAAAAACGAGCTTGCCGATGTGCATAACCGGGTCCCCAACATTCCCAGAAGGGGGTATTTTGAAGATGCGCGAGGTGATTCAAAGGAGGAGCACAGGGAAGCGAGGGAGCGTAAGCGCCGAGCAGAGTGCGCCGCCCCCCGCGTAGGCGTAGGGCCGAGCGTTTGGTCGGAGTGCGGCGCGTGAGCGCCGGCGGAGACGAAATGCCAGGCCATGCGACACGGCGTCAAGTCATTGCGGGAGTCCTGGTGCCGTGCGGAGTGCGCGCCGGGACGAACGTGGGCCGCCGAAGGCAGTGGCCGGCGCCCCATTGTTTGCACCCGAAATCGGACGGACCCCATTTCGGGTTGCGCGAAAAATGGCGACGCTCCGGTCGCTGACACTCTTAAAGTGGCTGTCTTTCATTTCCTTACAAGGAGTTACGCAACAAGAACAAACGTTTTGTCGGACAGCAGTGATTTTCAACCACTAATGTTAGTCAAATTTTACTCTTCACTTTTGTTAGGAATAGTCAAGCATGTGGCATCTTCCGGGAGCGGGCTATGCACGACCAGGCCGAGCTGAGCATCATAAAACCCGACGACTGGCATCTTCACCTGCGGGACGGAGAGCAGATGGCATCGGCCGTCCATTATACGGCGCGCCGTTTCGCCCGTGCCATCGTGATGCCGAATCTCCCGACACCGGTCACGGACACCGCCCAGGCCATCGCCTATCGCGACCGCATCCTCGCCGCCCTGCCCGCGGGACACGACTTCGAGCCCCTGATGACCCTGTATCTCACCGACCACTTATCGCCTCGGGAGATCGCGTGCGCCACCGCGTCCGGGTCGGTCCATGCGGCAAAACTCTACCCCTCGGGGGTCACGATCAACTCCGCGCACGGCGTCACCCGCATCGACCACGTCTACCCGGCATTGGAGGCGATGCAGCGCCTCGACCTGCCGCTGCTCGTGCATGGGGAGGTAACCGCCGAGGCGGTGGATATCTTCGACCGAGAGGGGCGCTTCATCGACCAGGTCCTTCGCCCCCTGGTCCGGGATTTCCCCGAGCTGCGGATCGTCCTGGAACATATAACGACTGCCGATGCGGTCCAATTCATCCTCGAAGCATCGACGCAGCTGGCGGCCACCATCACGCCCCATCACCTCCTCTACAACCGCAATGCCATCCTGGCGGGTGGCATCCGGCCCCACTTTTACTGTCTGCCGGTACTCAAGCGAGAGACCCATCGTCAGGCACTTGTTAAGGCCGCAACCAGCGCCAACCCGAAGTTCTTGCTGGGCACGGACAGCGCCCCCCACCCACGCGCGGACAAGGAGACCGCTTGTGGATGCGCTGGGATCTTCAGCGCCCACGCCGCGATAGAGCTCTACGCAGAGGTCTTTGAGCAAGCGGGAGCGCTCGACAGACTGGAAGGTTTCGCGAGTCGATTCGGGGCCGATTTCTACCGCCTGCCCTACAACCGGGAACGCATCCGCTTAATCAAGGAGACCTGGCGGGTTCCAGACTCCTACCCATTCGGTCGCAACCGGCTAGTACCGCTACGGGCTGGCGAAACAGTGGCCTGGCGCCTGGTTTGATCATGCGCTCGTAGCACTCGGCTTATCATCCTGTCCGATTTCGGGGCTCACAGGGCAAGCGCGTACAAACTGCTTATCGAGGAATAAGGCTACCAGCTTCCAGGCACTGGCCGTGGCCGTAAAAACCCACCACGAGTGGTAGGCGCCAGCTTGCCGGCGCTTAAGTCCGGCTTGCAGGGTACGAACTCGACCTATCCGTTACCTCAACAAGACTCATGGCCCACGTCCACTTCCGCGCTTACCACAATATATCCAACTGGATATAGTCCACAATATGGAAACCTGTGCGATTCCTCAGTGATTCTCTCAAATGTTTGCGGGCCTCCCCAAAGGATGCGAAACAGGACATCGGACAACAGGTCGACAAGTTTCAGCGCGGCGGACAACCCGACGATTTCAAACCGATGCCGACGATCGGTCGCGGAGTCGAAGGGCTCCGAGTGTGAGATGACTCGGGCACCTTCCGAGTGATCTACACGGCAAGGCTAGCCGATGCTATCTACGTCCTCCATGCCTTTCAGTAGAAGACTCAAACCACATCGAAGCGAGACCTCGATCTTGCCAAAACGCAGTTTAGTCAGCTGATCCGGGGTAAGTCATGAGCGATACAGAGACCGAGACCTTCGACAGCGTTTGGGATGCGCTCGCCGACACACCGGCGGAAGCGGCCAACCTCAAGCTACGCTCCGAGCTGATGGAGCAGATCGGCACCATCGTAGCAGAATGAGCTTGGACCCAACGCGAGGCGGCTACCCACTGCGGTGTGACCCAACCGAGGATGAACGACTTGTTACACGGACGTATTTCCCGCTTCTCCCTCGACGCACTGGTCAATATCGCCGTTGCACTCGGCCTATGCGGGCAGGTTACGGCTGGATGCGGCTTGATTCCTTGCTGTGCCGATTGGTATGCCGTGTGACATCGTACTTGGCCGTGGCCTGTTGCCAAGAGGGGTGTTCTTTATTCTTTTCGGAATTTCCTAGTTTAAGGTCTTGATATTTCTATTTCTAGTTTTTTTTGGAGATTAAAGCATGGGGTATAATATTCGATCAATAACTAGCTTTTTCTTCCATTTGGCTTCGAGTTTCTCCGCCTTCCTGGTCAGCTTCTCCATAAGACACTTGAAGACACTTGATATCCTCCAGCTCTCCGGCGTCCAGGCTCATTCATTCCAGATCGGCGTTTTCCACATGATCTATATCATCAATGTCAAAGTGTGGATAGACCATATTTTCCAGAGGATATCTGGCGTCTTCAGCCCTTTCTCTTTCGTCCATCGCCTTGCAATATCGTTTATAGGTCATTTCGTGGGCGAAATCCTTTGGAGAATCCGTGTAATCCCTGTGATACATAGGGGTCATTGGCGGAGCGCAGGGAAGCGAGGGAGGGTAAGCGCCGAGCGGAGTGCGCGCCGGGACGGACGCAAGACGAACGCGGACCGTCGAAGGCAATGGCCGTCGCTCAATTGTTTGCACCCGAAATCGGACGGACCCCATTTCGGGTTGCGCGGAAAAATGGCGATATGCTCCGGGTATAGAATCTTTCCTCCAGGTCCCGGAGGCCGTCTCTGAGTTCAATATAGAGATTGATCAACTTATTTTCCTATGATCCTATTGCATATCCTGCTAATCAATATCAAGACCTTAAAACTAGGAAATTCCGATTCTTTTTAAGTAAATGCTTTTGTAATCCGCTTTCCTAGATTAATGAGTGGCTTCAGATCATCTTCATTTAATCGGAATGCTTCTTAAACTCTTTTGCTTGAAGAACTCTTCCAAATTCAGCCTGTGCGGAAGGGTGCAGAAAATTTTATGGTTTCTCAATCACAACAATTGGAGTAATTTTATCCTCTGCAGATTGGCTTGCCTTAATACGGTTTACTTAAAGGATAGACATCAAAATATACGTTCTATTCTGTGTTCTGCTCCCCCAGTCATTCAGGGGAACCTCTACGTTCTTATCCTCAAATTAATTCCAAGAGGCATTCGTCTAGTAGAATATCCCTCTAGCGTAGAAAACTCGACATCGTACCGATCACTAAGCTTGCCCAGCATTTCATTTAGATCATCTCGATGCTCTTTTGCAAGACGCCTAAACAGTAATGGGAAATCCCCCGGCTCTGCCGGGGAGACAGAAACAGTTTGATATTTCCGGGAGTCCATCTGGGACACACTCCGATCATGAGCCGCCACAAGCACACGACGGAGAGGAGAGTCCCGATGGACGAAGCCAAAAGCTTCAGTCACTCTAAGTGGGAGTGTAAATAGCATGTGGTTTTTATTCCAAAATGCCGGCGTCGGACCTTGTCCGGGCAATTG
>Ga0209364_1000006_pt1 | contig 43894 bp, 49 predicted proteins | sample WorMetHERISLAND2_3_FD_187387 | JGI IMG/M metagenome (GOLD analysis project Ga0209364, IMG submission 187387) | Marine gutless worms symbiont microbial communities from Max Planck institute for Marine Microbiology, Germany - Olavius albidus HERON... | ecosystem: Host-associated > Annelida >... | reverse complement strand
AAAACTTCCGCCACCGCCTCGGCCGTCCAGCCGGTCGCCAGCGACGCTACAGCCTTGATGCGGTCGGCCTCGTGTTTGTCTCGGGTGCGGCGGTGTACCTGACGTAGGTCGACGAGCTGGTCAGGTGACAGGGCGTAGTCGAGCATACTGACTATCATGCAGGTTTTTCAACTAGTTATATAAACATTTCAATAAAAAAATAATAAAAGTAGTATACGTTTCGTCGAGGCGTTGCGCGGTACGACGGCAACCGCTACAAGAAGACATTTTCCTGTCTCGACCAATACCTGTGCATGACCTTTGCGCAGTTAACTCATCGCGAGAGCCTACGCGATATTGAAGTTTGCCTGCGCGTCCAGAATGAACGCCGAGATTGGCATATCTATGCAGATCTCACTCAGGCATTGATTCGCACCGCTCACCCACTGTATGCTGACGAGGACTTGGGGCGTGATCTTGATAATGGGGTTTGTGCGCTCGATGTCTCTACCATCGACCATGTGCCTATCCGTCTTTCCGTGGGCACTGTTTCGCTCAATCGAATCTGCTGTCAAGCTCCAGACCCCGCCCAATCTTCAAGGCAACATCCCAACCTTTATCCACATCTCCGACGGGAAGCTACACGACGTCAATGCCCTTGATCTGCTGATCCCGAAGCCCGGCGCCTTCTACATCATGGATCGTGGCTACGTGGACTTCGAGCGCCTGTTCACGTTGCACAAAACAGGACGTTTCTTCGTCATCCGCGCCAAGTCCACTACCAAATACAGGCGTCGCTACTCTCGTCCCGGGGACGAATCCGGTGGTGTTCGGTGCGATCGGACCATTGCGCTGAGCGGAGTTAAGTCCGTGCGTGACTACCCCCTGCCATTACGCCGTATCCGCTACCACGATGTTTAGACCAGCAAGACGTTCAACTTCCTGTCGACCAACAGACGGTGGCGGATCTCTACCGATACCGCCGGCAAGTTGAATTGCTTTTCAAGTGGATCAAGCAACGCCTACGCATCAAATCGTTCTTCGGGACCTCCGAGAACGCGGTTAAAAGCCAAATTTGGATCGTTATCTCGGTTTACATCCTCGTCGCTATCATCAAGAATCGCCTTGACAGCAAATCGGATCTCTACACAATTTTACGGATTCTGAGCCTGACCTTACTCGAAAACACTCTTCTAGCTCTGTTGGTTACTAGAATGGAATCCAGAAGCGATACTGCCTATACCCATAACCAATGGAATCTATTTGATAATTTCCCCGGATAGTAGTGATCAGAGGTCACTTTTTGGGAATTAGGACGCAAATCGGTCTTGCTTTGGAACAGAGTATCTACGGGCTAATTGTCAACATGCCCTAAGGGCCTTGCGGAGGAGAGTAGCTCGAATGGAGACTGACCGGATAGCGGGTCCTTTACTGGCCTGGTTCGAACAGTGCGGCCGCAAGGATCTGCCCTGGCAGCGGGACCCGAGCCCCTACCGGGTCTGGGTCTCGGAGATCATGCTCCAGCAGACCCGGGTTGCCGTCGTCCTCCCCTATTTCGGGCGCTTTCTGGTGCGTTTTCCCGCCGTGACGGACCTGGCAGCGGCGGGCCGAGACCAGGTCCTGCACCTGTGGTCGGGCCTCGGTTACTACGCCCGCGCCCGAAATCTGCACCGGGCCGCGGGTCTTATCGTCACCGACTACGGCGGGTGCTTTCCGAACGACGTCCAACGACTCCAGGAGCTGCCGGGGATCGGGCGCTCCACTGCCGGTGCGATTCTGTCCCTCGCCCTCGGTCAGCGTCACCCCATCCTGGACGGCAACGCAAAGCGGGTTCTGGCCCGATGCTTCGCGGTCCCTGGCTGGCCCGGCCGCGGCCCCATACTGCGCCGCTTGTGGGCGCTCGCGGAGGCCTGCACGCCACAGACCGGAGTCCGCGCCTATAATCAGGCCATGATGGATCTCGGCGCCACCCTTTGCACCCGTCACCAACCGAGCTGCGATCGCTGTCCCCTCGCTCACGGCTGCGTGGCCCGGTTGGCAGGCAAGCCGACCGCCTTTCCGGAGCCGAAGCCGCGAGCAAGCTTGCCGGTCCGGGAGTCGCGGTTGCTTGTGGTGCGCAATCCGGCCGGGGAGGTACTGCTGGAGCCCCGTGCGCCCACTGGGATCTGGGGCGGGCTCTGGAGCTTACCCGAATGCGGTCCCAGACAGGATGTGGCCGATTGGTGCCGACAGCGTCTCGGCGTTGTTCCGCGTCGGGTTGAAATGCTGCCGGTCCGCCGTCATACCTTCTCCCACTTTATTCTGGACATCAGGCCGTTGCGGGCCGAGCTGCAGTCCGGGCCCCGGACGATCGCGGGCGGTGACCGGGCGCTCTGGTGCGATCCGCGGCAGCCGACCGCCGTGGGCTTGGCCGCACCCGTCGCCCGCATCCTGCGAGAAATCACAGCTCTTCCAACACCCTAAAAGGGAGTCCAAATGGGTCGAATGGTTCAGATTCAGTACAGCAGCTTCAGCGGGAGGCGCGAGGCCTCGAGCGACACGCTTCCAACACCTTAACAAAAAGGGGAATCTAAATGGGTCGAATGGTTCAATGCAGTAAGCTTCAGCGGGAGGCGGAAGGCCTCGAGCAACAACCCTACCCGGGCGATCTCGGCAAACGCATCTTCAAAAACATCTCCAAGCAGGTCTGGCAAGACTGGTTGCGTCAGCAGACTATGCTCATCAACGAGTACCGCCTCAACCCCATGGATCCCAAGTCCCGTCGTTTTCTCGAAGGGGAAATGGAGAAATTCTTCTTCGGCGCAGGCTCCGAGCTACCTTCGGATTATAAGCCGCAAGTTTAATGCGTGCGTGAGCGAAGTCCGTTCCCTCGCCCCCTTGGGAGGGTATTGCAAAAACCCCTCTCCCGCCGGGAGGCTGCCCCTGGCTAGGAGCGCCGCCTTCCAGGCGGTAGGTGTCACTGAAGCACCGATCTGGGGACACCGTCTTGCCCTCCCGCTGGTCTGGACCCAGGGATGCCGGCAAGATGCAGGCGCTCCCAGGCAGCTTGGGGAGAGGAGATCAGAGGGTGAGGGTCGGTGCCTTTTCCGACACCCTCAGAAGGAGAGGGAGTGTAGCCTGTGGCGCCCCGAACCCACTGCTAGTGCCGATGTTTCCATTTAAACTTTAACCATTACCAAGATTTTTCGCTGCGCTCGACCGGAGCGTCGCCATTTTTCGCGCACCCCGAAATGGGGTCCGTCCGATTTCGGGCGCAAACAATGGGGCGCCGGCTATTGCCTTCGACGGCCCGCGTTCGTCCTGCGTCCGTCCCGGCGCGCACTCCGCGCGGCACCAGGACTCCCGCAATGACTTGACGCCGTGTCGCATGGCCTGGTATTTCGTCTCCACCGGCGCTCACGCGCCGCACTCCGACCAAACGCTCGGCCCTACGCCTACCGGGGGGGCGCACTCCACTCGGCGCTTACCCTCCCTCGCTTCCCTGTGTTCCTCCGATGTAGAAGGCGCCGGGCTCCGGGATCAGCAGATCAAGGACATTGACGTCGTGTAGCTTGCCGTCGGAGATGTGGATAAAGGTTGGGATGTTGCCTTTTTGGTTGAGCGAAACAGTGCCCACGGAAAGACGGATAGGCGCAGGTCGATGGTAGAGGCATCGAGCGCATAAACCGCGTTGTCAAGATCACGCCCCAAGTCCTCGTCGGCATACAGTGGGTGAGGGGTGCGAATCAATGCCTGAGCGAGATCTGCCTAAGATACGCCAATCTCGGCGTTCATTCGCGTCGCCACGGCGCTTCTGGAAACGTTGCCCCGGAGACCCCTGTGGTACAACTTGTCCTTCTGGGCGCGCAGGCAAACTTCAATATCGCGTAGGCTCTCGCGATGGGTTAACTGCGCGAAGGTCATGCGCAGATATTGATCGAGACAGGAAAACGTCTTTTTGTAGCGGTTGCCGTCGTACCGCGCAACGCCTCGACGAAACGCATGCATCGGTAAAGAGTCAATGACCTGAGAAAAAACGAGCTTGCCGATGTGCATAACCGGGTCCCCAACATCCCCAGAAGTGGGTATTTGGGAGATTGCGCGAGGTGATTCAAATCGGTGATACTCTTAAAATGGCTATCTTTCATTTCCTTACAGGGAGTTACGCAACAAAAAAACAAACGTTTTGTCGGACAGCAGTGATCTTAAGCGTTGCTGCACTCACTTGAGCAATCCTGAATTATTTGGTGCGATTTGGGGGACCGGATGTGTTGCGTTGCGACGCACGAAGGCTCGCTGATCGTCTGCTGGGTCAGTACCGGCATCTTAGCGCAACCTACACTCACATTCTCCCCCGGGCAGCCTGCACGCGCGGATCTCGTTTTTCATGTAGGTTTGCGTTAGCCGTGCGGGAAGACGTTTGGTGGAGCATGGCGTTGAACGCAGCGTAACGCAACATTACACCTTCTCGGGCAACGCCGAACAGTGCCCGGGATGTGGCTTGGCTCAGGCAAGGACAGCCGCGATTTCATCTTGGATCTCTTTGGCCTTGGCGTGTGGATCCTCGGCGTCACGGATTGGCCGCCCAACCACGATAAAATCGGCACCCTTTTGGAATGCCTCGGTAGGCGTAACTACACGCTTTTGGTCATCTACCGGGCGGTTCCGCACCGGACGGATGCCGGGGACGACGATCATGAGCTGGTCGCCGAAGTCTTTCTGCAGGGACGAAATCTCCAGGCCGGATGAAATCACGCCGTCACAGCCGATCTCCAACGCACGCTTAGCGCGCGAGCGCACCAGGTTCTCCACATCACACTGGAAGCCGAGGTCCTCCAGATCACCCTGATCCAGGCTGGTCAGTACCGTAACGGCCAGAATCTTCAGCCCGTTCTTTTCGCCGACCGCAGCCCGGAGCATCGAGTCGTTGCCATGCACGGTTGCAAAATCCACGCCCCGATCCTTGATCTGACGCACCGCACGGGCCACCGTTTCCGGTACGTCAAAGAGCTTCAGGTCGCAGAAAACCCGCTTGTCGCGCTCAAGTAGCTGCTCCACCAGCTCGAAGTAGCTGCCGGACATGAAGAGCTCTAGGCCGAGCTTGTAGAAGTTGACCGCATCACCGAGCAATTCCACCGTCTCCAGAGCGGTATCTCTGTCAGGCACATCCAGCGCCAGGATCAGACGGTCTCTGACCGGAATGTCTTTTCGAGAACGCATGTTGATCATAACCTCTTTCCCCCAGGGCGAGCGCGTATAAACTCCTCCGAAAACATGATTTTGTAGATACTCTATTCCCGTGCAAGACCAAAATGCCTCCTAATTCCCAATTTTACGCCGGAGCGTCGCCATTTTTCGCGCAACCCGAAATGGGGTCCGTCCGATTTCGGGTGCAAACAATGGGGCGCCGGCCATTGCCTTCGGCGGCCCGCGTTCGTCCCGGCGCGCACTCCGTGCGGCACCAGGACTCCCGCAATGACTTGACGCCGTGTCGCATGGCCTGGCATTTCGTCTCCGCCAGCGCTCACGCGCCGCACTCCGACCAAACGCTCGACCCTACCCCTACGCCGGGGGTCGTCGCACTCCGCTCGGCGCTTACGCTCCCCCTTCCCTGTGCTCCTCCCATGATCTACTGGCCTCGAAACTCGCCGCGCTGAGTGATGTTAAGCTGCCCGACGCTCAATCAACGGTTCTTCAAGCTACGACCTAGCATAGCAGGCCATCAATCTGATAATATAGGATAAAGGCGTTTGAGCTTGATCCGTGCGTCTTCCATCATGGTAAAGTGCCAATCGACGGGTTGATTGGATTGATTCCGGGTCTCCGTCCATGCCTGGACTTCAGAAGCGACCGTCGCGAGATCCGGTAGTCGCCGGCAAGCATTGCCGTCCTAACACGCTGAACTCACATTCGGCCAGGTTGAGCCAACCACCATGCTTGGGGGTATAGATGCATGCTAATTTGTCCGATAGCGAGCGGGGGCCACGTGCGGTGGGAACGCTTTGGCGCCGCCATGGATGTTCAATTGTCCATGACTAAGGTGATACGGGTTGCCTGCGGGTAATCTTCTTGCACTAACCGCCGGACGCCTTGCGCCCATTGCTCGGCGGCATGATTATCCGCTATGTCGATGTGACGCCAGTTCTCGAAGGGGGCATAAAACGCCAGCAAGTGGGCGACACTATTCCGTTCGTATTCCACGTCGTAGCGTTCGCTCTGCCCCGGTTTAGCCGGTATCGGGTCATGTACGCTTCGCGCACGCATTGCACGCTGGTCTCGTCCATACATACCACCCGGATAGGCTTGGATCAGACGCGCGCCGGTGCACGGCCAATACCGCTTCCATCTGGCACACGAAGGCCGCATTCGCAGGCGCGGGGATGCACCACATCCGCTTCTGCCAGGGTTTGATGGCGTTTTTTTAACACTTGACGCACGGTCTCGGGGGATATCGATTCCACCACCTTCAATTCCACCAAGCGATTCCCCAACAACCGTAAGGTCCACCGGGCATGTCCCGCCGGCGGCTCGCTACAGACGATACTCACCAGGCGCGCTTCGCCTTCACCATCCAACCCGCGAACGTTGGCACTGCTCCAGTGCCGCCGGGAAGCACTTGCACACACACCGTTGGCGAATTTGCTCCACTTCCGCGTTCGCCTTCGTCCGCCCGCAACAACACTTGGGCGTGACGGCGACGATAGGCGGCCCCGTCCTCGCTTCACCAGCCCTTCCAGTTGCTCACGCTCTACCCCGTTCAATCGCACCACATAACGTTTCTTCAGGGCTGATTCCTCAAGGCTTGACCACAATTCTTGAAGAATCAGCTTAACATCCTAATTTTTCTTGTGGGTGGACTACTAGAATCACCCAGCTTTGTGACGCCTCATCGCCTTTTTCCAGCGAGGTTGAAGGGGATGAATCGTCTTTTGGCACCTGCCGTGTTCGCGGGAAAAGGGGCGTGGAGGTGGGGATAAAACAATCGTCTTCAGAATCCTGGAACGGCAAGGAAAGGTCTCTACACGGAGATCGTCCCGGATGCCTCCAAGAAGTCGCTACAGACCGCGATTCGGCCTTCATCCACTCGGATGGCTGGAGGAGCTACAATGGGCTGGTGGATATGGGTTATCAGAAGCATCATCTCCGCGTCCATCCGTAACGAATTTGCGCGAGACAATTGCCTTATCAACGGCATTGAATCATTCCGGTTAATTGAATCATTCTGGTCATATGCTAAACGGAGGTTTGCGAAATTCGAGGGCGTTCCCAGGCATACATTTCATCTACACCTCAAAGAGTGTGAATTCAGATTTAATCATCGAGAGGAAAATCTCTCTGGTAAAATACTCTCTTTGCTGACCGAAAATCCTCTCCAAAGTTATCTAGACCCAAACAAAAAATCCGGGTGCCGTGAGACGCCCGGATTCTCAAGTCTCGATAAGCCATCGAGAATTACTTGAACAGCTTAGACTTGTCCACCAGGTCCGTGTGTGCCCGCTTGAAGCAGGTCCACTTCTTGGACTCCTTGTCATAGATGGAGTTCACGAAGCAGTGCCAGTTGTCTTCGTCGACCTTGTTGTGGTCCATCCGATAGTAGAAGCCCGGATAGCGAGACTCCTCACGGAACTGGATATGCTTCATGTGGGCTTCCGCGGTGAGGATGCGGTGGTAGTTCTCCCAGGCCCGCAGCAGCTCGTGCAGGTCCTTAGCCCGCATCTTGAGGGAGTCTTCCTTGAGCATCTCCAGCTTCTGCTCGGCCAGCTCCAACATATTGGCGTTGGTGGTGTAGTAGGTCGCCACACCGGCCACGTATTCATCCATGATTTTCTGCAGACGGAACTGGAGCATCCGCGGGGTAATGTAGTTGGGGTTGATGTCGATCGCGGTGGAGTAGTCCTTGTGCTCCAGGAAGTTCTTGACCGGGCGGTAGATCTCTTCGATGAGGGTATCTACATCGGTATCCAACTCGGGCTTGAGGTCCTTGTTGTCCATGACGAACTTGACCATGGCCTTGGCGGCCAGGCGGCCCTCGGCATGGGAGCCGGAGGAGAACTTGTGCCCGGAGGCACCGACGCCGTCACCGGCGGTGAATAGGCCCTTGACCGTGGTCATGGCGCGATAGCCCCAGTTCCAGCCGGAAGGCAGGTGCTCAGGTACGCCGGACTCCTTCTCGTCGGTGGGTGCTCCCAGATCCTCAGGACCCGAGACCCAAACGCCGCAGCAGCCGGAGTGGGAGCCGAGCAGATAGGGCTCGGTGGGCATGAGCTCGGAGTTCTTCTTCTCCGGCTCAATGTTCTCACCCGCCCAGATGCCGCACTGGCCGATGCACATATCGAGGAAGTCCTCCCAGGCCTCGGCCTCCAGGTGCTTGACCTCGCGGGGAGACAGGGTCTCGCGCAGTTTGGCCAAGGCGGTGACCGTATCCATCCAGATAGGGCCACGACCTTCGCGCATCTCCTTGAGCATCAGGTGATTACGCAAGCAAGAGGCTGGAACGGCGGCCTGACCATAGGGGGGATAGTCATTCAGTAGCTCCTTGTTGCTCTGCATGTAAACTTCACCGAAGCCGTTGGTGGCCTGGGACTTGAAGAGCAGGAACCAGGCACCTACCGGGCCGTAGCCGTCCTTGAAGCGGGTTGGTACGAAGCGGTTTTCCATCAGGGTCAGCTCGGCGCCGGCCTCGGCGGCCATGGCGTAGGTAGAGCCGGCGTTCCACACCGGATACCAAGCGCGGCCCTGGCCTTCGCCCACGGAACGGGGCCGGAAGATGTTCACGCAGCCACCGGCGACCAACAGACACGCCTTGAACTTGTAGACGAACAACTTATGCTCGCGCACCGAGAAGCCAACCGCCCCGGCGATGCGGTTCTTGTCGTTCTTGTCGTTCACCAGCTTGACGATGAAGACCCGCTCCTGGATGCGGTCGGAACCCAGGGCCTTCTTGGCGGCCTCGGCGACGATCCACTTGTAGGATTCGCCGTTGATCATAATCTGCCACTTACCGGAACGCACCGGCTTACCACCATCTTTCAGGGGGGTCAGGCCCTTGGAGCCGTCATGGCGTTCGCCGTTCTCGTCGGTCTTCCAGATCGGCAGACCCCACTCCTCGAACAGGTGCACGGACTCGTCGACATGACGGCCCAGATCATAGGCCAGGTCGTCGCGGGTGATGCCCATCAGGTCATTGGAGACCATGCGGGCGTAGTCGGCGGGGTCCTGCTCACTACCGATGTAGGTGTTGATAGCGGACAGACCCTGCGCCACGGCGCCGGAGCGATCCACGGCGGCCTTGTCCACCAGTTTTATCTTGATATCTTCGCCGGCGGCCTTGACCCAGGGACCGATCTCGTAAGCGGCGCCACAGGCCGCCATGCCACCACCGATGATGAGGATGTCGACCTCTTCCTCGACAACTTCGGGTTTTCCGAATTCTCCGGCCATTCTCTCTACCTCGTGATTCTGTACTTGTTTCGGAGTCGGCTTAATCAGAACTTACTTTTTGTCAGCTCTTCTTGATTAGCTCTTCGTGCTTGCCGGCGCGGAAGCCGTTGACCTGCATGAAGAAGCCGGGCTCCGTAACCTTAGAGATGTCGGCGTCCGGCTTGCCGCCGTAGGGATCGATGGAGCCCTCCGGGGTGGTGCGGATCGGAAACTTGAAGCGCTTCATGGTGCCGTTGCGGAATTTGATGGTCCACATAATGGAGTCGGTACCGCGCAGGGGTTGCACGGAGGCACCCAGGGGCACGATGTCCGCGTAGGGACGGGCCTCGATGGCTTGCTGCGGACAGATCTTGATGCAGGAGTAGCACTCCCAGCACTGTTCGGGCTCTTGGTTGTAGGACTTCATTGCATGACCCGTCTCGGACCCGTCCTTATCGAGCTTCATCAAGTCATGGGGGCAAATGTACATGCAAGCGGTCTTGTCCTGGCCTTTGCAGCCATCGCACTTCTCAGTACGCACGAAAGTTGGCATGGTGCATTCTCTCCTAAGTGTTTCACTGCGGTGTAGCCGCCGCGATGGATAAACCCGGCGACCTGTGGCTTACCGTGAACCCAAGCCTGCCGATACTCTCGGATGATCCGCCGTCCCTGACACCGCGGCCGGCCTGTCGTCCCTGAAGTCACCTTGTGCGCTTTCGAGCCGGGTCATCGAGACCCTCATCCCATCCGGAACCTGCCGCTTAAGAGGTAAGAAGATAATGATATATCCATGAAAGAGTCAAAACAGTTTTATAGCGTTTATCATAAATTCTCCTTATCATGAGATTCGGATATTTTTGTTCTGCGCCGGGGATTTCGGTGTCTCGCGCCGGCGCGGAGGACGCAGGCACAGGCGCCGATGGCCGAGTGTTCCATTCCCGGCCCTGAGTGGAATCAATCATGCAGGAGTGGAGCCTATGCGAAAAACTGGCCCCATCAAGAAATCGCTCATTGCCTGCACGCACGGGTCTCGCCTTAAGTGGACAGATTGGGTTAGAGGCTGTCAAAAAGGCAAGTTCGCTCGATCCCTTCCCGTCGGCGCGGGCTTGCCCCGCACCTATCGCCTGGGCACACCCTGGTGTCGCTGGATCTCTCGGCGATAGGTGCGGGGCGAGCCCGCGCTTTGGCACCGGCAAGCTGGCACCTACCAAAGGGTTACCGCTGACGCATAAGAGCTAGATGGAAATATGTTTTTTATATAAAATCAATGCCTTAGTTTTCATACAGCCTCTTAGGTGCGCGGTTCGATCTAGAAGCACTGTGACAAGACTGAACGCGCCCTAGCACCTCATTTCGATTAAAGTTGCGGGTACTGCGGGCCAAAGCTGCCGGCGAGCCCGCGCGATGGAAACTCTAAATGAACACAACTGGTAATGGAGCAGACGAAACGGCCGCCTCCCCTGGACGACTGGGTTCCGGGGTCCGACCCGGAACGATGGGGAAAGGGAAACCTGTCCTGACGTAGGAAAGATCTTTCCCCACAACCAACGCTAAGCAACCCGGGACTGCGCTATGCGGGTTAAGACTAAGAGCAGCCGACGCTGGCTCGATCAGCACCTCAAGGATATCTATGTGAAGCGGGCGCGGCAGGAGGGCTACCGTTCTCGTGCCGCATACAAGCTGCTGGAGATTCAGGAAAAAGAGCGGATCCTGGGCCCTGGTATGTCGGTTGTAGACCTGGGGGCGGCACCAGGTGGTTGGAGCCAGGCAGCGGCCCGGATCGTCGGACCCCAGGGGCGGGTCGTCGCCCTCGATATCCTGCCGATGGAGCCCGTGCCGAACGTAACCTTCATCCAGGCCGATTTCTGCGAAGTAGTCTCCCTGGACCAGCTCCGGCAAATCCTGAAGGATAAAGCGGTAGACGTGCTGCTGTCGGATATGGCTCCGAACCTCAGCGGTAATCCCGCGGTGGATCAGCCGCGCATGATGTATTTATGCGAGCTGGTCCTGGATCTGGCCCGGCAGTTGCAGAGACCCGGTGGGACGCTAGTGGTCAAGACTTTTCAGGGGGAGGGCTTCGAAGCATTCCACAAGGAGGTGCGTGCTTCCTTCAGGCGGGTTGCCAGCCGTAAGCCGAAATCCTCTCGTCCCAGGAGCCGAGAACTCTATTTAGTAGCAACCGGATATGCTTTATAGTTAGGTTGGAGCAAGTGGATGTGCGCTTTGATAGAAGCCGCCGGCGCCCCTATTTCCCGATGCATATGCTCGAAAATCAACCACTATGGACTGAAAGTCCATAGTCCAGAGGACTAAAGCACTCATCCATGGATAAACCATGGACTGAAAGCAAAGGGATTGAAAGTCCATAGCTTCGACTATGGTGCGCTTCACGCACTAAAGTCTTTGAAGCAATAAAAACGCCGCCGGGGCCGATTTTCGTGGAAGTAAGAGGACTCATGCCGTGAGCGACATGGCGAAGAATGTGATTCTGTGGGTGGTCATTGCGATCGTTCTGATGTCGGTGTTCAACAACTTTACATCGACCCGGAGCGGTCCGCAGGCGATGGCCTACTCCGACTTCGTCGATCAGGTGCATCAGGGCCGGATCGCGGAGGTCAACATCACCGGGCACACCATCGAAGGGGTGAGCCGATCCGGCCAGCATTTTTCCACCTACAGCCCCGGCGATGACGGCTTAGTGGGCGACCTGCTCAACAACAAGGTGTTGATCAAGGCGGGGCCTCCCGAGAAGCCCTCGATCCTGATGCAGATCCTGATCAACTGGTTCCCGCTGTTCATCCTCATTGGTCTGTGGATTTTCTTCATGCGCCAGATGCAGGGCGGGGCCGGAGGTCGCGGGGCCATGTCCTTCGGCAAGAGCCGCGCGCGCATGCTTTCGGAGGATCAGGTCAAGGTCACCTTCAGCGATGTGGCCGGTACCGACGAGGCCAAGGAAGAGGTCACGGAGATGGTCGACTTCCTGCGCGATCCGTCCAAGTTCCAGAAGCTCGGCGGTAAGATCCCCAAGGGCGTGCTCATGGTGGGGGCCCCGGGTACCGGTAAGACCCTCCTGGCGCGCGCCATTGCCGGTGAGGCCAAGGTGCCTTTCTTCACCATCTCCGGCTCCGACTTCGTCGAGATGTTCGTCGGCGTAGGCGCCTCCCGCGTGCGCGACATGTTCGAGCAGGCCAAGAAGCACGCCCCCTGCATCATCTTCATCGATGAAATCGACGCCGTCGGTCGCCACCGCGGTGCCGGTCTGGGAGGCGGTCACGACGAGCGCGAGCAGACCCTGAATCAGCTCCTGGTGGAGATGGATGGTTTCGAGGGTAACGAGGGCGTCATCGTCATCGCCGCCACTAACCGGCCCGACGTGCTCGACCCGGCCCTGCTGCGTCCGGGCCGTTTCGACCGGCAAGTGGTGGTCCCTCTGCCGGACGTGCGCGGACGCGAGCAGATCCTCAAGGTCCACATGCGCAAGATCCCGGTGGGAGAGGATGTCAAGGCCTCGATCATCGCCCGCGGCACGCCGGGCTTCTCCGGCGCCGACCTGGCCAACCTGGTGAATGAAGCGGCCCTGTTCGCCGCCCGCGCCAACAAGCTCCTGGTCGATCAGGAGGAATTCGAGAAGGCCAAGGACAAGATCATGATGGGCGCGGAGCGTCGCTCCATGGTCATGTCCGAAGAGGAAAAGAAGCTCACCGCCTATCACGAGGCCGGACACGCCATCGTGGGGCGCTTGGTGCCGACCCATGATCCGGTCTACAAGGTCAGTATCATCCCCCGTGGCCGGGCCCTGGGCGTGACCATGTTCCTGCCCGAGGAGGACCGCTACAACCTGAGCAAGCAACGCCTGGAGAGTCAGATCTCGAGTCTCTTCGGTGGCCGCATCGCCGAGGAGCTGATCTTCGGCCCGGAGAGCGTGACCACCGGCGCCCAGAACGATATCCACCGCGCGACCGAGATCGCCCGCAACATGGTGACCAAGTGGGGCTTGTCGGAGAGGTTGGGACCACTCACCTACAGCGAGGAGGAGCAGGAGGTCTTCCTCGGCCACTCGGTGACCCAGCACAAAAATGTCTCCGATGAGACGGCGCACCTCATCGACGAGGAGGTGCGAAATGTCATCGACCGCAACTACGGGCGGGCGCAAGGGCTGCTCGACGAAAACCTGGACAAGCTGCACGCCATGGCCGATGCCTTGATCAAATACGAGACCATCGATTCGGACCAGATCGATGACATCATGGCCGGGCGCTCCCCGCGGGCACCCAAAGGCTGGGACGAAGACACGGAGGGTGGGTCCGGCAGCGCGGAGGCGACCCTAGGCACCAAGCCCGAAGGCAGTACGACCGGTGAGGGCCACATCGGCGGCCCGGCGGGTGAGCACTGAATCCCCACGGCACTGATGCCGGGGGGGCGTGTTGACATTTGGTTCCAGCGAGGTTTCGCTTTAGGACCATGAGGCGTGGGTTTTTTGCGCAGCCCGCGTAGGTTGAGCAAAGGACCAGGGATGGTCCATGCCCAACATTGGGTGTTCGTGTTGGGCGAACCGCTTACTCGGAGGTACCCATTTATTGCGACAAACGTTCAGACGCAACTGCAAATCGCCACTCTTAGCCAGCGCAGGGTGGGTGCGGTGAGCACGGGCGGGTCTTATACAGGATGGCGCCATGCCATAAGGAGGCGCGAACCGCATCTTTGGACGGCAGCGTGACATTGCGAATGGTCACGTCCGTAGAGCGAAAATACATTGGTATGAAGCGCATGGTATCGGCAAGCGAAAGATGAAAATCTAGCGATTTTTAGATTGATTCCGATGAAAGCCGAAAAACAGACTACCGAGTTTGCCCTTTGTATCGAGAACAGGGGACGTTCAGAGCAACAAGAAAAAATCTTGTTAATCCTCACTACTGTCCGACAAAATGTTTATTCTCATTGCGTAATTCTTTGTAGGAAATGAAAGACAGCCACACTTTAAGAGTGTCACCGGTTTGAATCACCTCGCACATCTTCAAAATACTCCTTCTGGGGATGTTGGGGACCCGGTTATACACATCGGCAAGCTCGTTTTTTTTCTCAGGTCATTGACTCTTTACCGATGCATGCGTTTCGTCGAGGCGTTGCGCGGTACGACGGCAACCGCTACAAGAAGACATTTTTCTATCTCGACCAATACCTGCGCATGACCTTCGCGCAGTTAACCCATCGCGAGAGCCTGTGCGATATTGAAGTTTGCCTGCGCGCCCAGAAGGACAAGTTGTACCACAGGGGTATCCGGGGCAACGTTTCCAGAAGCGCCGTGGCCGACGCGAATGAACGCCGAGATTGGCGTATCTAGGCAGATCTCGCTCAGGCATTGATTCGCACCGCTCGCCCACTGTATGCCGACGAGGACTTGGGGCGTGATCTTGACAACGCGGTTTATGCGCTCGATGCCTCTACCATCGACCTGCGCCTATCCGTCTTTCCGTGGGCACTGTTTCGCTCAACCGAATCTGCGGTCAAGCTCCAGACCCTGCTCGATCTTCAAGGCAACATCCCAACCTTTATCCACATCTCCGACGGCAAGCTACACGACGTCAATGTCCTTGATCTGCTGATCCCGGAGCCCGGCGCCTTCTACATCATGGATCGTGGCTACGTGGACTTCGAGCGCCTGTTCACGTTGCATAGAACAGGGCGTTTCTTCCGGACCATTGCGCTGAGCGGAGTTAAGTCCGTGCGTGACTACCCCCAGCCATTACGCCGTATCCGCTACCACGATGTTCAGACCAGCAAGACGTTCAACTTCTTGACCAACAACTTCGCCATTCCAGCGCAGACGGTGGCGGATCTCTACCGATACCGCTGGCAAGTTGAATTGTTCTTCAAGTGGATCAAGCAACACCTACGTATCAAATCGTTCTTCGGGACCTCCGAGAACGCGGTCAAAAGCCAGATTTGGATCGCTATCCCGGTTTACATCCTCGTCGCTATCATCAAGAAACGCCTTGACAGCAAATCAGATTTCTACACAATTTTACAGATTCTGAGCCTGACCTTATTCGAAAATATTCTTCTAGCTCTGTTGGTTACTAGAATGGAATCCGGAGGCGATACTGCCTATTCCCATAACCGACTGAATCTATTTGATAATTCCCCCCGGACAGTAGTGGTTAATCCTGAAAATCCTGTTAATCCTGTCCTATTAAAATATTGCGACGAGCGTTCAGACGAACGTTAGCCGCGGGCCTTCACCGAACGCTGCAATCCCACCACCGGCCAGGAGGGTATCCACCGTGAGCTTCAAGACCATCCCCGTCCGCACCCAACGCCTGAACCGCAGCACGCTGGCCGTGCCCGGTGCTAAACCGAAGTTCTTCGAAAAGGCAGCTGCCGGCGTAGCGGATGTGGTGTTCTTCGATCTGGAGGATTCGGTCCCTCCGGACCAAAAGGCGCAGGCGCGGAAGGATGTGGTCGCCGCACTGAACGAATTGGATTTCCGCGGCAAGAGTGTTTCGATGCGGATCAATGGCCTGGATACCCACTATATGTACCGGGATGTGGTGGACGTAGTGGAGCAGGCCGGCAGCCGGCTCGACCTGATCCTGATCCCCAAGGTGGGCTGCGCAGCGGACATCTATGCGGTGGATATGCTACTCACCCAGATCGAGCAGGCCAAGGACATAAAAAAACGAATCGGCCTCGAATTGCTCATCGAGACCCCCTTGGGGCTCCGGAACATCGATGAAATCGCGGCCGCCTCGCCCCGTAATGAGAGCATCCTCTTCGGTTCCGCCGACTATGCCGCAGCCGCGGGAATACAGACCAGGAGCATCGGTGCACCCAACCCCGATTACCACGTATTGACGGACGCCGATAGCAGGGGCGGACGTGAGCAACACTGGGGCGACATGTGGCACTATCCCCTGGCGCGTGTGGTGGCGGCGGCGCGTGCCAACGGATTGCGCCCGATCGACGGGCCCTTCGCCGACATTAAGGACCCGGAGGGCTGGCTGGCGAGCGCGAAACGGGCGCGGACCCTAGGCTGTGAAGGCAAGATGGTCATCCACCCCAGTCAGGTTGAGCCGGCAAACGAGCTGTTCCAACCCTCCGCCGACGAGGTGGCGCAGGCGCGCCGCGTCCTGGGGGCCCTGGAACAGGCCGAGCAAGCAGGAGAGGGCGCCGTAACGCTGGATGGTAAGATGATCGACATCGCTTCGATCAGGCAGGCCGAAGCGACGGTGAAGAAGGCCGACCTAGCCGTGAAAAGGCAACGCCTTGAAGTGCCCTAGGGCTGTTGACATTCATCATTCACGGTTCGATTGTGGCCCTCTTCCGCGCCGGGCGGCGTTGCAGCTCGTCAAAATCAGGCCGGCTATGCTTCCTCTCCTATCCCGACGGAGCCGCTTGGTTGTGTGGTTTGCGTCAGGCAGAGTCTGCGTCGACCACCGGCGACGAGCATCCGCACCCATAACCGATATTCGAGAGTGATGAGCCTCCCACGGAGCCGGCCCGTTTTTGCTTCCTAATCCGACACCGAAATTCCATGTCCCACAGGCATCCAAGCATGCGCACTAAAACTCTGGGTCTGTATCCCTTAGTTGTGGCCGGTTTCCTGTTGGTACTGATCCCGGCAGCCCTGGCTCCGCGGTTGGCCTGGGCGCAGGGCATGGGTTACGAGGAGGCACTGGCCCGGCTCAGCGACCGTTCGTTTGCGGTCAAGGCAGCCGCCCTCGAGGCGATCGCCGCCGGTGGTGACGAGCGGGCGGTGTCCTTGCTCCAGGGTTTGTTGCGGGGCGAGGTGTTTTACCGCAAGTCTGACCGACGCATCCTGTACGCAGAAAAGTCGGAGGCCGGTTACCGCATCCGTGATGCCTCCAGCCGTGAGGATTTGGGCACGGTGGATAAGCGGAAGATCAGGAAGGTGAGCCTCAATAACAGTCTGCGCCGTTGGCTCCGGAGCACCCTCGCGGGTCTGACCCTGGATAGTCCCGACCCCCGGATACGCCTGGCGGCGGTGCGCGAGATGACGGGTGATGGGAAGGCCGCAGCCCGGTTGCGCGCGCGCCTGCCCGTGGAGGAGGATGAAGGGGTGCATGCCGCCCTGGAGCTGGCCCTGGCCCTGGATGATCTGAGTGCCGAGGCGGCCGATACCCGGCTCGCGGCCGTCGTCGTTCTGGGCTCCAGCCTGGAACCCCTGGTCCGTAACCGCCTGGCGACTCTGGCCGGGCAGGATAAAAATCCAACGGTGGCTGCGGCGGCAAGGAAGGCGCTGTCCGGGATCGAGCTGCGACTCAGGCTCAATGCCGGGGTCGAGACGCTGTTTTTCGGCCTGAGCCTCGGCTCGGTCCTGGTGCTGGCGGCCATCGGGCTGACCATTACCTTCGGCGTGATGGGGGTCATCAATATGGCCCACGGCGAGCTTGTGATGCTGGGCGCCTATACCACTTATCTGGTGCAGCAGGCGCTGCCCGATGCCATCGGCTATTCTCTATTGGTGGCTATTCCGGCAGCTTTCCTGGTTTCCGGGTTGTTCGGCATCGCCATCGAACGTCTGATGATCCGTTTTCTCTACGGGCGTCCCCAGGAAACTCTGTTGGCTACCTTCGGCATCAGTCTGGTGCTGCAACAATTGGTGCGCACCACGATTTCCGCCCAGAATGTGGTGGTGAAGAATCCAGCCTGGATGAGCGGATCTTTGCAGATCAATCCGGTCCTGGCACTGACCTATAGTCGGATTGCGATTCTGGTGTTCGCCATCCTGGTGTTTTTCGGGCTGCTCCTGATTCTCAAGCGCACGACCCTGGGGTTGCAGGTGCGGGCCCTGTCCCAGAACCGCGCCATGGCTCGTGCCATGGGAGTGCGCTCGGCGCGGGTGGATGCCCTGGCTTTCGGTCTCGGGGCCGGTACGGCCGGTCTCGCGGGTGTGGCCTTGTCCCAGCTCACCAACGTGGGTCCCAATATGGGGCAGGCCTACATCATCGATTCCTTCATGGTGGTGGTCTTCGGTGGGGTTGGTAATCTGTGGGGAACCTTCATCGGAGGCCTGACCCTGGGGGTCGCCAATAAGTTCATGGAGCCTTGGGTGGGAGGAGCCGTGCTGGCTAAAGTTCTGGTGCTGGTCTTTATTATCCTGTTCATTCAGAGACGTCCCCAGGGGCTGTTTCCGCAGCGCGGTCGGGCGGCCTCGGGATAAGGAACAATTTACTAACAAACTATCCATCTTTACCGTGGGTTTGCCATCCCTGTGCTCTGGATTCTGGCATCCCAGCCGGAATAACGGTCTGATGTTCTAGAGTACGCCGACAGAGTGGTGCGGTTTGGACGGTTGGAATCCAAAGCGGCCTCGGGTCCGTGCAGATCGACGGTCTCACTCTTCGCCGTCGTTCCGGGTGGTGGGTCCCGAATGAGACCCCGGAACCTAGTCGTCTAGGGATGACAACTCGAAGAATGCAATCGACATTCGTTTTTTCTTCCGAGCCTGTGCGGAGAGGGTGCGGACATCAGGCATTGTCGGTCCTCCCAAGCCTGCCATCCCTGGCGCCTGGATTCCGGCTCCCAGCCGGAATGACGGTCCAGCGACGGCGTCGGAGTAGATCGAATGGGTGAACGCATGGGTGTATTGAGGGTATTGCAGGGCGACCGGGGCGGGCAGTGGATGCTGGCGGTGCTGGTCGTGGTCGCCGTCCTGGTCCCGGTACTGAACCTGGCGGTGCCGGAGGCGAGTCCCTGGCATCTTTCCACCTATACGGTCACCCTGCTGGGCAAGTATCTGACCTACGCCCTGCTGGCCGTGGCGGTGGATCTGGTATGGGGTTATCTGGGCATTCTGAGCCTGGGTCACGGGGCCTTTTTCGCCCTCGGCGGTTATGCCATGGGGATGTACCTGATGCGCCGGATCGGAGATCGGGGAATCTACGGCGATCCCGAGCTGCCGGATTTCATGGTCTTTCTCGACTGGTCGGAGCTACCCTGGTTCTGGCACGGTTTCGACCTGTTCTGGTTCGCGGCCCTCATGGCCCTGGTGGTGCCCGGCCTGCTGGCCTTTCTGTTCGGTTATCTGGCCTTCCGCTCCCGGGTGACGGGGGTGTACTTTTCCATCATGACCCAGGCCCTGACCTATGCCCTGATGCTGGCCTTTTTCCGCAACGAGATGGGTTTCGGAGGTAACAACGGGTTGACGGACTTCAAGGATATCCTCGGCTTTGACCTGCAGCGTGACGGCACCCGGATCGGGCTGTTTCTGGTTTCCGCCCTGGCCCTGGCCGGGGGTTATCTGATCTGCCGTTATCTGGTCCGTTCCCGCCTCGGGCGCGTGGCGGTGACCATTCGGGATGCCGAGTCCCGCACCCGTTCCATCGGCTACCGGGTGGAGCGGGTCAAGCTCTTCGTCTTCACCTTCTCGGCCATGCTCGCGGGCCTGACGGGGGCGCTCTATGTGCCCCAGGTGGGGATCATCAACCCCGGCGAGTTCTCGCCGCTCAACTCCATCGAATTGGTTATCTGGGTGGCCATCGGCGGGCGGGCGACCCTATACGGAGCGGTCATCGGGGCCATCCTGGTCAACTACGCTAAGACCTATTTCACCGGCGTCATTCCCGAAGTCTGGTTGTTCGCCCTCGGCGGCCTGTTCGTGTTGGTGGCTCTGTTCCTGCCGCGGGGAATCGCGGATCTGTTCGCGCGCTTCAGGCGGTCGGCCGCGGGATCAGCGGAGACTGCGGCATGCAGGTCCTGAGACAATTCCGGAAGTCTATGCACCGGGGTTTCCGGTTTGATTTCAGGCGGTCGGTGGAGAACCTGGAGCTGGACCTGAGCCATGGTGTCGTCCTGTATGTGGAGAACCTCTGCGTCGGCTTCGACGGCTTCAAGGTCATCGATGATCTGGATCTGTATGTGGACACCGGCGAGCTGCGCTGTCTGATCGGCCCCAACGGTGCTGGCAAGACGACTCTGATGGACGTCATCACGGGCCGGACTCGTCCGGATTGCGGCAGCGTTTTCTTCGGCATGGAGATCGATCTGCTGCGGCTGTCCGAGTCCGAGATCGCACAGGTCGGCATCGGGCGCAAGTTCCAGCAGCCGACGGTGTTCGAGCACCATCCGGTATACGAGAACCTGGAGCTGGCCATGGCCGTTGACAAGCGGGTCTTTCCCACCCTGTTTGCCCGTCTCTCCGGGGAGCAGCAGGACCGCATCGACGAGGTGCTGGACATCGTCGGTCTCGGGGCTCAGGCGTACCGGGCCGCGGGCTCCCTCTCGCACGGTCAGAAGCAGTGGTTGGAAATTGGCATGCTCCTGATGCAGGACCCATACCTGCTCCTGGTGGATGAACCGGTTACGGGGATGACCCATCAGGAGATGGAGCGTACCGCGGAGCTCCTGACCTCCCTGGCGGGCCGGCACTCGCTTCTGGTGGTGGAGCACGACATGGATTTCGTGCGCTCCATCGCCAGGCGCGTCACCGTGCTGCATCAGGGCCGGGTGCTGGCGGAGGGGACCATGGATCAGATCCGGGAGGACCCCCGAGTGGTGGAGGTTTATCTCGGTGAGTGAGGGCGGCATGCAAATCATGAGCACCGACTATGACAAGGACTTTTTCGCCTGGTCCCACCCCAGGAGCAGACACGGCTGCTGCGGTCAGGACATTTCTCGCAGCTCGGCATCGCCCATTTGGTGGAGGAGATCAGGGATCTGGGAAAACGGAAACGACGGGCCTTGGAAAGCCGTTTGGCGGTGCTGATGGGGCACCTACTCAAATGGCGCTATCGGCCCGATTATCCGAATCGGAAATCCTGGTGCGCGACTATCAATACCCAACGCGCGGTATTACCAGGCTCTTGGATGAGAACCCCAACCTCCGGGCCGAGCTGGGGAAAGTCATCGCCCAGGCCTATCCCGACGCCCTCGATCTGGCGGTCGATGAGGTAAGCCACCCATGCTGAGCCTGCGGCGTGTCAACCAATACTATGGGCAGAGCCACACTCTCCGGGACCTGGACATGGACTTCCCGGCCGGCCGATGCACCTGCGTCATGGGTCGCAACGGGGTGGGCAAGACCACGTTTATGCAGTGCATCATGGGTCTCTCGCCCCTGCGCTCCGGGGACCTCGAGTACCAGGGCCGGGACCTGACCAGGCTGCCCGCGGAGCGACGCGCGCAGCTGGGCATCGGCTATGTCCCCCAGGGCCGGCAGGTCTTTCCGCAGCTCACGGTGGCGGAAAATCTACAGCTCGGCCTGTCGGCCCGGCGGGACGGAAAGAAACGGGTTCCGGATTTCATCTTCGATCTGTTCCCCATACTCCGGGATCTCCTCGGGCGCCGCGGCGGCGACTTGTCCGGTGGTCAGCAGCAGCAACTCGCCATCGGTCGCGCTCTGGCGATCGCTCCCGATCTATTAATCCTGGACGAACCCACGGAGGGCATCCAGCCCAACATTGTGCATGACATCGGCGATATCCTGATCAGACTGAACCGGGAGCTGGGGCTGACGGTAATCCTGGTGGAACAAAAGCTCCCCTTCGCCCGCCGGGTGGCGGACCGCTTTCTGATCCTGGACCGGGGACGCCTCATGGCCGAGGGTGACATGGATGCGTTGGGGGACGATCTGGTGAAAGAATACCTGACGGTGTAGGCTCAAAGCCCCTTTCCTTCCGAAGGAGGACACGGCTGCCGAATGATCGTTACCGTCGTTCCGGGTGGGGCCCGAACGGGGACCCCGGAACCCAGTCGTCCAAGGAGGGCAACTCGAAGAATGCAACCAACATTCGCTTTTTCTTCTGAGCCTATGCGGAGAGGGTGCGGACATCAGGCATTGTCGGTCCTTGCAAGCCTGCCACCCCTGGCGCCTGGATTCCGGCATCCCAGCTGGAATGACGGCTGGGTCATTTGGGAGTGTGTCGACAGAACGATGCGGTTCAGCCGGCTGGAATCCAAAGGGGGCCGGCACTGCACTGGCGGAAGGTGCTCCGAACAGGTCCTGAATGACGGATCGAGGAACCATGGCTGATGGCTGGTCTGCCGAGCTGGATCTGGGGTTCGAGCGGCAGGCCGGGCGGACTGTCCTGGCCGCCGGTCGCCGGCACGGACCCCTGTGCGTCCAGCGGTCCTTCTACCCGGAAGGGGACGTCTGCCACCTCTACCTGCTGCATCCCCCAGGCGGGGTAGTGGGCGGGGACCGACTGGAATTGGACGTGCATGTCCGACAAGGGGCGCATGTCCTGCTGACCACGCCGGGGGCGACCAAGTTTTACCGCAGCACCGGCACGCAGGCGATGCAACGGCAACGGCTGCGGGTCGAGGCGGGTGGGGTGTTAGAATGGTTCCCTCAGGAAAACATCCTGTTTCCCGGCGCTGAGGTCCGGATTCGCACCCGGCTGGAGCTGACGGTGGGCGCACGGCTGATGGGTTGGGAGATCCAGGTCCTAGGGCGGCCGGTGATCGGCGAGCATTTCCGCTCCGGGACGGCCGATCTGGGGCTCGACATCGAGCGTGACGGACGGCCCCTACTCATCGAGCGCCTCCGCCTGGAGCGGGGCGGTGCCCTCGATGGACCGAGCGGCCTGCGTGGCTATCCCGTGGTCGGCACCTTCTTCGCCACCGGCACCCGGGCCGAGGACCTGATGGCGGGGCGGGAGGGCTCGACCTCACCGGACGATACTCTATTCGCGATGACCCTGCTGGACGACCTCCTGGTGGCGCGCTGTCTGGCCGAATCGGTCGAGCCGGTGCGGCGGACTTTTGCTACCCTGTGGGGCCTACTTCGGCCCCGATTACTTGGACGCACGGCTTGTCCGCCGCGGATCTGGGCGACCTGACCCGGACCTTCGGGGATTCACACTCGGCAAGAGGCGGACCATGAAGCTCACACCACGGGAAACGAACAAGCTCCTGCTGTTTACCGCCGGTCTGCTGGCCGAGCGACGTAAGGAAAAGGGCCTCAAGCTCAACTATCCGGAGGCGGTAGCCTATATCAGTTGTGCTATCCTCGAAAAGGCCCGGGAGGGCAAAACCGTGGCCGAGCTGATGGACCAGGGCCGCACCCTGCTGACCCGGGACCAGGTCATGACGGGTATCCCGGAGATGATTACCGAGGTCCAGGTGGAGGCTACCTTCCCGGACGGCACCAAGCTAGTGACGGTGCATAATCCGATTCTTTAGGGCCCTTTATAGATTCTGATTTCATCCTGCTTTGCTCGATTCCCCCTCTCCAGGGATAAGCCGGAGAGAAGGGATCGGAACCAGGGATTCTGCCGCCGGGAGAGGGGATCAAAAGATAATCCTCGGTACTTGACATGTCCGACCTGATAAAGCTGGCCAAAAACCTCCACAAGGATTCGACCAATGCAGAACGGATGCTCTGGGCAAAGCTTCGCGCCCATCGATTTCACGGCATGAAATTGAGGCGTCAACAGCCTGTCGGTAGGTACATCGTCGATTTCATCTGCTTTGAGAAGAACTTGGTTATCGATCTCGATGGCGATCAGCACGCCGAACAAAGAGAAGCGGACAGACAGCGTGAGGGCCTCCCTCGAAGCGAGGGGCTTTCGGATATTGCGGATTTGGAATAACGAGCTAATGAGTAATCTGGAAGGGGCTTTCCAAGCGATCGAGATTGCATGCGGGATTGTTTTCGATCACCCTCTCCCTCATTGAGGGAGAAGGGCCAGAGTGAGGAGATGACTGATCGAATTGGAGTTTTCAACCCCCCTTTCTCTTAGAAGGCTGCTCTCTGAAAACCTTTCTCCCTTGAGAGGGAGTCGCAAAAGCCCCTCTCCCGCCGGGAGAGGGCCAGGGATAGGGGGAGCAAAAGAAGGCCCTTGATCGACAGGAACCACGGAATAGTACGAAGGCTACGTAACGGCACAGAGGCCGATCCCTACTTACCGGAGGTGCCCATGATTCCCGGCGAGATCATGACCGCGGAAGGCGATATCGAGCTCAATGCCGGTCGCCCGGTCCTCACCATCGAGGTCGCCAATACCGGCGATCGGCCCATTCAGGTGGGCTCCCACTACCACTTCTACGAGACCAACACCGCGCTCGCCTTCCGGCGGGAGGACACTCGGGGCTACCGGCTCGATATTCCGGCGGGGACGGCGGTGCGTTTCGAGCCCGGACAGTCGCGTACCGTGAATCTGGTGCCCTATGCCGGCAAGCGGCGGGTCTACGGCTTCAAAGCCAGCATCATGGGCGCCTTGGATGGGGAGGACGACCGATGAGCAGACTTGGCCGCCGGGCCTATGCCTCCATGTACGGCCCCACCGTGGGGGACCGGGTCCGGCTCGGGGATTCGGAGCTCTTCATCCAGGTCGAGGAGGACCGCACCCATTACGGGGATGAGGTCAAGTTCGGCGGCGGCAAGGTCATCCGCGACGGTATGGGCCAGAGCCAGCACAGCTCCGATGCGGCGATGGACCTGGTCATCACCAACGCCCTCATCCTGGACCATTGGGGCGTGGTCAAGGCAGACATCGGCATCCGGGACGGGCGGATCGCCGGCATCGGCAAGGCCGGCAATCCGGACATCCAGGAGGGCGTGGATATCCCGCTGGGACCCGGCACCGAGGCCATCGCGGGCGAGGGCCAAATCCTCACCGCCGGGGGCATCGACGCCCATATCCATTTCATCTGTCCCCAGCAAGTGGATGAGGCCCTGATGTCCGGCATCACCACCATGCTCGGCGGGGGGACGGGGCCGGCCGCCGGGACCAATGCAACCACCTGCACGCCTGGTCCCTGGAACATCCGCCGTATGCTCCAGGCGGCCGAGGGCCTGCCCATGAACCTGGGCTTTCTGGGCAAGGGCAACGGCAGCTTGCCCAGTGCCCTGGAGGAGCAGATCCGCGCCGGCGCCATGGGCCTCAAGCTGCACGAGGACTGGGGTACCACACCGGCGGCCACCGACTGCTGTCTGGGCGTAGCGGAGAACCTGGACGTGCAGGTGGCCATCCATACTGACACCCTGAACGAGTCGGGCTTTGTGGAGGATACCTTCGCCGCTTTCAGGGACCGCTGCATCCACACCTATCACACCGAGGGTGCTGGCGGTGGTCATGCGCCGGACATCATCAAGGCGGCGGGTCTGCCCAACGTATTGCCGTCTTCTACCAACCCGACCCGGCCCTACACCCGCAACACGGTAGACGAGCACCTGGACATGCTCATGGTCTGCCACCATCTGTCCCCCTCGATCCCGGAGGACGTGGCCTTCGCCGAGTCCCGCATCCGCCGCGAGACCATCGCCGCCGAGGATATTCTGCACGACCTGGGCGCCTTCTCCATGATCGCCTCCGACTCCCAGGCCATGGGTCGGGTAGGCGAGGTCGTCACCCGCACCTGGCAGACGGCGCACAAGATGAAGGAACAACGGGGAAGCCTGGAAGGCGACCCGGCGACCCACGACAACCTGCGCGCCCGTCGCTATGTGGCCAAATACACCATCAATCCCGCCATCGCCCACGGCATCGCCCACGAGGTAGGCTCGGTGGCGGTAGGTAAGCTCGCGGACCTGGTCCTCTGGCAGCCCGCCTTCTTCGGTACCAAGCCGAGCCTGATCCTCAAGGGCGGCCTGATCGCCGCCGCGCCCATGGGGGATCCCAACGCCTCCATCCCCACCCCCCAGCCGGTGCGCTATCGGCCCATGTTCGGCGCCTTCGGCGAGGCCCTAGGGGCGACCTGCATGACCTTCATCTCCCAGGCGGCGTACCGGTCTGGCGAGCACGAGAAACTGGGGCTGAGACGACAGCTCGGCGTAGTACGCGATACCCGCCGGATACGCAAAAGGGACATGATCCTCAACGACTACCGGCCGCGGATCGAGGTAGACCCCCAGACCTATGAGGTACGCGCCGACGGCCGGTTGCTTACCTGCGAGCCGGCCGAGATACTGCCGATGGCCCAGCGGTATTTTTTATTTTGATTCGCTTTTTCTTCCGAGTCTATACGGAGAGGGTGCGGAAATTAGGCATTGTCGGTCCTTGCAAGCCTGCCATCCCTGGCATCCAGATTCCGGCGTCCCGGCCGGAATGATGGTCCGATGTTCTGGAGTGCGCCGACAGAGCGGTGCAATATGATCGGTCCCAATCCAAAGCAGCCTCGGTCCGTGCGGATCGGCGGTCTTACTCTTCACCGCCGTTCCAGGTGGGGCCCGAACGGGACCCCGGAACCCAGTCGTCCGGGGAGGGCAACTTGAAAAAAAATAGCCGGACTTGATGCTTGGTAGGAAATGCCCATGATTCGCCTCATCCGCAAGATCGACCGCCCGGAAACACCTGATGGTGCGGTTACCATGACCCTGGAGCAACGGCTCAAGCGCCGCCTGCGGGTGACGCTGGACGACGGCCGTGAGGCCGGGATTTTCCTGGAGCGCGGCGCAGGCCTGAAGGATAGCGATCTGCTGGTCTCCGCGGAGGGCTTGGTCGTCCGGGTTCGGACCGCGCCGGAGCGGGTCTCAGTCGTTGTGAGCGACGACCCGCATCGGCTCGCCCGCGCTTGCTATCATCTGGGAAACCGTCATGTGGCTCTGCAGATCGAGCTGGGACGCCTGTGCTACCTGCAGGATCATGTGCTGGACGACATGGTGCGGGGACTGGGCCTGACGGTGCGCGTCGAGGATGCCCCCTTCGAGCCGGAACCCGGCGCCTACGGAGGGCGTGGCCATGGGCACGAACAGCATCGCCACTGAGCCCTTGCTGCGGCTGCTGCAATTGGTGAGCCCCGCGCTGCCGGTCGGTGGGTTCACCTACTCCCAGGGTCTGGAGTGGGCGGTGGAGGCCGGTTGGATCCGGACTGCCGGCGACCTGGAGGCCTGGCTTGCGGACCAGCTCGAAACCGCGATTTACAGACTCGATTTACCCCTCCTGATCCGCATGCAGGCGGCTGTAAAAGAGAGAAACACCGGAATGCTGGCCCGCTGGACCGACCGGCTGCTGGCGGCCCGCGAGACCTCCGAGCTGCGGGCCGAGGAGACCAACCGGGGCCGTGCCCTGGCGGACCTGCTCGCCGCTTTGGGTCTGCTCGAGTCCGGCGACTGGAGACCGTTCCTGGCCCGCAGCCAAACGGCCGGGTTCGCCTTCGCCACCGTGGCCTGGGGCATCCCGCCCCGGGCGGCGGCGCTTGGTTACGTCTGGGCTTGGCTAGAAAACCTGGTGCTCGCGGGCGTGAAGTTGGTGCCCTTGGGCCAGACTCAAGGGCAGCGAATAATCACGGATCGGATCAGGGAGGTCCCAGCCCTGGTGGAAAGGGCGCTGGATCTGGGGGACGAAGACATCGGAACTGCCAGCCCGGCGCTTGCGATCGCGAGCAGTACCCACGAGTGCCAGTACACCCGTTTATTCCGCTCCTGAGGATTTTGGAAGATGAACACCTCACCCCTGCGTATCGGGGTCGGCGGTCCTGTCGGCTCAGGTAAGACCGCTCTGCTCGACGCCCTCTGCAAACGTCTGCAGGACCACTACCAGATCGCCGTGGTCACTAACGACATCTACACCAAGGAAGACGCCGAATTCCTGATCCGCAGTCAAGCCCTGGACGCGGCCCGCATTTTGGGTGTAGAGACCGGCGGCTGCCCACATACCGCCATCCGAGAGGACGCCTCTATGAACCTCGCTGCGGTGGCGGACCTCAAGGCCCGTTTCCCCGACCTGGACCTGATCTTCATCGAGAGCGGCGGCGACAATCTGGCCGCCACCTTCAGCCCGGAGTTGGCGGACCTGACCATCTATGTGATCGACGTCGCCGAGGGCGAGAAAATCCCACGCAAGGGCGGACCCGGCATCACCCGTTCGGATCTCTTGGTCATCAACAAGATTGACTTGGCCCCCTATGTCGGCGCTTCGCTCGAGATCATGGAGGGGGACGCAAAACGCATGCGCAGCGAGCGACCCTTTGTCTTCAGTGACCTGAAAGCAGGACAGGGGGTGGAAGAGATTCTGATGTTCATCGTACGCGAGGGGATGCTGCCCGTGGCCTTGCGGTAGGGCGCCGGCGCCGCGTTGCCTGTGGAACACCATCAGCTGTCAGGTTGACACAGTAGCTCTTCGATCTACACTGAGGAAGATGAGAGTTTTATCAGGCAATGCCTAGACATATGAAAAACGAGACAATCTGTGAGAATCCGCGTAATCTGCGGATAGAAAAGACAAGCTGATATTTTGCAACCAATTTGCGTTAATTCGCGTTCATTTGCGGAAAAAGACGAACAGGTCATCCCACTGAAAACAAACGGAGGAAAATTCAATGAAACTCCCCGCAAACTTTTTCAAGCCACTTACCATCGGTGCGCCGGAGCCCATCCGCGAGCTGCCGATCGCGCTCGAACGCACCATTCACTTCCTGCCTCCCCACATCGAGAAGATGCGGGCCAAAGCCGGACAGATCGCCCAGAAGGTGGACGTGCTCCTGGGTAACCTGGAAGACGCCATTCCCATCGAGGCCAAAGAGGCGGCCCGAGCCGGATTTATTGAGGTGGCCAAGGCAGTGGATTTCAGCTCAACCGGCCTCTGGACCCGGGTCAACGCCCTGAACAGCCCCTGGTTTCTCGACGACGTAACCGAGATCGTCGGGGCCGTCGGCAACAAGCTCGACGTGGTGATGATTCCCAAGGTGGAAGGCCCCTGGGACATCCACTTCGTCGATCAGCTCCTGGCGCTGCTGGAGGCCCGCCACGGGATCGGAAAACCGATCCTGATCCACGCCATTCTAGAAACGGCCCAAGGCGTAAAAAACGTCAACGAGATCGCCCAGGCCAGCCCGCGCATGCACGGCATGAGCCTGGGCCCCGCCGATCTAGCCGCGTCCCGGGGCATGAAGACGACGCGCGTGGGCGGCGGCCATCCCTTCTACGGCATCATCGCCGATCCTCCAAAAGACAAGGAAGGCGAGGAGAGCAAGGAAGAGCGGGCCTTCTACCAACAGGACCTCTGGCACTACACGGTGGCGCGCATGGTGGACGCCTGCCAGTCCAACGGGCTGCGGGCTTTTTATGGCCCCTTCGGTGACTTCGAGGACGGCGCGGCCTGCGAGGCCCAGTTCCGCAACGCCTTCCTGCAGGGCTGCGTGGGTGCCTGGACCCTGCATCCGAATCAGATCGAGATCGCCAAGCGGGTCTTCAGCCCCGAGGTCGAAGAGGTGCGCTTCGCCAAACGCATTCTCGACGCCATGCCGGACGGCTCGGGCGCGGTGATGATCGATGGCAAGATGCAGGACGACGCCACCTGGAAACAGGCCAAGGTGATCGTCGACCTGGCCCGGCTGGTGGCCGTCAAAGACCCCGAACGGGGCGCCGCCTACGGGTTATAAAGGCCGGTACGGCAGTACCCGAGTACCGATAACATGGGAATCGAATTTTTTACCGCAAATGAACGCCAATGAACGCAAATCGGTTGCAATCGGTTTACCCTTATCGAGATTCTTGGTCCCATTCTTACGTTTTATTTGCGTTCATTTGCGGATCGATTTTCCGTGAAGATCTGGAATGATCCGAAATGGGGATGTTTTTTCGATAGATATGAGCGATCTACAAAATAAAGGCGATGCCTACGATAGTCCTTGGAAAGAGGTGCTCGAACACGCCTGCCCTGAGTTCATGGTCTTCTATTTCCCCAAGGCATACGCTCAAATCGATTGGGTACAAGGCCATGAATTCAAGAATACCGATCTGCGCCAGGTAGTGTGCGATGTCGAGCTCGGCAAACGCTTTGCCGATGTCCTGGAACGCCTGCTTGTCAAACGCTTCGGTTCCCTCGATGAAGAAACCTGCAAGCGCCTCGGCACTGCCACTCTGGAACAACTCGATCTGTGGGCCGATCGCATTCTGGATGCATCCACGATAGATGCTGTGTTCGAGGGGCATTGACGCGAGATGGATGCTGAACAAAAAATTCACGCCTCGTCGGTCTGAAGCGAAACCTCGTTAGGTTATCGGTAGTTGAGAGCAGCTGTACCAATCCGGAGGGTATCCATGTTCAGGATTCTGGAAGGTCTGCGGGTCGTCGAGTCCTCAGCCTTTGTCGCCTGTCCCCTCGGCGGCATGACCCTGGCCCAGCTCGGCGCGGACGTCATCCGCTTCGACCCCATTCGTGGCGGGATCGACGCCCGCCGGTGGCCCATCACCGAGAACGGCAAGAGCCTGTACTGGGTCGGTCTCAACAAGGGCAAACGTTCCCTCGCCATCGACGCGACCAAGCCGGAGGGACAAGAGCTCCTGAGCGAGCTGATCGCCGCCTCCGGAGAAGGCAAGGGCATCTTCTCCACCAACCTGCGCACCGACAAGGGCTGGATGAGCTATGGGGAGCTCAAAAAACGCCGGGAAGATCTGATTATGGTCAACCTGCTCGGCAGCTCCGACGGAACCTCGGCCGTGGACTACACGGTCAACTGCGCCGCCGGGTTTCCCTTCGTCACTGGTAATCATCATGCCGAAGGTCCGCCGCGGCCGGTCAATCATGTCCTCCCGGCCTGGGACGCCCTGGCCGGGGTTAATCTGGCCCTGGCGATCCTGGCCGCCGAACGCCACCGGCGTCTGACGGGCGAGGGCCAGCTGGTCAAACTGGCCCTGTCCGACATCGCCTTCGCCATGACCGGGCACCTGGGATTCATCCAGGAGGCCCGGATCAATCAGGAGGATAGAAAAGGCTACGGCAACTACCTCTACGGCGCCTACGGCAGCGAGTTCGAGACCAGTGACGGGCGCTGGCTCTACATCGTCGTGGTAACCGGTTACATGTGGAGGGAGCTGCTCAAGGTCACCGGCCTCGGCGACGCGATTGGTGCCATAGAGACCAAGCTAGTGCTCGATTTCAAGAAAGAGGGCGACCGCTTTCTCGCCAGCGAGGAAATCTCAGTCCCCATTCGCGCCTGGTGCGCCCAACGCACCCTGGCGGAGATCGAAGCCACTTTCAAAGGCACCGGCGTCTGTTGGGGCCCCTACCGCTCTTTTCGGCAGATGTTGACAGAAGACCCCCGGGTCTCCACCGCCAATCCTATGTTCTCCGAGCTCGAGCAGCCTGGTATCGGCAGCTATCTGGTCCCTGGCTCACCTATCAACTTCGGCGCTTTCAGCCGCGAGCCCCCGCGTCGGGCCCCGCTGCTGGGCGAGCACACGGACGAGATCCTGAGCCGGGACCTGGGCCTGAGCGACACCGAGATCGGCCGCTTGCGAGAGGCGGGCGTGGTTGCCGGACCTGTGGAGATTCCATGAAATTCACACGGATGTTCCCGTAGGAATACAAAGCACCGCTCCCTCCGAGAGGGAGTTGCAAAAGACCGGGCCGGGAGCACCGCCTTCCAGGCGGCAGGTGTCGCTGAAGCGCCGATCCGGGGATACCGCCTTGCGTTCCCGCTGGCCGGCCGGTACCCGCGGAAGCCGGCAAGATGTCGGCGCTTCCAGTGGGCTTGGGGTGAGGGGATCGAATTGGTTCCCACTAAAATTTATCCGCCACCGGAGATTCCATGATGGGCGATCAAAACAAGCCACTGACCGATTGGATCGGGTCCCAGGAGATCCGGGAAGAGACCATCTCCGAATTTCCGGCCCAGGCCGCGGCCGCCATGCTGGATCTGGATGGGGAGCCCATGACCCGTGGCGATCCCCTGCCCCCCCTGTGGCACTGGTTCTACTTCCTGCCCAAGGCCCCCCGCTCCCAAATCGACAGCGACGGCCATCCCAAACGCGGCGGTTTTTTCCCGCCAGTCACGCTGCCGCGGCGCATGTTCGCCGGCGCCCGTACCCGCTTCATGCGTCCCCTCACCATCGGGGAGCCGGCGGCTCGCGAGGGCGAGATCCTTGCTGTCAAGGAGAAATCCGGCAAGGCCGGAAAGCTGGTGTTTGTCACCGTGCGCTATCGGCTCCGGCAGGGAGGCGAGGTACGCATCGAAGAAGAGCAAGACATCGTCTACAAAGAGCCCGGTCCGCGGATTCCGGCGCCGGTACCCCTTCCCTCCCTGCCCGACGCACCCGCCGGGGCCTGGGTCGAGGAGGTCACGCCCGATACCGTCCTGCTGTTTCGGTTCTCCGCCCTGACCTTCAATGCCCACCGTATCCATTACGATCGCCCTTATGCCCTGGAGGAAGAAGGCTATCCGGGCCTGGTCGTCCATGGCCCACTAACCGCCGTGATGCTCGCCAGGCTGACTGGAAAACACAACCTCGACAAGCGCATCGCCGAGTTCAGCTTTCAGGGCCGGGCGCCCCTATTCGAGCTCTATCCGTTCCGGCTCGTGGGTCACCCGGAAGGCGATACGGTTGCCTTAGAAGTCCAGGGGCCGGACGGCAAGACCACCATGCAGGCAACGGCGGTATTAGGCTAAGAGGTTGTTGACATCTATTGTTTTAACTACGAATCACGCGAATTGACGCGAATATTCCTATGGGAAGAAAGACTCCAATCAGCGCAGATTCGCGTGATTCGTAGTTTCTCGTAGGTAGCCGGCAAAGGGGTAGGGATGGCCCGCCAATATCCGTCTGGTACGGATGCTTTCAACCACCGATGACATCAAGCCGGCAGGGTCTTTAACGGAAGCGTTATCCGCGAATGAACACAAATGGACGTAAATAAATACAACCGGGTCAAGGTCTGTCGATGAGTAATCCTTCGCCCCTAGCTTGTCATTCCAGCAGGGAGAGGGAGTGCCGGAACCCAGTACTATGGATGGTAAAAACAGTGGGGTCTGAAAAAATACATCCCTTGCCCAATCCACATAGGCTTCTTCCGTTTTAAACACGGCGACTCGCCGTTTACTACCTGTTAAGTATCAGGTCCCGTGTGATTATATACCGAGAAAGAGCTATCCGCTGCTGCAAGCGAGGGAAGTATTACGATTGTTTGCTGAGGAGGGAGCGGAAGGAACCGCGAAGGCAGAGACAAGCGAGGTCAGCAGAGTTTGAGCTGACCTTTACGGTAGCACGCAACCTGAGTCGAGGCATCACAGGTCATGAATATCCAACTCCACGAGAATGCGCGCACGACGCCGGCGATTCGTCTGGAATATACAGGCCCAGCCTGAGTCGGTAGGCAACCGGGAGTTAGCGGAGGCTTACCACCTCAGCCGCCACACGGTGGCGAAATGGCGTCGCCGTGAGGGGACGGAAGATGCTTCACACCGCCCCCAGCGGCTTCACACTACCCTTACCCCGGTCCAGGAGGCGGTGGTGGTCGAGCTGCGCAAGGCGCCAAAATGCCGGTGAAGACCTTCAAGGCGTATGCACCGGGCTTTATGCACATCGATGCCGGGCCAGGAGCAACGCCGCTACCTGTTCGTTTTGCCGTTGATCGGGCGACGCGCTGGGTTTACGTGGAGATCCTTGAGGATAAGTCAGCAACCGCCCGTGGGCGACTTTCGCGCGCGCCTGATTGATAAAGCTCCGTTCACGATCAACAAGGTGCTCACCGACAGCGGCAAGGAATTTACTGATCGCTCCTGTGCCACCGGCGAGCGCCAGCCGACCGGTGCCTATGCCTTCGATCGGGTCTGTACCGACAACCGCATCGAGCACCGGCTCACCGAACCGAGAACTCCCCAAACCAACGGCATGATCGAACGCTTCAACAGGCACATCGCCGACGTTCTAGCCACCACTCGCTTCGGCTCCGCCGAGCACCTGACCGATACCATCAAACGCTACGTCCAGGTCTATAATCAACACGTCTCCCAAAAGGCGCTAGGTCTCATTCCACCTTTTCAAGCCATGAGAAACTGGTACCAAAAACAGCCCAACCTCTTCAAAAAACGTGTCTATAATTTGGCGGGACTTGATAGTTAGGCAACGAAAAGGCTTGTCATGCATGAGGTGCTCTTATTCTGGCAGTCAGTTGCGGTGGCTCTAATTGGCGGGGGAGTTATTAGTCTCGTTCTCAATGGGTTTCCCTTCCCTAAAAATCAAAGGATGAATTTCAACGGAAACTCAAAGAGTATTGGCAAAAACTTTACGAAAATGCCTAACAAATAGCTAAGGCCGACGCAGCAAACTGTGCGGTTTAACCCAACGTTAGGCTTTCAATATTCATGAAAAGGAGAAGCTTTGAAGATTAGCAGAATAATCTGGCTTGAAGATATTGTTGAGAAGCTCCTGCGGAAGCATAATGTTGAAGAGCGCGAGGTAATTGATGTGCTCGAAAACAAGCCGCTTTTCCAGCGTAAAGAGGTGGACTACAACCTCGGAGAAGATGTATATACTGCTTTCAGTCTAACCAACCGCAAGCGTTTATTAAGCGTATTCTTCGTGTATACACAGGATAGGCGGACCATTATTATTTCAGACAGAGACATGTTAGAGAAAGAAAGGAGGAGATATGCCAGCTAAAACGCTGGTTTCGAGTGCTTGCACGTGCTAAGAAATTAGTGCGTTTTGAGATGAACACGATGCCTATGGAGTTTGGAGAACAAACAGACACCAGGTTCCAGGTGAATATGTCATCTCAATGCCGGTATTATCCATTAGATCGAGACCTTCCCTTCGAGATTAAACGAATTACCAATACAACACGGAGTTAGTAAAAACATTGCTGAACATGTGGGTTCAAGAAAAGATCGATTAAATCCACGCTGTTGAAGAAGGACATGGTCTAACAAAAGAATCAACCCGAGTACATATTGCGGCGTCGAGCCAAGTTTGGTTTGCAGAGGTATGGGCAAAGCGCAGTATTCGCCAGGTTGGCCTTACGTTAGAGTTTTAATAACCTCAAATTCTCAAATTTTAGATTGAGTGTGGATATGTGTAATATTTTTGTTAAATTTCTTACGGAATTTCTTAGTTTAAGGTCTTGACATTGATTGACAGGATATGCAATGGGATCACAGGAAAATAAGTTGATCAATCTCTATATTGAACTCAGAGACGGCCTCCGGGACTTAGAGGAAGGATTCTATAAATGATCCCTATGTATCAAAGAGATTACACGGACTCTCCAGCGAATTTCGCCTACGAAATGACCTACAAACTATATTGCAAGGCGATGGACGATGAAGACGCCATTATACTCTGGAAAATATGGTCTATCTACACTTTGACATTGATGATATAGATCATGTGGAAGACGCTAATCTGGAATGGATGAACCTGGACGCCGGAGAGCTGGAGGATATCAAGTGTCTTATGGAAAAGCTGATCAGCACCGCTAACGTAGGAGAGCACGAATACCGAAGATTCGGAATCGCCGAAATCGAGGTTGCGGGCTGTACAGCTGCCATGTCCGTGCCATCGAGCTTCCGCATGGTACCGAACCAACCACTGCTCGGTTAAGAAGCTGTAACATAATGCCTTTAATAGACGAAGAACCATGAACCCTGGTAATTCATACCCATCATTCGTAAACAATCGAAGCGGTGACAGGTGGTATTGAGATAAAATTCGGAAAGTAGTTGGAAAACTGGGGCATGACCGGGCTGAGGATCAAGGCCCCGTTCTTAGATTATGGAATGGAAACAACAAGACGAAGATAAAGCCGCCGTGTGGGAGTTGTACAAGGAGCATCGCCATTTTTCGCGCAACCCGAAATGGGGTCCGTCCGATTTCGGGTGCAAACAATGGGGCGCCGGCCATTGCCTTCGGCGGCCTGCGTTCGTCCCGGCGCGCACTCTGCGTGGCACTAGGACTCCCGCAATGACTTGACGCCGTGTCGCATGGCCTGGCATTTCGTCTCCGCCGGCGCTCACGCGACGGACTCCGACCAAACGCTCGGCCCTACGCCTACGCCGGTGGGCGCCGCTCGTCGCTTACGCTCCCTCGCTTCCCTATGCTCCTCCGTAGAGCTATTGACCCGTATCACAACCCAACCACTTGCCCAGGACCACGGTGGTGAAAAGACTGCCCTTGATAGTATTCATTCCTTGTTCCCGATAACGCGGAAAGCAATCAAGAATAACGGGTGGCACTGCATTGAATTTACTAAAATCGCTCATTGCTGTCCGACAAGACGTTTGTTCTTGTTGCGTAACTCCTTGTAAGGAAATGAAAGATAGTCACTTTAAGAGTGTCACCGATTTGAATCGCCTCGCACATGTCCCAAATACCCCCTTCTGGGGGATGTTGGGGTCCCGGTTATGCACATCGGCAAGCTCGTTTTTTCTCAGGTCATTGACTCTTTACCGATGCATGCGTTTCGTCGAGGCGTTGCGCGGTACGACGGCAACCGCTACAAGAAGACATTTCCCTGTCTCGACCAATACCTGCGCATGACCTTCGCGCAGTTAACCCATCGCGAGAGCCTGTGCGATATTGAAGTTTGCCTGCGCGCCCAGAAGGACAAGTTGTACCACAGGGGTATCCGGGGCAACGTTTCCAGAAGCGCTGTGGCCGGCGTGAATGAACGCCGAGATTAGCGTATCTATGCAGATCTCGCTCAGGCATTGATTCGCACCGCCCGCCCCCTGTATGCCGACGAGGACTTGGGGCTTGATCTTGACAACGCAGTTTATACGCTCGATGCCTCTACCATCGACCTGCGCCTATCCGTCTTTCCGTGGGCACTGTTTCGCTTAACCAAAAGGGCAACATCTCAATCTTTATCCACATCTCTGACGGCAAGCCACACGACGTCAATGTCCTTGATCTGCTGATCCCGGAGCCCAGCGCCTCCTACATCGGAGGAGCGCAGGGAAGGGAAGGAGCGTAAGCGCCGAGCGGAGTGCGCCGCCCCGGCGTAGGCGTAGGGCCGAGCGTTTGGTCGGAGTCTGGCGCGTGAGCACCGGCGGAGACGAAATGCCAGGCCATGTGCGACACGGCGCCAAGTCATTGAGGGAGTCCTGGTGCCGCGCGGAGTGCGCACCGGGACGGGCACAGGACGAACGCGGGCCGCCGAAGGCAATGGCCGTCGCCCCAACTATTTGCACCCGAAATCGGACGGACCCCATTTCGGGTTGCGCGAAAAATGGCGACGCTCCGGATGGATCGTGGCCATGTGGACTTCGAGCGCCTGTTCACGTTGCACAGAACAGGGCGTTTCTTCGTCATCCGCGCCAAGTCCAAATACAGGCGTCGCTACTCTCATCCCGGGGACGAATCCGGTGGTGTTCGATTGGTGTTCGATGCGATCGGACCATTGTGCTGAGCAGAGTTAAGTCCGTGCGTGACTACCCCCTGCCATTACGCCGTATCCACTACCACGATGTTCAGACCAGTAAGACGTTCAACTTCTTGACCAACAACTTCGCCATTCCAGTGCAGACGGTGGCGGATCTCTACCGATACCGCTGGCAAGTTGAATTGTTCTTCAATTGGATCAAGCAGCACCTACACATTAATATCGTTCTTCGGGACCTCCGAGAACGCGGTCAAAAGCCAGATTTGGATCGCTATCTCGGTTTACATCCTTACATCCTCGTCGCTATTATCAAGAATTGCCTTGACAGCAATTCGGATCTCTACACAATTTTACAGATTCTGAGCCTGACCTTACTCGAAAAAACTCTTCTAGCTCTGTTGGTTACTAGAATGGAATCCATAAGCGATACTGCCTATACCCATAACCAACGGAATCTATTTGATAATTTCACCGGACAGTAGTGATCTAGACCCTATGGGAAAAACTGCGAGCGAAAGCTCAATATCAGCTTGCAGTTTGTCACCTTGGCTTTTCTAGCCTTGCTACTCCAAAGATCGTAAACAGGCTCTTACAGTCGAATGTTCCACGTGGAACAATGCGTTTCGGTACCTTTGTTGCCTAGGTAGTATTGACATTCGTAACCGACTGATTGAATTATCCTTCTCCAACTCCTCTCCCGGCGAGAGGGTGTCGCAAAAGTCCGCAGACGGGGTGCCGCCTTCCAGACGGCAGGCGTTGTTGAGGCGCTGATCCGGGGACACCGCCTTGCCTTCCCGCTGCCTTGAACCCAGGGATGCCGGCAAGATACCGGCGCTCCCAGGAAGCTTGGGGAGAGAGGGTCGAAGGGTGAAGATCGGTGCCTTCTGCGACACCCTCCTCCAGCGAGAAGGACTTTTGGGGGATCGGTTCTCACCCTGGATCTATGACAGTTTATGGGCATTGAAACACGTGACATAGTCGGTTAGCACCTAGAGCGCGGGCAAGCCCGCGCCTACCGTGGATCCGAATCATGTCGGATGTAGGCGCCGGCTTGCCGGCGCTCACGCGATCAGTTGAAAATTTACCACTACCCTCATTGCTGTCCGACAAGACGTTTGTTCTTGTTGCGTAACTCCTTGTAAGGAAATGAAAGACAGCCACTTTAAGAGTGTCACCGATTTGAATCACCTCGCGCATCTTCAAAATACCCCCTTCGGGGATGTTAGGGACCCGGTTATGCACATCGGCAAGCTCGTTTTTTCTCAGGTCATTAACTCTTTACCGATGCATGCGTTTCGTCGAGGCGTTGCGCGGTACGACGGCAACCGCTACAAGAAGACATTTTCCTGTCTCGACCAATACCTGCGCATGACCTTCGCGCAGTTAACCCATCGCGAGAGCCTACGCGATATTGAAGTTTACCTGCGCGCCCAGAAGGACAAGTTGTACCACAGGGGTATCCGGGGCAACGTTTCCAGAAGCGCCGTGGCCGGCGTGAATGAACGCCGAGATTGGCGTATCTAGGCAGATCTCGCTCAGGCATTGATTCTCACCGCTCGCCCCCTGTATGCTCACGAGGACTTGGTGCTTGATCTTGACAACACGGTTTATGCGTTCGATGCTTCTACCATCGACCTGCGCCTATCCGTCTTTCCGTGGGCACTGTTTCGCTCAACCGAATCTGCTGTCAAGCTCCAGACCCTGCTCGATCTTCAAGGCAACATCCCAACCTTTATCCACATCTCCGATGGCAAGCTGCACGACGTCAATATCCTTGATCTGCTGATCCCGGAGCCCGGCGCCTTCTACATCATAGATCGTGGCCATGTGGACTTCGAATGCCTGTTCACGTTGCACAGAACAGGACGTTTCTTCGTCATCCGCGCTAAGTCCAATACCAAATACAGGCGTCGCTACTCTCATCCCGGGGACGAATCCGGTGGTGTTCGATGCGATCGGATCATTGTGCTGAGCGAGTTGAGTCCGTGCGTGTGTGACTGCCCCCAGCCATTACGCCGTATCCGCTACCACGATATTCAGACCAGCAAGACGTTCAACTTCTTGACCAACAACTTTGCCATTCCAGTGCAGACGGTGGTGGATCTCTACCGATACCGTTGGCAAGTTGGATTGTTCTTCAAGTGGATCAAGCAACACCTACGTATCAAATCGTTCTTCGGGACCTCCGAGAACGCGGTCAAAAGCTAGATTTGGATCGCTATCTTGGTTTACATCCTCGTCGCTATCATCAAGAATCGCCTTGACAGCAATTCGTATCTCTACACAATTTTACGGATTCTGAGCCTGACCTTACTCGAAAAAACTCTTCTAGCTCTGTTGGTTACTAGAATGGAATCCATAAGCGATACTGCCCATACCCATAACTAACGGAATCTATTTGATAATTTCACCGGACAGCAGTGATCTAGGGTCTGTTGAGATTCAGGATTCCCAAGCGTCGTGATTTGTGATTCAAGCTACCTTGTCGAAGGAGGTTCGGATGACGACGGAGCGTTTTGTAATTACGGATCGTCAATGGGCTTTGATGGAGCCGCATTATCTGGGCAAGGAGACGGACCCTGTCCGGACGGGTGGCGACGGCCGGTTGTTTTTGGAGGCGGTGCTCTGGATCGCGCGGACCGGCAGTCCATGGCGTGACCTTCCGGCGCACTTCGGCAAATGGAATTCGGTGTTCAAACGGTTCCGCGATTGGGTGAAGGCCGATGTATTCTAACGCCTATTCGACGCCGTGTCGGATGAGCCGGACATGGAGTTCGCGATCCATCGTCAAGGTCCACCGGAACGGCCAGGGCGCAAGGGGGACTCAAAGCCAAGCCATCGGCAAGTCGAAGGGCGGGTTGACGACCAAAATCTTGGCCCTGACGGACGCCCTGGGCAGCCTGGTCCGCTTCGTCCTGCTCCCCGGGCAGCGGATACCGTCGGCGTGGCCCTACTCATCGAGGATATCGAATTCGGCGGCCTGATTGCCGACAAGGCGTTCGATTCGAACTGGATCATCCAAAGACCTGAGCGAGCGCGGCGCGCAAATCGTCATTTCCCCGCGTCCGCAGCGTTGCAGCCCTTGGACATCGATGCCGAAATCTACAAATGGCGCCATCTGATCGAGAACTTCTTCGGCAAACTCAAAGAGTTCAAGCGTATCGCCATGCGCAGCGACAAAACCGATGAAAGCTTCGAGGCCATGATCTATGCTTGCGCCGCAGTCATCAACTCACGATGAATCTCAACAGACCCTAGACCCTATGGGAAAAACTGCGAGCGAAAGCTCAATACCAGCTTGCAGTTTGTTACCTTGGCTTTTTTGGCCTTGCTACTCCAAAGATCGTAAACAGGCTCTTACAGTCGAATGTTCCACGTGGAACAATGCGTTCCGGTACCTTTGTTGCCTAGGTAGTATTGATATTCGTAACCGACTGATTGAATTATCCTTCTCCAACTCCTCTCCCGGCGGGAGGGTGTCGCAAAAGTCCGCAGCCGGGGGTGCCGCCTTCCAGGCGGCAGACGTTGCTGAGGCGCTGATCCGGGGACACCGCCTTGCCCTCCCGCTGACCTTGAACTCAGGGATGCCGGCAAGATACCGGCGCTCCTAGGGAGCTTGGGGAGAGAGGATCGAAGGGTGAAGATCGGTGCCTTCTGCGACACCCTCCTCCAGCGAGAAGGACTTTTGGGGGATCGGTTCTCACCCTGGATCTATGGCAGGTTATGGGCATTGAAACACGTCACAACAGTCGGTTAGCACCTAGGGTCTGTTGAGATCCAGGATTTCCAACCGTCGTGATTTGTGATTTAAGCTACCTTGTTGAAGGAGGTTTGGATGACGACGGAGCGTTTTGTAATTACGGATCGTCAATGGGCCTTGATGGAACCGCATTGTCTGGGCAAGGAGACGGATCCTGGCCAGACGGATGGCGACGGCCGGTTGTTTTTGGAGGCGGTGCTCTGGATTGCGCGGACCGGCAGTCCATGGCGTGACCTTCCCCGGCGCACTTCGGCAGCTCGCGATCTATCTCGTCAAGGTCCACCGGCACGGCCAGGGCGCAAGGGGGACTCAAAGCCAAGCCATCGGCAAGTCGAAGGGCGGGTTGACGACCAAAATCCTGGCCCTGACGGACGCCTTGGGCAACCTGGTCCGCTTCGTCCTGCTCCCCAGGCAACGGATACCGTCGGCGTGGCCCCACTCATCGAGGATATCGAATTCGGCGGCCTGATTGCCGACAAGGCGTTCGATTCGAACCGGATCATCGAAGACCTGAGCGAGCGCGGCGCGCAAATCATCATTTCCCAGCGTCCGCAGCGTTGCCAGCCCTTGGACATCGATGCCGAAATCTACAAATGGCGCCATCTGATCGAGAACTTCTTCAGCAAACTCTAAAGAGCTCAAGCGTATCGCCATGCGCAGCGACAAAACCGATGAAAGCTTTGAGGCCATGATCTATGCCTGCGCCGCAGTCATCAACTCACGATGAATCTCAACAGACCCTAGAGCGCGGGCAAGCCTGTGTGCCTACCGTAGATCCGAATCGTGTCGGAAGTAGGCGCCGGCAAGCCGGCGCTCACGCGATCAGTTGAAAATTTACCGCTACCCTCATTGCTGTCCGACAAGACGTTTGTTCTTGTTGCGTAACTCCTTATAAGGAAATAAAAGACAGCCATTTTAAGAGTATCACCGATTTGAATCACCTCGCGCATCTCCCAAATACCCCCTTCTTCTGAGGATGTTGGGGACCCGGTTGTGCACATCATCGGCAAGCTCGTTTTTTCTCGGAGGAGCACAGGGAAGCGAGGGAGCGTAAGCGCCGAGCGGAGTGCGACGACCCCCGGCATAGGCGTAGGGTCGAGCGTTTGGTTGGAGTGCGGCGCGTGAGCGCCGCGGAGACGAAGTGCCAGGCCATGCGACACGGCGTCAAGTCATTGCGGGAATCCTGGTGCAGCACGGAATGCGCGCCGGGACGAACGCGGGCCGCCGAAGGCAATGGCCGTCGCCCCATTGTTTGCACCCGAAATCGGACGGACCCCATTTCAGATTGCGCGAAAAATGGCGACGCTCCGGAGGTCATTGACTCTTTATCGATGCATGCGTTTCGTCGAGGCATTGCACGGTACGATGGCAGCCGCTACAAGAAGATATTTTCCTGTCTCGACCAATACCTGCGCATGACCTTCGCGCAGTTAACCCATCGCGAGAGCCTATGCGATATTGAAGTTTGCCTGCACGCCCAGAAGGACAAGCTTGTACCACAGGAGTATCCGGAGCAACGTTTCCAGAAGCGCTGTGGCCGACGCGAATGAACGCCGAGATTGGCGTATCTATGCAATCTCGCTCAGGTATTATTGATTCGCACCGCTCGCCCCCTGTATGCTGATGGGGACTTGGGACTTGGGACTTGGGACTTGGGACTTGGGACTTGGGACTTGGGACTTGGGACTTGGGACTTGGGACTTGGGACTTGGGACTTGGGACTTGGGACTTGATCTTGACAACGCGGTTTATGTGACAATGCGGTTTATACGCTCGATGCCTCTACCATCGACCTGCGCCTATCCGTCTTTCCGTGGGCACTGTTTCGCTCAACCAAAAAGGCAACATCCCAATTTTTGTCCACATCTCTGACGGCAAGCTACACGACGTCAATGTCCTTGATCTGCTGATCCCGGAGCCCAGCACCTTCTACATCATGGATCGTGACCATGTGGACTTCAGGCGCCTGTTCACGTTGCACAAAACAGGGCGTTTCTTCGTCATCCGCGCCAAGTCCAATACCAAATCGGAATTTTCTAGTTTAAGGTCTTAATATTTCTATTTTTAGTTTTTTTAGAGATTAAAGTATGGGGTATAATATTCAATCAATAACTGGCTTTTTTCTTCCATTTGGCTTCGAGTTTCTCCGCTTTCCTGGTCAGCTTCTTCATAAGACACTTGATATCCTCCAGCTCTCCGGCGTCCAGCGTTCATCCATTCCATATCGCCCTCTTCCACATGATCTATATCATCAATGTCAAAGTGTGGATAGATCATATTTTCCAGAGTATATTTGGCGTCTTTAGCCTTTTCTCTTTCGTCCGTCGCCCTGCAATATTGTTTGTAGGTCGTTTCGTGGGTGAAATCCTCGGGAGAGTTCGTGTAATCCCTGTGATACATAGGGATCATTGTATAGAATCTTTCCTCCAAGTCCCGGAGGCCGTCTCTAAGTTCAATATAGAGATTGATCAACTTATTTTTCTATGATCCCATTGTATATCCTGTCAATCAATATCAAGGCCTTAAACTAGGAAATTCCGTACCAAATACAGGCGTCGCTACTCTCATCCCGGGGACAAATCCGGTGGTGTTCGATGCGATCGGACCATTGCGCTGAGCGGAGTCAAGTCCGTGCGTGACTACCCCCAGCCATTACGCCGTATCCGCTACCACGATGTTCAGACCAGCAAGACGTTCAACTTCTTGACCAACAACTTCGCCATTCCAGCGCAGACGGTGGCGGATCTCTACC
>Ga0209364_1000004_pt1 | contig 47529 bp, 38 predicted proteins | sample WorMetHERISLAND2_3_FD_187387 | JGI IMG/M metagenome (GOLD analysis project Ga0209364, IMG submission 187387) | Marine gutless worms symbiont microbial communities from Max Planck institute for Marine Microbiology, Germany - Olavius albidus HERON... | ecosystem: Host-associated > Annelida >... | reverse complement strand
GATGATGGCGGTCATCCCGCCCAACCCGACACGCGCACGGCTCATCCGCTACGATGCCGAACTCTACAAGGAAAGGCATGTCGTCGAATGCTTCATCAACAAAATCAAACACTTCCGACGTATTGCGCCGCGCTACGAAAAGACCGCCACAGCCTACTTGGCCATGCTACACCTCGTTGGCACCATGATATGGTTGCGTTAACTGTCAACAGGACCTAAGGGTTGCCATCGATGATTTTGGGTCACGGGAAAAGAACCGGGGCGATCGTCGTCGACCCCACCCCCCTCACGGCAACGACCCATCCCCCTCGCCGAGCGCCTTCTGCAGGATCACCTGGTCCATCCAGCGGCCGAACTTGAAGCCGATGGATCGCACCAGGCCGACCTGTTCGAAGCCCATCTTGATGTGGAAGTCGATGGATTGGGCGTTGGCGGAGTCGCCGACGATCGCAATGGCCTGGCGGTAGCCCAGGTGTTCGCACTGGGTGATCAGGTCTTCGAGGAGGCGCCGTCCGACGCCGAGGCGTTGGGTCGCGGGGGCCACGTAGATAGAGGTCTCGACGGTGTGGGCGTAGCCGGTGACGGTGTCTTGGTGGATTGCCACCCGGTAGGGGTAGCCGGCGGCGAGGATGGCGTCCTTGCGGCGGATCATTTCATCGAGAGCCGGTGGGTCGTATTCCCAGCTGGAGACGCCGTTGAGAACGGCGTCTGCGTAGATCTCGGTGATGGCGGCCATGTCGGCTTCGGCGACGTCGCGCAGCACGACGGCCGGGGCCGGGTCGGTTTTCACTCCGCCGCCTTGAGGGTGCGGGTGTCGCCGGCGAGCAGCACCGGCTCGATGCCGGCCAGGACCTCGATGACCCGGCTCATTTTATTGATCAGGGTCGCCAGGCCGGGGCCGCGGGCGATCTTCTTCTCATCCATGTAGATGGCCCGGTTGATCTCCACCTGCAGTGCGTGGACGCCGCTCCGCGGCTTGCCGTAGTTCCGCGCCGTGAAGCCGCCGGCATAGGGCTTGTTGCGGATGGTGTGGAAACCGCTTTCCTCGAGGATGTTCTCGGCGATGGCGACGACCTCGCGGGCACAGGACCGGCCGTGGCAGTCGCCGAGCACCATGTCCGGCAGCGGAACCGCCTTGCGGCGCTTGTCGCCGGTTCCGAAGGATGGCATGGAATGGCAATCGATGAGCAGGCAGCCGCCGAAGCGCTCGACCGCTTCGTCGATCAGGGCAGCGAGCGCCTTGTGATAGGGTATGTAATGGGTCTCGATGCGCTCGCGGGCTTCTTCGTAGGTCAGCTTGCAATCATAGATGTTCTCGCCGCTGGCGACGATCTTGGGAACGGTGCCGAGCCCGGCGGTGATACGCGGCGACTTGGTGATGACGTGGTCCGGCAGGGCGTCCCGGAACATGGCCGGGTCCAGTTCGTAAGCGTTGCGGTTGGCGTCCACATAGGCCCGCGGGAACCGGGCCTTGATCAGCGGCGCCCCGAAATCCGGCGCCATGGCGAAGATCTCGTCGACGAAAGCGTCCTCCGAGCGGCGCAGGTCGCGCGCACTGAGACGCGATTGTTCGATAAATTCCGCCGGATAGCGCCGTCCCGAGTGGGGCGATGCGAATACCACCGGTGCCGTCCAACGGACGGGTTCGAGCACTTCGACGCCGGAACGGCGTTTGATGGGCGCGATGGTGGTTTGGGGTTTCCGCATGTCTTCGCTCACCGTCTCGAAACGTCCCTTCTGTCGGTGCGGTGATGCCGGGCGCCCACCACGATCTTTCCCCGTAACCGTAGCGCCATCGGCGCCGATTGCAATGCCTATGCCCTAAGCCAGACCGCTCGGTTTCGGCCCGCCCGTCGCCCAGTCGAGCAGTTCGACCGTATGCACCACCGGCGGCGCGTCGGGCCCGGTCAGGCCTTTGGCGATATGGACCATGCAGCCGATGTTGCCCGCCGCGATGACATCGGCGCGGGTCTTGTTCAGGTTCTTGACCTTGCGCTCGAGCAATTGGCCGGCGATGTCGGGCTGCAGCAGGTTGTAGGAGCCAGCCGAGCCGCAGCAGATGTGACTCTCGCCCGGTTGGCGGACCTCGAACCCGGCTTTCTCGAGAAGCGCCTTCGGCTCCTTGGTCACTTGCTGGCCGTGTTGCAGGGAACAGGCGGAGTGGTAGGCGACGCTCGGCCGCTCGCCCTCGAGCGTCGCCTCCAGGAGTCCGATGTCCGAGAGGAACTCGGTAAGGTCGACGGTCATGTCGGAGATCTTGCGCGCCCGCTCGGCCCACTCGCCGTCGGTCCTCAGCATGAACCCGTAATCCTTGACCGTGGTGCCGCAACCGGATGCGTTGATGACCACGGCGTCGAGGGCCCCGTCGGCCCCGGCCCGCTCCCAGGCCTCGATGTTGGCCTTGGCCGAGGCGTGGGCCTCTTTCTCCTTGCCCATGTGGTGGGTGAGCGCGCCGCAGCAGCCGGCCCCTTCGGCGATGACGACCTCACAGCCGTGCCGGGTGAGGAGGCGCACCGTCGCCTCGTTGATCGACGGCCACAGGACCTGTTGGGCGCAGCCAGCCATGAGCGCGACCCGCTTCTTGCGTTCGCCCGCGGCCGGGAACACCTGCGGGCGGTCGATCGGCGACGGCCCTTCGAGATTGGCTGGCGCCATGGCGACGAGCCCAGAGAGGCGGCCCGGGAACAGCCGGGCGAAGGGTTTGACGAACCAGGCCCCGATCAGGGACATGCGGAACAGGAGCGGGCTCGGGACGACGACAGCGAGGATGTTGCGCGGCAGGCGCTCGGGCAACGGGCGCGTGTGTGTCTTTTCCATATGGACGCGGGCGTGATCGACCAGGTGCACGTAATCGACGGAGGCCGGGCAGGTGGTCATGCAGCCGAGGCAGGTGAGGCAGCGGTCGACGTGCTTCACGACCTGGTCGGAGGCCGGTTTGCCGGTCTCCAGCATCTCCTTGATCATGTAGATGCGCCCACGCGGGCTGTCAGCCTCGTCGCCCAGGAGCACGTAGGTCGGGCAGGTCGCCGTGCAGAACCCGCAATGGACGCAGGTGCGCAGGATATCGTTGGCGATGGTGATCGCTGGATCGTTCAGTTGCTCGGGCGTGAACAGAGTCTGCATGGAGCGGTCACACCCCCTCGTACATGCGGCCCGGGTTGAGGATATGGGACGGGTCGAAGCCGTCCTTGACGCCCTTGGCGACACCGGTGAGCGCGTCCGACTGCGGGGTGAACACCGCCACCTGGGAGCGGACCGCGTCGGCGGCGCGGACCAGCATGGCGTGGCCGCCGGCGTCTGCGACCGCGCCGCGGATGATCGCGGCCCCGGCGTCGTTGCCGGGCTTGACCGCCAGCCAGATGAGGCCGCCGCCCCAGTCGTAGAAGACCTCGCCGGCCTGCTCCTCGAGGATCGTAAGCGCGACACGCGAACCCGCCGCCGGCGGCACCGACAACCGCCAAACGGGCCGGTCGGCCGGTTCGACGAAATAGGCGACGTCGGCGACTTCCTTCCACAGGGTTGCGGAATTGGCGGTGTGCAGCTCCTCGACCCGGCCGAATTTCGCGAGCCTGTCCCTGAGCGCCTGGCAGCGATGCTTGACCGACGGTTCCGGTCCCTCGACGCGGACGGCGGTGACGGCACCGCCGCTGGCCGACACGTGCTCGACCTTCGAGCGCCCGGCGACGGCGGCCGGCAGATGGGCCGCGCCGGAGACTTCATGGGAGCTGCCGAGCGCCTCGGTCATGGCCTGGATGCCGCCGTGGTCGTAGACGCCGTCGCGGGCCCAGGTGACGAGAACGGTGCGCACCTTCTCCGGCGCCGGCACGACCTTCAAATTTACGTCGGTCATCACGGCCAGCGTGCCGTAGGACCCGGCGATCAGCTTCGACAGGTCGAAGCCGGTGACGTTCTTGACGACCTTGCCGCCGGATTTGAAGATTTCGCCGCGGCCGCTGACCGCGTTGAAACCGAGAAAGTGATCGCGCGCCGCACCGGTCTTGACGCGGCGCGGGCCGGCCAGGTTGCAGGCGATCAGGCCGCCCAGCGATCCTTTGTCCGCCTCGCCGCCGAGCAAGGGCCCCAGGTCCGGCGGCTCGAAATCGATACGCTGGCCGTTCTCCGTCAGGAGCGCGTTGATCTCCGAGAGCGGCGTGCAGGCGAAGGCCGACAGGACCAGTTCGCCGGGCTCGTAGGACTGGATGCCGGAAAGGGCCGTCAGGTCGAGCACCTCGTCGGTCTCGGTGGCACGCCCGAGCCGGCGCTTCGAGCCCTGTCCGCGCACTTCCAGGGATTTCCCCTCGGCGGCGGCCCATTCGACCGCCGCCAGGACCTGGTCGGCGGTTTCCGGTTTCAAGGCAGCGGTCATCTAAAACCTCGGGATGTCCGGGAACGGGAGCTGGCCCTTGTGGACGTGCATCCTGCCGAGCTCGGCGCAGCGGTGCAGCGTCGGGTAGACCTTGCCCGGATTTAGCAATTGGCGGGGGTCGAAGGCGCATTTCAGGCGCTGCTGCTGTTTCATGTCGACCGCGCTGAATATTTCTCCCATGAGGTCGCGTTTCTCGACACCGACGCCGTGCTCACCGGTCAGCACGCCGCCGACCTCGACGCAGAGCTTGAGGATGTCGGCACCGAAATTCTCGGCGTTCTCCAATTCGCCCGGCTCGTTGGCGTCGAACAGGATCAAAGGGTGCAGGTTGCCGTCGCCGGCGTGGAAGACGTTGGCGACCCGGAGTCCGTATTGCGCCGACATCTGGGTCATGCGGTTGAGCACATGGGAGAGCTGGTTGCGCGGGATGGTGCCGTCCATGCAGATATAGTCCGGTGAAATACTGCCGACCGCGGAAAAGGCGGACTTGCGCCCGGACCAGAAGCGCAGGCGTTCTTCCTCCGAGTTGGACGCGATGACGTGCCGGGCCCCCTGGGCGCGGGCAATCTCTTCAACCCGGCCGGTCAGGTATTCGACCTCGACCTCGGGCCCGTCGAGTTCGACGATCAGGATCGCCTCGACGTCGAGCGGATAGCCGGCGTGGACGAAATCCTCGGCCGCCTTGATCGCCGCCCTGTCCATGAACTCCATACCGCCGGGAATGATGCCGCCGTCGATGACGGCGGCGACGCAATCGCCAGCCTGCTGGCTGGAATCGAAGCCGATCAAGAGTGCTCGCGCCGTTTCCGGTTTGCGCAGGATGCGCACGGTCACTTCCGTGATGACGCCGAGCAAACCTTCCGATCCGGTGACCACGCCCAGGAGGTCGAGGCCCTCGCTATCCAGCTGCTTGCCGCCGAGGCGCACCACGTCGCCGTTCATCAGGACCAGCTCGACACCGAGCACGTTGTTGGTGGTCAATCCGTATTTCAGGCAATGGACGCCGCCGGCGTTCTCGGCGATGTTGCCGCCGATGGAGCACGCGATCTGGCTCGACGGATCCGGTGCGTAATAGAACCCCTGGTCCTCGACGGCCTGGGTGATGGCGAGGTTGGTGACGCCCGGTTGGGCGACGACGCAGCGGTTGGGGAAATCGATATCGAGGATCTGATTGAATTTTCCGAGGCCCAGCGAGATGCCGTCGGCCAAGGGCAGGGCGCCGCCGGAAAGCCCGGTGCCGGCGCCGCGTGGCACGATCTTGACGTTGTTGGCGTGGCAATACTCGAGGATCGCCGAGACCTGGGCCGTGGTTTCCGGCAGGACGACGATCATCGGCAGCTGTTTGTAGGCGGCCAACCCGTCGCAATCGTAGGCGCGGAGTTCATCCTCCTCGTGAAGCACGTTTTCGTTGGGCAGGAGCCCCAGCATGGCCTCGACGATCTCGTCGCGGCGTTCGATGACCTCCCGGTCCGGTTCCGGCATTTTCATGGGCGCGACCCCTCGCTCTCTCGATCGGGCCCATTCTGGCACAGAGCCAATGGCGCCTCCAGGCCATTGGCGGCGGTCAAAAGTGTTTTCCGTGAAAAGCGGTTAACGCGGCTATTCGGCCGGCGCCAGGCGCACCACCTGGCGGTCGTTGATCGGCCAATGCAGTGCCGCGGCGATGACTCCGAGCGCCACACCGGCCCACCAGACGGGCATGTAGGTGCCGAAGGCGTCGAACAGGTAGCCGCCCAGCCAGATGCCCAAGAAACTGCCGATCTGGTGGCTGAAGAAGACGATCGAAAACAACGTGCCCATATATTGGGTCCCGAAGATCTGAGCGACCAACCCGGATGTCAGGGGCACGGTCGACAACCAGAGAATACCGAGAGCGGACGAGAAGAGGACGACCGATACCGTGCTGATCGGGGTCAGGATGAAGGCGAGGATGACGGCCGAGCGGGCCAGGTAGAGATAGCTGAGCAGGTTCTTCTTGCGCCATTTGTTGCCGAGAACGCCGGCATAGAAACTGCCGAACACGTTGAAAATGCCGATCAGCATGAGCGACCAGGCGCCGGTCGCGGCCGGCATGCCGAGGTCGGTCAAATAGGCCGGAAGGTGAATGCCGACAAAGGCGACATGGAAGCCGCAGACGAAGAACCCGATGGTCAGCAGCCAGTATCCACGATGCGTGCCGGCTTCGCGCAGCGTTTCGGAAAGGGTCATGTTATCGGTTGGTTCGACCGCCTTTTTCGGCGCGTCGGCCTTACCGGTCAGCGGGAAGGCGCAGACGACGATGATCATGGCGAAGACGATCATCAGCAGATAGGCCGTCGACCAGTCGAAACCGGCGATCAAAACGTGACCGACCGGGACGACCGTGAACTGACCGGCGGCGCCGGCCGCCATGACGATACCGAGACCTTTGGTCCGTTTGTGATCCGGCATCGCCCTTCCGACGGCGCCCAAGACGACGGCGAGCGCGCAGGCGCTCTGCGCCATGCCGATCAAGACCCCGGCCCCGAGATGGAAGGTCATGGGGTCCATCGAAATCGCCATCAGGTAAAGGCCGGAGGCATAGAGGATACCGCCCAGCACGACGATACGCGCGGTCCCCCATTTTTCCGCCGCCGCCGCCGCGAAAGGCTGGAACGCGCCCCAAAGTATGTTCTGCAGGGCCATGGCGAAAGCGAACGTCTCGCGGCCCCAACCGAGGTCGGCGATCATCGGTTTTTGGAAGAGACCGAAACTGGCCCGCACGCCAAAGGCCATGAGAACGGCCAGCGAACCGGCCCAAAGAATGGCTGTCGGCGAACGCCAGAAAGGTCGATGTTCGGCGGCGGCACTCATGGTCGATGGTTCCTCCCAGCCCCCCGAGATTAATCCTCGGCGGCCGTCTCAGGCAAATGGCGATTGCGATCCATGCCGTCAACGGGCGGGAAGGGACCTCAGATGTATGCTGACAATAAAAAACCGCGCTCGATGGCGCGGTTTGACGTCGGCCGCCGGTTTGTCACTGGCGGCAGGGCGGGCGCTCAGCCCTGACGTGCCTTGAAACGCGGGTTGCGCTTGTTGATCACGTAGACGCGGCCCTTGCGGCGCACGACGCGGCATCCCTTCTCGCGGAGCTTGGCGGATTTCAGCGAATTCCTGACTTTCATGGTCTTATCCTCTGGGTCTCGTTCCCAGCTCAATCTCAAAGCACCGGGCTCAAGGCAACAGCCCGGCCGCCCGGGCAACGAAGGCGCGGAACATAGGGGCTTGTCGGGGGCTTGTCAATGCCGTGAAACCGGTGATTTGCGAGGAAAAGGCGGCGTGGTCCCGAACCGGCGGTTCCTCGGCGAGCGATCGGCCCTTGTGAGGTCAATCCGCCCGCGATAGCTTCCGGAACCGACCAACAACGGGACTTCGACACGGTTGATGGCAGAGGACGATCGGACGGCCCAGGGGCCGGTTGACGACGGCGGAGCAGGCGCGGGTTCCGGTGGCGCCGAACAGCGGGCCAACGCCTGGGTTCGGAACCGCATCCTGTTGTGGGCCGCCTTTGTCGGCATCGCGGTCCTGTTCTCGGCTTGGCGGGTCTATCAGTTCTCCGACCTGGAGCCGCGGACCGACCAGGCCTTCACAACGGCCTGGGCACGATCACTGATCCATGCCGAACGGCTTTTCCCTCAAGAACTCGAGGGTGCCGGGTTCGTTGAAAGGTTGACCACGGACGAAGGCAGCTTGCTCAACATCCTGTTGCGTCAAGTCGCCCTGGCCAACGACCTCATCTTTACGGTTGTCGGTCTGGCGTGGTTTACGGTCCTGACATACCCGTTCGGTGGTTCCATGTCGGCGCAGATCGTCGCCAGTGTCGTCGCTGGTGGATTGGCCTTGCTCGTTGCCGCGAGTCCCCCTGCCGCACGGGCGCTGTCACCGAAAGCCTGGACCGGGCTGGCAATCGTCGTCGCCGTTCACGGCGCCGCCTGTTTCAGTCATTACACAAACGTCTTCATTCTGCCGCCGGCGACGGTGCTGCTGTTGCTTACGGATCGGGCTCGTCCGCTGGCGCAACGCCTGAGGGTGGCGGTCTTCTACGCCGTCGGCATCGTGCTATTCCTGTCACCGGCCGTCTTTCCTGCTGTGATCTCGCCTGGCGCCAGCCACGACGGGGCCGCGCAGGATTTCATGACGCGGCTCATCTGGGTGTTTTCACAGGAAGGTAATACGCCGCTGGACTGGTTGGAGCGCGCCGGCAGGTGGTTCTCGGTAATGGCCCTGACGACGTCGCTGCCGGCACTCGTTCTTGGCGTGGCCGGACTCGCCGCAATGGCCCGATACCAGGGGCTACGCTTACCCCTGATCGTCGTGTCCGTCCATTTCCTCCTTGGTGTGGTCATGTCGGGCTTCAATCAGTACGACCGGACGGGTGCCTATGCCCTACCCTTCGTATTTCTCGGCTTGGCATGGAGCGCAGTGTGGTGCTGGGAGGTCCGGCGCCGCGGCATAAACGGTTGGTTTTGGCGACCCGCTGTCGTCGTCGCGATCGGCACTGTCTTGACGTTCCATATGGCGGCCCAGGTGCCCGCCCTCGTCGATCCAGAGAAAGTTCCGTTGTGGGCGACCTATGTTAGGCGATCGGCCGGGTTTGGTCGTGTCGTTCGGGACGTCGAACAGGTGATCCCGGCGGGCGGCGTGTTGATCGCATGGGACTATCCATTGGTGCATCGGTTCCGCGCCTTGAGTCAAAGGGCCTGGACCGATTACCGGATTGTAAGGCCGGCGGAAAGTCTGGTCCGGGAAGCGAGGGCAGGTCGGTTGCGAGAATATGCTCGGCGGTTCCGCATCGACATTCCCGAGAACAAGCCGGTTTATGTGTTCGCGGAGGTAGAACGTTTCGACGAGGAGCTCAAGAGAGAATTTCTGTCCGTATTCGGCGAATCTGGTTTTCGTTGGTCGCGGACGCCCGCATTTCGCGACGTCAAGCGTATGGAATGGCGGTCCAGGGAACGCAAACTCACGGATTTCTTGCTTTATGAAATTCGTTGATCGAGCGATCAGATGACGCGACCGAGAAAGATTGGCGCCCACGATTCCGCTTTGACAGGGGTTCCGAACATTGCGCTGCCAATCGGTTGGGTAGGACCGCGGAAGCCCCGATCCGGCACCTCGGGTGAAATCGGTTCGCCCTTTACCTATTGAGAATTAGCGGGCAAGTTCCGTGAGAAACGCGCGTCGTCTCGCAGGCCGTGGACACGATACCGGCGGCCGGTTTGCACCGTGAGCCGATTGCCGCGTTCCGGGTAGCCTACGACCCGCGCCTTCGGGGCTTTCTCTTGATCGGTACCGAATCGTGTCCGAACTGGGGTAACGGCCAGGGTTACCGGGATGCGAGATGCGTCGCTGAGGACGAACGAAAACACAGTGATGAGTTTACGAGACGCAATTCTTGTCGCCACGGCGATCCTCGTCACGGATTTCGTCGCCGCCCAGGTATTGAAAGCGTACCCATCGGTGTTGGTGGCGCCGTTCACCGAATATTGGGAGTATTCGGCCGAATATCATCACGATTTGATACCGAATGTTGAGACGGAAGTTAATTGGTTGGGTAGGCGCTACCGGCATCGCACCAATTCGCTGAGGTTCAGGGATCGGACGGTTCGCGACGTCGCCCCGTCGAGCGACATGCAACGATACCTGTTCATCGGAGATTCCTTTGCCGAAGGCATCGGCCTGGATTATGAGGACACGGCCGTCGGGCAGATCGCAGAGACCTTTGGCAAGGAAGGTATCGAGGTCCTCAACGCCGGAGTGTTCGGGTACGGACCATCGATCTACCACCGCAAGGTGAGGTACCTGATCGAGGATAAGGGTCTTCGCTTCGACCGCTTGTTCGTGATGATCGACGTGTCGGATATTTCCGATGAAATCCGGTTTACCACCGACGGGCAGGGGAACATCCACGCCAGTGATGACTTCACGCGAAAATGGAAGTACTACCTCAAGACCAATTCCTTGATAATCCGGCTGATCGATCTGACTCGGGATTGGCTGCGGATCGATGAAGCCCAGCTACAATTTGAGAGGACGGTCGGAAAACGATACGGACTGGAATTTTCCTCATGGACTTTCGACGACCGCCGCTACGAGAAATACGGACGACGTGGTCTCGAGAAATCGACGCGAGCCAAGAACCAATTGTTCGAATTGGTTGCCGATCGGGGTATTCCGATGACTGTCATCGTTTATCCGTGGCCAGACCAACTGAAGGAACGCGACATCAACTCCCGACACACAAAACACTGGGGTCGCTGGGCCAATGAGAAGGGTGTCGGGTTCGTCAATCTATTCCCGACCTTTGGCGAAGCGGCGGCGAACGCCGAAGCGATCGATGATCTTTTCCTGGACAGAGACGTTCATTTCAATGCGAAGGGCAACACCATACTCGCACGAGGGATCATCGACTTCATTCGAAACGAGAAGCCCCGAGCCCAGTGATGAATAGCCGAACGGCGAACAAGGCCGGATATTTTGGATCGGGACCGAGGGTCGCCGCGTTTGCTCTTTTTTTCGGATCGGCGATCCCCGTGTTGCTGTTGGGACGAGGCCTTATGGCGGTATTCGGTTCTCGCTCTCTCATGCCTTATCTCCGCCGCGTCTTGGAGATCCTTCTCCGGTTACATATCAACCGTTCTGCGCCATCCGATCGGTCTCGCGGTGATCCTGACATTCGTTCTCTGGTTGCCCAACCTGCTGACCTCTTCCGACGCCTTGTTATCCCTGCAGACGGTCTTGCGCACCCTTGCTTTCCTGGCGGTGTTCGCCGTCATCAGAGTGGCCAACGACTTCGACGACCAAGTCACGAAATACCTCCTCCGGGCGTTCGTCGTCTCTTCGGCCCTCATGGGGGCTTTTGCTTTGTACACGCTTTTCGTCGGTTCGGAGCTCTATTGGCTCGCCCGGTTGCGCGGCTGGACCCCTATGTCGGCGCGAACCGAACTGAAAGGTTTTGCCGCTCTGGCCGTCCTGTCGATGCCGGTATTTCTGTTGGCGATGCACCAGCTTGGCGGGTATTGGCGCGCGTTCGCCCTTATTGCGGTCTTGGCCAACCTGGCGATCGTCTGGGAAACCGTGAACCGTTCGGTGATCGCCAGCTTGCTTGCCGGTATAGTCGCCGTGCTGGCCCTGTTCTCCTGGGGGCGTTCGGCAAGGCTGGTTACGGTTTGTCTGGGGATCGGGATCGGATCGGCCGTACTGATCGTGTATTGGTTGTCATTGGCTCGGATGCCGATCAACGTACCTGCGGGTGATTGGGTTTTTCCCACGTGGTTGATCGATTACGAGCGCCAAACTATGTGGCGACATGTCTGGAATATCGCCATGGAATCGCCTTGGTTTGGTATCGGTGTCAATACCATCAACCTGACTCCGGGGGCGGACGTCATAATTCCCGGGACCAATGACACGCATATCATCCCGAGCCATCCCCATAACTGGATGATCGAGGTCTTGGCCGAAACCGGTGTTTTCGGATTGTTCTCGCTATGCGGTCTGATCGCCTTGTCGGGATACCAGATCATCCGCAGTTATTTCGCGGATCGACACCCTGCGTGGCTAGCGGCGGCGGGCGTGGCGGTCGGGTATTGGACGTCCGGCTTGTTCAATTTTTCGTTTTGGGCCGCTTGGTGGCAGTTATCCTTTCTGATTATCCTCGCGATATGTGTTGCCGAGGCGTCGCGACCGGTTTCGGATGACCTTCGGCAAAATCGCGAAAACTCATGATGTTCGAAAAATCTCTGGACCAGAGGATTGGTCGGACCGGCCCGACGGTCGAATGGCGGAGGCGAAAATGACGGCGACATACGGATACCCTCACGATGGCTATTTCACGGGGTCGCTTTGTGATATTGATCCCGAGGTCCATGCCGCCGTCACCGGCGAGACGGGCCGGCAAAAGGACGGTATCGAGCTGATCGCCTCCGAGAACATCGTCAGCCGGGCCTGTCTCGAAGCCTTGGGTGCTCCCATCGTCAACAAGACGGTCGAGGGGTATCCGGGGCGGCGTTACTATGGCGGCGTTGAATACGCCGATGCCGTCGAAAGCCTCGCCATCGAGCGGGCCAAGGAACTCTTCGGATGCGCCTTTGCCAATGTGCAGCCCCATTCCGGCAGCCAGGCCAACCAGGCGGTCTATCTGGCCCTGCTGAAACCGGGCGACACGGTCTTGAGTATGGCGCTCGCATCGGGCGGCCACCTCAGCCACGGTGCAAAGCCGAACCTGACCGGCAAATGGATGAACGTCGTTCAGTACGGTGTCGGCGAGGGCGACGGCCGGATCAACATGGGCGAGGTCGAGGCGCTGGCCCGGGAACACCGGCCGAAACTGATCATTTGCGGCGGTTCCGCCTATCCCCGGGCCATCGATTTCGAAGGGTTCCGGAAGGTTGCCGATTCGGTCGGCGCCGTCCTGCTCGCCGATATCGCCCATTTCGCCGGGCTCGTTGCCGGCGGAGTCCATCCCCATCCGCTGCCGCATGCCCAAGTGGTGACGGCGACCACCTACAAGAATTTACGAGGCGCCCGCGGCGGGCTCATCCTCACCAACGACGGTGATCTCGCCAAGAAGATCGATTCCGCCGTGTTTCCCGGCGTCCAGGGCAGTTCCATTCTCAACGCCATCGCCGCCAAGGCGGTCTGCCTGGGCGAAGCGCTTAGGCCCGAATTCAAGGCCTACGCCGAAGCGGTGCTGGCAAACGCACGGATGCTGGCGGCAACGCTCGTCGAACGCGGCATCGACATCGTCGCCGATGGCACCGACACACCGCTGCTGGTTGCCGATCTCAGGGCGAGCGGTCTGACCGGCAACGTCGCTTCCGACAGCCTCGAGCGGGCCGGGCTAACCTGCAACAAGAACGCCGTGCCCGGAGATCCGCAGCCGCCGACGGTGACCTCGGGCCTGCGGTTCGGTGTTTCCGCGGGAACGACGCGCGGTTTCGGTGTCGAAGAGTTCCGCCGGATCGGCCATTGGATCGCCGACGTCCTCGATGGTTTGGCGGCCGACGGCGAAGCGGGCAACGAGACCGTCGAGCGCCGTGTTCATGGCGAAGTCCTCGAAATGTGTGCCGCTTTCCCGATCTACACCACCTAGGCGAAAGGCTCGGTTCGTCGTGACCTCGTCATCCGCACGGATCCGAAAGCACTCTTTGCGCATCGCCGGTCACTTGACCAGTGTGTCGTTGGAAGACGCCTTCTGGACGGCGTTTAAGGAGATCGCCGAACGCCGGGGGATGTCGGTCAATGCGCTTGCCGCGGAAATCGACCGAACCCGCGAAGGCAACCTTTCGAGCGCCATCCGTGTGTTTGTGCTCGAGGCGCTTTCACGGTCGGAACCTATTTGAGCAGGCCCTTCAGCAACTGATCGAGCGGGTCGGCCTTTTGCTGTTTCGTGGTCGAGCGTGGCGGTGGCGGCGCGTCGCCTTGCGCCGCCGGCGGCGTATCGCCCCCCGTCGTCGTCTGCTGTGACTTGCCACCGCCGAGAATGTTCTTGAGAACCCCGCCGACGCCCTTCGGCGCCTTGTCGAGAAGAATATCGGCGCCGGGAACCGGTGCGGCGGAGCCCAACAGAGCGCCGGTATCGACCTTGACGTTCGGCGCGTCCAGCGGGCCCGACAGGGAAAACGGAACGGCATTCCGCGATTCGCGAATTTTCGCCTTGAGGATGCCTGTGAGCACGTTTTGTGCGAGTTCGACTTCTCCGTTGACGTCGAGGTGCCACTTGGGAAGGTCGACGGTGGCTACAGCGGTACCGTTTCCGACACCCGATACCAATCGAATGTCCTGGGAACGGGCGACGCCTCTGGAAATCTGGAACGTTCCGCTGACGTCGGCGCTGGTTCCCTTGCGCGATCCGCCCAACTGATTGAGCGATGTCAGGAGATCGATGATCCCCGCGAGCGCCGAGCCCTCACCGCCGCTCGACGGATCGACCCCATTCATCATCAGGGCGCCATTCCCGCCGAGGCTGGCAACGAAATCGGCAACGCTTCGACCGGCCGTCGTCAGATTGACGTTGGTCGAGATTTTCCCGGAGGCGATCGCCTTGCCGGTGACCGATTGCGTCGCCTCGGCAACGCTGGCGCTGGCCAGCTTGGCGACCAGGGATACCCGATTGGGGGCGCCGGCAGTCACCAGACCCGTCGCGTTCAATTGCCCGTCGAAAACCTTGCCGGTGAACTTCTCGAGGGACAGGACGCCGTCTCTCAAACCGGCTTTGATGTCCGCCTTCTCAACGAGGTATTTGTCGTAGGTGATGACCGGCGCCAGCAGCGTCACATTAGCGTCAACGGTCTTCAAGGCCGACAGATCGATAGGATCGGCCGACCAGCGTCCGCGGGTGGCGATGAGCGTCGGGCGCCGTTGGTTGTCGTTGGCCGCATGGGGGGTGCCATGGGGCAGGGACCAGGCGGCCGGTCGGCGAACGAGGCCGGCCCATCGCTGCCAGTCTGCACCGGCCTTTTTGGTCGCCGGCAGGAACGGATCGACGGCGATCGGCCCAGTCTTGACGTCTGCCGTGATCACCGGTTTCGGCCCCTTGAGATTGGCCGATAAGGCGCCGTTCATGGTCAGCGCGCCGATCTTGGCTTGAAGGCCCGAAAGGTTCAGGAGGTCGGTGCCGCCCTTGACCCGGGCGCTGAAATCGACGGCTCCGATCTTGCCCGACGGCCTGTAATCCGTACCGGCCAATTTTAGCAGCCGCGCAAAATCGCCATGGCGGAGACGTACATTCAGGTCCGCCATGTCGCCGACCGGCAGGACGTTGATGGTGCCTTTGGCCGTGATCGTGGCGCCGCCGCCCTTGACCGTATAGTCCACTTTCGGCGCCAGAAGCGGGCCGTCGAGCGTGCCGGAGACGGAGACGGCACCCACCTTGCGCACATCGATGGGCGGTTTGACCTCGGCCAGACGGAACAGGGGCGCCACGTTCTTGCTCTTGAAATCGACCTTCAGGCCCTTGGCCCGGGGCACGCCGCCCAGGTTCTCGATGGCGCCCTTGATGGCCGCCGACGCTCCGGCGACCTTTCCGACGCTCAGGTTGCGCAGCGTCAGGGCGCCGTTGTAGAGCGTCGCGTCGACGGCGACGCTTTTGACCTGCTCGCCCTGATAAACAAGAGTCTTGATGCGTGATTTGACGTTGGCGTCGAACTGGGTCAGGGCGCCGAGGACCGCAAACGGATTTGCCGTTGTGGTCTTGTCGGCCTTCGTCGAGGCTCCGGCGTTGCCGGCTGATTTCTTGCCGCTTGCTGGCTTCTCGGGTTGTCGTTTGGAAGCGGCGGCCTTCGGCATATAGGCGTCGATGTTGATGCGGTCGAGGACGAGGCTGGCACCGAAAGACGGGCGCTTGCGCAACGCCACGGTGACCGCACCCGTGAGCCGCGAGCTGTCGAATTGCAGATCGAGTCCCGACACCTGGACCTGCTTGGGTGTCGCCGTGACCTTGCTGGCGATGCGCATCTTGCGCAGCCGGTCGGCGGGGACGCCGGCGAAATCCGTGCCGAGCCATTTCATGACGCCGCGCAGGTCGTTGATGGTCGTTTCGATTTCGCCACCGAACTTGGGTGTGCCCTCTTTCAGGGACACCGTTCCGAACACGGCCATGTCGGACCCGCCCGGGAACTGTGCCGACACCTGGGAGATGATCACTTCGCCGTCACCGAGCTCGGCATTGATCAATAGGTCGCGGATCAGGCCGCCGCGGTAGGCGACGGAATCGGCGGACAGGATCAGGGATCCGGAAAGGTTGGCGGGCAAGGCCATCGCCCCGGTTTTATCAGCTGTGTCCTTGCCGGCCGCCTTGGCCGTGGTGGTGCCGGCCGGGCTGTTCTCCGCCTTGCCGGTGGCGGGTGCCGCGGGCGGCGTCGGGACGGCCGTCTTTTCGAGCCACTTGTCGAGGTCGATGCTCTTGATCGATAGCCTGACGGCCGTATCGATCATATCGCCGAGATCGACGGCGATGTCGCCGCTGGCCTGCGTGCCGTTCATGGCCAGCTTGAAGTCTTTCATCTCCGCACCCTTGGCCGACGCCGTCAAGGCGCCCGACAAGCCGAAGGATTGGGCCAATATGCCGGGCAAACCGTCGACGCCGGCCAGCGCCAGCAAGGCGGCGAGATTGCCGCTGTCGAATTTGACGTTACCCTTGAACCGCGGCTGGTCGTCCAGTCCGATGACGGTGCCGTTGCTCTGTAGGGCGGTTCCGCCGGGTTCGACCTTGACCACTGCGTTAAACGGGACCGACCGCCCCTGCATCACCTCGCCCGTCGATAAATCGAAATCGAGCGGAATGTTGCGTGCCGTAAGCGCTCCGGTGGTGCGGAACGGACCCTGGAGAGAGGCCGCCTCGACGCGGGCGTTGATGGCATCGACCCGCTCGCTGACGCCGCCCACCGCATCCTGGTAGACCAGGGTGCCGCCGACGATCGTGAAGTCGTCGAGCACGACGCTGGGCTCCGCTGACGCCGCCGCCGGCCCCCCGCCGCCGCCCGATTGACCGCTGTCGCCATCCTTGTCTTCGGCGGGTGGGCCGAACACCCAGTTCTTGCGCCCGTCCGCCAGGACCTCGAGATTGATCACCGGCTCCACCAGTTTGACGGTCTCGACCTTGACCTGGCCGCCGAGCAGCGGGGCCAGCGCGATGCGCACCTCGACCGACTTCAGGCGGACCATTTCGGGTGTCCCGGCGGCCGGCAGATTGGAGAGCGACACGTCGCTTGCGCTGACCGCCAGCGCCGGCAGAACGGCGATCCGGATGTCGCCGTTGATGACCAGGTCGCGTCCGGTGAGATTCTTGACCTGGCCCGCGATGTCCGCCTTGTAGTCGTTCCAGTCGATGAAACTGGGGCCGACCAGAACGGCGGCGATCAACAGAACCAGGATACTGGCGATAGCCGCAAGAACCTTACCCAACGTCGCTCTCCATTGCCGCGAGACATCAAAACGGGCCGTCGGCCGGTCTTCGGCGCCGACGCTGCCGAGGGGCGAAGTTTAGTCGCTCACCGGTCCGACGACAACACCAGCACGGCTCGGAAATCGTTGACGTTGGTGTAGGTCGGGCCGGTGACCACCAGTCCGCCGGCGCCTTCGAAATAGCCGTAGGAATCGTTGTTTTCGAGAAGCGCTGCTGCGTCCATGCCGAGGGTCCGTGCGCGCTCGATGGTGTCGGGCGACACGAGACCGCCTGCGTTGTCGCGGCTGCCGTCGGTGCCGTCGGTGTCGACGGCCAGTCCCCAGACCCCGTCCCGCCCGTCGAGCGCGATGGACAACGCCAGGGCATATTCGGTGTTGGGACCGCCTTCGCCGGTGCCGCGGATGGTCACCGTCGTTTCGCCGCCGGATAGCAGGACCGCCGGCGCCGGGGCCGGGCCGCTTCCGTCCTGGATACACCCAGCCAGGGCCGCGTGTTCGGCGGCGACGACCCGCGATTCCCCTTCCAGGGCGTCGCCGAGGATGACCGGCGTCACGGCGGCCGCCCGGGCAACCCCGGCGGCCGCCTCGAGGCTGGCTTTCGGTCGCGCGACCATGACTTCGACGGCATTGGCCAAAGCCGGATCCCCGGGTTTCGGAGTTTCCTCGGCGGCGTCATCGAGAAAACGCCTGGCCGCCTCGCCGGGATCGATGCCGTATTTGTCGATGATGGCGCGCGCCTCTGCGAAGGTCGTCGTGTCCGGCACGGTCGGCCCGGAGCCGATCACCGCCGGGTCGTCGCCGGGCACGTCGGAGATCATCAGCGTGACCAGTGACGCCGGCGCGATGGCCCGGGCCAGGCGGCCGCCCTTGATGGCCGACAGGTGTTTGCGCACGCAATTCATCTCGGTGATCGTCGCGCCCGATTGCAGGAGCGCCCGGTTGACGGCCTGTTTGTCCTCGAGCGTCAATCCCGGCGCCGGCATGGTCAGCAGCGACGAGGCGCCGCCGGACATGAGCGCCAGGCACAGGTCGTCAGGCCCGAGGCCGCGGGCCAGCTCGACCATCCGTTCGGCCGCCTTCAGTCCGGCCCGGTCCGGGACCGGGTGGGCGGCCTCGATGATTTCGATGTGCTCACAATCGACCCCGTACTCGTAGCGGGTCACGATCAGGCCGGAGATCTCGCCGGGCCAGTTGTCCTCGACGGCGCGCGCCATGGCCGCCGAAGCCTTGCCGCCGCCGAGGACGACGGTACGCCCTTGAGGCGGCCGGGGAAGGTGCGGGGGAACGCATTTGATGGGGTCGGCGGCGGCGATCGCCGCATCCATGAGGCCTTCGAGGAAAGACTGGGGGTCGTTCATTCGTGCGGTATATGCCGTGTTCGGGTCGGCCGGGCGGCGGTCACACGCGGACGATCTTGCCCGGGTTCATGATGTTGTCGGGATCGAGCGCCGTTTTCAAGGTGCGCATGACGCTGACCGCGTCGCCGTGTTCGGCGACCAGGAACTCCATCTTGCCGTAGCCGACGCCGTGTTCGCCGGAACACGTGCCGTCCATGGACAGTGCGCGCATGACCATGCGCTCGTTGAGTTCCTTGGCGCGCTGCATCTCGTCGGCGTCGTCCGGGTCGATGAGCAGGACCAGGTGGAAATTGCCGTCGCCGACATGGCCGACGATGGGCGCGATCAGGCCGGACCCGTCGATGTCGCGGCGCGTCTCCAGGATGCACTCGGCAAGCCGGGAGATGGGGACGCAGACGTCGGTGGCGATGCCCTTGCCGCCGGGACGCAGGGCCAGGGCCGCGTAATAGGCGTCGTGGCGGGCCTGCCACAGGCGGCTGCGGTCTTCCGGCCGGGTCGCCCAGGAGAACTCGTGGGCGCCGAATTCGGATGCGATCTCGCCGACCAGTTTCGACTGTTCCTCGACACCGGCGTCGGATCCGTGGAACTCGAAGAACAGCGTCGGCGCCACCGGATAATCGAAGCCGGCATAGGCGTTGATGGCATCCATCTGGACGTCGTCGAGAAGCTCGATGCGGGCCACCGGGATGCCGCACTGGATGGTTGCGATGACCGTGTTGACCGCCGATTCCAGGTCCGGAAACGGGTACACGGCCGAGGCGATCGATTCGGGGATGCCGTAAAGGCGGAGCGTGATCTCGGTGATGACGCCCAGCGTCCCTTCGGAACCGACGAACAGCCGCGTCAGATCGTAGCCCGCCGACGACTTGCGGGCCCGCCGGCTGGTCCGGATGATGCGCCCGTCGGCCATGACCACGGTCAGCGACAGGACGTTCTCGCGCATGGTGCCGTAGCGCACCGCATTGGTCCCCGAGGCCCGGGTCGCCGTCATGCCGCCGAGGCTGGCGTCGGCACCCGGGTCGATGGGAAAGAAAAGCCCGGTGTCGCGCAGGTATTCGTTAAGCTGCTTGCGGGTCACGCCGGCCTGCACGGTGACGTCCATGTCCTCGGTGTTGACGGCGAGGATCTCGTCCATCAGCGAGACGTCGATGCACACCCCGCCCTTAAGCGCCGCCACGTGGCCTTCCAGCGAGGTGCCGGTTCCGTAGGGAATGACCGGGATTTTGTGGGCGGCGCAGAGCGTCACGATGTCGCTGACTTCCTGGGTCGAGCGGGCGAAGACGACGGCGCCGGGCGGCACCGGCGTGTGGTAACTCTCGTCCTTGCCGTGTTGCATGCAGACAGCGTCGGCCGTCGACAGCCGTTGTTCGACGATGCTGCGAAGCGCATCGAGGAATTCGTCACTGAGCGTGACTGCTTCCGGGTTCATCGCTGATTCCCCTTGGTCCCCTCGGGCCGAGACTGTACCCCAGCCGGTCCCGGCGACCCAGCGTTTTGAATTGTCTCGGCCGGAAAAGGTGTATTCATGTCCCACCAAAAATGGCCGGCTTCGCGTCCCGCACGAAAAGCGAGCCGACCTAAATCGCCTTGCCCAGCATTTCGCGGCGGATCTCCTCGGCCCGCTGGCGCGCGCCGGTCAGATGCGGATGGATGGCCAGCGCCCGGTCCCACGCCTTCAGGGCCGCGTCCCGGTCGCCCATGGCCTCGAAGATCAGGCCGAGGCCGGAGAGCGCCCCGAAATGACGCGGCTCCAGCGCCAGGGTCCGTTCGATGTCACCGATCGACCGGTCGTAGTCGCCGAGCAGGTAGAAGACCGTGGCCCGCTTGTTCCAGCCTTCGGCATAGTCCGGTTGGGTGCCGACGATCCTGTCGAACCATTCCAGCGACTCCGCATAGGCGCCGGCGTTCATGGCCGCCATGCCCAGCGCCAGGTGGCTCTCGACCTCGCCGTCGTCGGGCCGGAGCCAAATGCGCCAGATGGCGTGTTCGACGGCGCGCGCTTCCGCCGCGTCCTCGGTCGCCTTCAGGCGTTCGAACAGGGTATCGAGTTGGGGGTTCGACTGGTCGGCCGCGACCGAACCGCCGGTCATGGCGACCGCGAGCAAAAGCGCAGCGAGAACCCGTAAAAACCCACCCATGGCGCCATTCTAGCGGACCGCCGGCCATTCGGCCAAATCACGGTTCGGAGAGCGCCCGCGACCCGCCTGTCGATCCCGCCGGGCGCGACGGCGGGCCGGGGTCGACTGCGGGGCTTGCATTCGCCCGCCAAACGGATATAACCCGTTTTCTCTGACGAATGTCCCGACACGGGCGCGTAGCTCAGCGGGAGAGCACTACGTTGACATCGTAGGGGTCACTGGTTCAATCCCAGTCGCGCCCACCATGAGAACCCTCTGGGAAACCAGGGGGTTTTCGCTTTTTGGGGCGTCAACCTTCCCCGTCTTCCATCCCAATCGTTACCACCCCGATGTCCGACAGGGTGAACCAGACGTCGGCGCCGGCGGCGATGGGGGCGCCGACGTCGGGGTCGACGACGAAAAGCTCGCCGAGCTCGGTGCCCACCGAATACTCCATGTGGTCGCCGAGGTAGGTCGATTTCAGGACCTCGCCCTTGACCGCACCCTCGGTGGTTTGTTCCGACAGGGTGACCGCTTCCGGGCGGATCGCCAGGTGGACGGGGCCCGGCGGGTAGCCGCGGTTCCTGAGCGCGATCTCGGCCTCGCCGTAGCGGACCGTCGCGGTGCCGTCGTTGACAGCGGTGATCTCGGCCTCGACCACGCTGGCGTCACCGATGAAGTCGGCGACGAAGAGGTCGGCCGGGCTTTCGTAGAGCTCGTGGGGCGAGCCTTCCTGGGCGATCACCGCCTCGTTCATGACGATGATGCGGTCCGACACGGCGAGCGCCTCCTGCTGGTCGTGGGTCACGTAGACCGAGGTCAGGCCGAGGGACTGCTGGATGTCGCGGATCTCCTCGCGCACCCGGCGCCGCAGCTTGGCATCGAGGTTCGACAACGGTTCGTCGAAGAGCAGCACCTGCGGCTCCAGAACCAACGCCCGGGCGACGGCGACGCGCTGCTGCTGGCCGCCGGAAAGTTCACTCGGCAGCCGGGAGCCGTAGCCCTTGAGGCCGACCAGGTCGAGGCCGTCCTCGGCACCGGCCATGGCCTCGTCCTTCTTGACGCCGCTCACCGTCAGCCCGTAGGCGACGTTCTCGATGACGCTCATGTGCGGGAACAGGGCATAGGACTGGAACACCATGCAGACGTCGCGGTCGGTAGCCGGCAGGTGGGTAACGTCGTGATCGCCGATGAGGATGCGCCCCGCGGTCGCCATCTCGAGGCCGGCGATCAGCCTAAGCATGGTCGTCTTGCCGCAACCGCTCGGCCCCAGGAGCGTCACCAGGGTGCCCGGTTCGACCCTGTAGGAGACATCGTTGACGGCGGTCACCTCGCCGAATTGTTTGACCACGTTCTCGAAGGTGACGGAAGCGGCTTTGCCTTTGATGGTCATGCTCTCGTGCCTTGCATTTGGGGACGGTGTTCCACTTGGCGGTTCTGGCGCCGGCCCAGTTGCCGCTCGCCGATGAAGATCTGTACCAGACTGATGACGACGAGCATAACGACGATGAGAGCCGAGGAATAGGCGATGGCGAGCCCGTAATCGCCGTTCTCGACGCGCCCGATGATGTAGGCGGTGGCCATGTGGTACTCGGCCGACACCAAAAAGATGACGGCGCTGATGGCGGTGATGGCGCGGACGAAACTGAACACCAGGGCGGCGACGATGGCCGGGCGCAGCAACGGCAGGATCACCTTGCGCACGGTCACCCAACTGTTGGCGCCGAGCGTCAGCGACGCCTCGTCGAGATGCGAATCCAACTGGCTCATGGCGGCGATGCCGCCGCGCACGCCGACCGGCATGTTGCGGAACATGAAGCACAACACCAGGATCACGCCGGTGCCGGTCAGTTCCAGAGGCGGTACGTTAAAGGCGATGATGTAGCTGACACCGATGACCGTGCCGGGGATGGCGAAGCTCATCATGGTGCCGAACTCGAAGGCGTCGCGGCCGGTAAACCGTTGGCGGACCAGCAGGTAGGCGGTCAGCAAACCGATGCCGGCGGTCAGCGGCGAGGCGATGGCGGCGATGGTCAGCGTGTTCCAGAACGAGTTCCAGGCGGCGCCGGCCCAGATGATCCCATGCGGCTCGGTGGTGATCCCGAAGGCCTCGATGTAGTGGCGGAAGGTGAACGAATGGTCGCGGCCCCAGGTCTCGACGAAGCCGCCGAACATGATCATGCAGTAGATGACCAGCATGACCACGGTCCACGGGATGACGACGGCGTAAACGGGCCAGCGGAGCCGTTTCGGCAGCTCCGCATGGACGCCCGAGTCGCCCTTGCCGGTGACGGTCACGTAGGACTTGGCGCCGAGCCAGCGGCGCTGAACGTAAAAGGCGCTCAAGGTGAAACTGAGCAGCACGATGGCCAGCACCGCGGCCTGCCCCTGGTCATTTTGCGCCCCCACAATCGCAAAGAATATCTCGGTCGACAGCACCTCGTAATTGCCACCAAGGACGAACGGGTTACCGAAGTCGGCCATGCTCTCGATGAAGCCGAGCAGGAAGGCGTTGGCCAACCCGGGCCGCATCAGCGGCAGCGACACGGACGTGAAGGTTTTCCAGTTGTCCGCCCGGAGCGTCTGCGCCGCCTCTTCCATGGACGGACTGACGCCCTCGACGACGCCGATCAGAACCAAAAAGGCGATCGGCGTGAAGGCCAGCATCTGGGCGAACCAGATACCGAAGAAACCGTAGATCCAGCGGCTGGCCGGGATGTCGAAGGCGTACTCCATGAACTGGGTCACCGCCCCGGCGCGGCCGAACAGGAGGATCATGGAAAGCCCGATGACGAAGGGCGGTGTGATGATCGGCAGCACGGTGAGGATCCGCAGGGATCGCCCGGCCTTGATCTTCGAGCGCGTGGCGACCAAGGCGAAGGCCAGCCCCAGCACCGTCGAGCCGACGCCGACAGAGGTCGCCAGCATCAGTGAGTTCCAGGCGACACCGCAGCTCAAGTGACTGGTAAGGCACTGCAGTCCCCAGATCTTCGGTGCCGTGAGCTTGGAGGCGAACAGCGCCAGGTCGTAGTTGCGATCGTTGTCCTGGAGCGCGCTGACCAGGATCTGCGACACCGGCAGGAAGACGAAGGCGGTGACCAGCGCGATCACCAGGCCGATGGCGCCGACGACGAAAACGTCGCCGTTTATATGTCCACGGCTGGCGATGCCCTGGGTCAACATGAACAGGAACGAGCCGCAGACGAGAAGCGCTCCGTAGCCCATGCCGAACTGCCGCTCGACCGGGCCGAAGAGGTTTTCCAGGACCTGGTATTCCCAGCCAGCGATCCCGATCGTGAATCCCTGCAGGAAGACGAGGGCGAAGCCGCCGGCACCAGCGCCGATGAGGACGGTGCCGAAGGTATAGTCCATCTTGCCGCGCCCGATGACACCGAGCGAACCCAAGAGCGCGAGCAGGATTGGTGCCAGCCAGATCTTGCCGCCGGCAAAGACCTGGACGATTCCCGGTGCGTAATCGAGGTCGAAGGGATAGCCGTCCAGCAGCCAGACGAACGACCAGAACCCGTCCTCGATGGCGTACCAAGGAAGGATGAAGAAACCGACAAAGCCGACCGCGATCCAGATCGCGGCGACTCTGTCGATCATATTTGTCAGGGCCGTCATTGCGGCCGTCTGGTCGAACGGACTTAACGGGGCAGGGTCTTGATTTCCTTGTCCCATTTGGCCAGCAGACGCTTGCGCTCGGCCGACGATCCGTACTTCTTGAAGTCGTAGTTGATGAGCTTCAGCGCGCTGAGGTCCGGTGCCTCCTTAGGCGGATTGGCGTTCATGTTGGACGGCACCTGGTAGGCTTTCGCTTCCTTGGCCCGCATCTGGATGGCGGCGTCGAGGGCGAAGTCGTAGAACTTCTTGGCGCTCTCCGGATTGCGCCCGCCCTTGATGATGCTCATGGAGCCGATCTCATAACCGGTGCCCTCACAGGGGGCGACGATCTCGATCGGGAAGCCCTTAACCTTCTGCGTCACCATGTCGTGCATGAAAGTGATGCCGATGGTCGTCTCGCCGCGAGCCGCGGCCTTGATCGGGGCCGAGCCGGACTTGGTGTACTGGTTGATGTTCTTGTGCATCTTGGCATAGAACTCGAAGGCTTCCTTTTCACCGAATACCTGAACGAGCGTCGCCAGCGTCGTGTAGGAGGTCCCCGACGAGTTCGGGTTGGCGACCTGGATCTCACCCTTGAAAGCGGGGTTTGCCAGGTCCTTCCAGCACTTCGGCACCGGCAGGTTCTTCGATTTCAGGAGCTCCGTGTTGTAGCCGAAACCGAGCGCACCGGCGTAGATGCCGACGGTCTTCATATTGGCGTCCTTGGCCTGGTTCTGGGCCCAGGGGTGCAGCTGGTCGAAGACCGGCGACTTGTATTCCATGGTCAGGCCTTCCTCGGCGGCCTGCAGGTGCGGGTCACCGGTGCCGCCCCGCCACACGTCACCCTTCGGATTGCGGGCCTCGGCCTTGATCTGGGCGAAGGTCTCGCCGGAACTCTTGCGGGTCATGGCCACCTTGATGCCGGTCTTCTTCTCGAAGGCCTCCACCATCAGCTTGCACCACTCGATCTGCGGGCTGCAATAAAGCGTCAATTTGTCGGCGGCGGTTGCCTTGGTCGCGGTCATTCCCGCGACCATGAGGGCGCCCAATGAGGCAGCGGTTAGGAACGTGATTTTTCGCATGACTCTACTCCCTTAAAGTTTATGGCTGGTCGGACTTATGAATGGTTCCACGTCCGGCTCGGTGGTTGATTTGAGGGAATAGTTTGTCAGGAAACCCGGGCTTTGTGAAATAAAAATTTCATATTACTGTTATAGGTCAGATTGTTGTCCGACGGTTCTTTTCCGGCGGTTTCCCATGCGTTTTACTGAGCTGTCATGAAGGAGGGGCGATGCCGTCCGAAGAGATCGCCGAACGGTTTCGGTTCGCCAAAACCCTGGTCCGCGACGCCGGCGCTTTGGCCAACCGCTATTTCCAGGACATCGGTGCGCTCACCATCAAGGATAAGGGCCTGCAGAGCGCCGTCAGCGAGGCCGACGTGGAGACGGAACGGTTCATCCGCCAGAGGCTCGAACAGGCATACCCGGACGACGGCTTCTTCGGCGAGGAATCGGCCAATGACACCACGGGCGCCGACGTTGGCGCCGGGCAAGGGCTTTGGGTCGTCGATCCCATTGACGGTACCCAGTGTTTCGTCAAGGGACTGCCGCACTGGTCGGTGTCCATCGCCTTCGTCTTGGACGGCCGCATCCAGTTCGGCGTCGTCATCGATCCCAATCTCGACGAACTGTTTGCCGGTGGTATCGGATTCGGCGCCACGCTCAATGAAAAACCGATTGCGCCCGACGCCAGCGCCGACATCGGCCGCGATGCCTTCTCCATCGGCTTCGCGCATCGGTCCAAGCCCGAGGAGGTGATCCCGGTCCTCGATCGCTTGCTAAAGGCCGGCGGCATGTACGTGCGCGGCGGCTCCGGTGCCTTGAGCCTGGTCTACGTGGCCTGCGGGCGGACCATCGGCTATTACGAACCGCACATCAATTCCTGGGACAGCTATGCCGCCGTCGCCATCCTGCGCGAGGCCGGGGCCGACGTCGTCGAGGCCGAAGCCGGCGATGGTCTGACCAAGGGCTGCGAGATCATCGCTACGGCGCCCCGGGTTACCGAGGCCTTCCGGGCCATTCTCAGGGGATAACCCCCGCCACCGACAGCGGGTTGGATTCAAACGTCGACCGGCGCCCCGGTCTCACGGGACTGCACCAGCGCGTCGGCCAACCTGAGCGCCATGCGGCCGTCGCCGCCGCCCGGCTGCGGCGCGTGCCCGCCGCGAACCGCCCCGATGAAGGTGTCCAATTCGATCCGGTAAGCATCCGCATACCGTTCCAGGAAGAAGTGCAGCGGGTTGTCGGTCCGTGTCGATGCCTCGGTGGCGATCTCCACCGATGTCGGTCTCTGGTTCTCGGCGCGCAGCATACCGGCGCCGCCCAACACCTCGACGCGCTGGTCATATCCGTAGACGGCGCGGCGGCTGTTGCTGATCTGGGCCAGGCGTCCCGATGCGGTCCGCAGGACGACGACGGCGGTGTCGACGTCGCCAACCGTGGCGACGGCCGGATCGACCAGGGCCTCGACGAAGGCGAACACCTGCACCGGTTCCTCGCTCAAGAGCCAGCGTGCCATGTCGAGGTCATGGATCATCATGTCCCGGAACAGGCCGCCGCTGACTTTAAGATAGGCAAGCGACGGTGGGCCCGGGTCGCGGCTGGTGATCGAGACCATTTCGACGGGCCCGATTTCGCCATCATCCAGTCGCGCCTTCAGGGCCGCGAAACTGGGATCGAAGCGCCGATTGAAGCCGACGAACAAAGGAACGTCACACTCGGCGACGACGGCGAGGCAGGCGTCGACGCGTTTGATGTCGAGGTCGATGGGCTTCTCGCAGAAGATGGCCTTGCCGGCCCGGGCCGAGGCCTCGATCAGGTCGGCATGGGTGTCCGTCGAACTGGCGATGATCACGGCGTCGACCGTGTCGTCGGCCAGCGCGTCGTCCGGCGTCGTCACGCGGGCGCCTTGATTGGCGGCGAGCGCCTCGGCCGCATCGGCGACGACATCGACGACGGAGACCAGTTCGGCATCCGGATGGACGGCAAGGTTGGCAGCGTGAATCTGCCCGATGCGGCCGGCGCCGAACTGGCAGAAGCGCAATGGCTCGTCGGTCATGTCTTCACCTCAATCGTAAGCGCCCATGACGTTCTGATCGTAGTCGATCACCGATCCGGTCATGATCCCCGACCGCGCGCTCAGCAGGAAAACGACGAAATCGGCGACTTCGCGGGGCTTGATGAGCTGCCCGAACGGCTGTTCCGCTTCCGCCGCCTCGAGCCAGTTCTCGGACAACCCCATGGCCTCGACCTGGACCTTGTGTTCGTTCGGCGTGTCGGCCCAGCCGATGTTGAGGGCATTGACACGGACACGATCGCCTCTCAGTGCGTGACCGACGTTCTTGGTCAGGGTGACGAGCGCGCCCTTGGAGGCCGAATAACCGGTCAGGAACGGTTGGCCGCCGTGCGACGACATGGTGATGATATTGACGATCGACCCGGCTGTGCCTTCGCGTTTCATCACCTTGGCCGCCTCCTGGATGAGGACGAAAGGCGCGCGCACGTTGACGGCAAAGAGGTAGTCCCAGAGTTCGACGGAAATATCGAGGATGCCGCCGCGGTCGGTGGCGCCGGCGGCATTGACCAAGCCATCGACGCGGCCGAAGGCCTCGTCGCAAGCGGCGACCACTTGGCGGCATTGAGTTGGCTGGGCTAGGTCGCAGGCGACGAACCGGCAATCGGTGCCTTGGGCGCTGAACTCGGCGGCGATGGCCGCCCCCTTCTCCGGGTCGCGCCCGCAGATGACAAGACCCGCGGCACCGGCGTCGATGGCGGCCGCCGCGGCAGCGTGGCCGATGCCTTGTGTGCCGCCGGTGACGATCAGAACTTTGCCGGATAGATCACCCATACCTTAAATTGTACTGGAAAATTCCGGCTGACCAAGCGCCGGTGTGTTATAAAGGTTACCGGCTCCCGCGCTGTTCATCGCCGTTAACAATACGGTAACGGATCATCGCAATGTCGTACATCGGACCGTTGTAGAATTTCTCGGTATGCACCTGGCGACCGACGTGGTCAGAAGTTTGCACGGACGCCTTGGAAGGAGTTCTTGCATGCGCGTAGTAAACCACTCGATCGGAGCTATCATCGGGATATTCCTGGCTCTTTCCGCGCTGCCGGGCCGGGCCGCCGAGGGTTTGGTTTTCGCTGTCCACCCTTTCATGTCGGCCGACAAGTTGTTCGAAGCCTTTACTCCGTTGACGCGATATCTGTCCGAACGCGTCGATCAACCGGTGCGCATAGAAATCGCCAAGGACTATCGGGCCCATATCGAAGCCGTCGGCAACGACCAAAGGGACATCGCCTACCTGGGACCGGTGCCCTACATCCGAGTTGTCGACGCTCATGGCGTCAAACCGATCCTGGCTCAGCTCGAGGTCAACGGCGAAACGACGTTTCGCGGCGCCATCGTGGTGCGCCGCGATAGTTCCCTGAAGACACTCGGCGACCTCAACGACAGACGATTCGCCTTCGGTGACAATAGCTCGACCATGAGCCATCTGGTTCCTTGGTCGATGTTGATTTCCGCCGGTGTCCCAAAACACTCGCTCGCCGGCTTCGAGCACCTGCCAAACCACGAAGCGGTCGGATTGGCCGTGCTCAGCGGCATGTTCGATGCGGGTGCCGTCAAGGAAAGTGTCTTCCGCAAACAGGAAAAACGCGGGTTGCGGGTGCTGAGCTGGACCGCGCCGATCGCCAATCATGTTTTGGTGACCCGGGCCGATATGCCGAAACCGATCCGGCAAAAACTCCAAGCGGCGGTGCTGCGGCTCAACGACTTTGCCGACGGCATCGCCGTGCTTCGAGCCATCAAGCCCTCCATAACCGCTCTCGTGCCGGGAAATGACCGAGATTTCAATAGCCTGCGAAGTATCCTCGCAGCGCTCCAGGGGAACGGATGAGCCGAAAATGAAGCCGTCGGCAGCCATGAAGAGATACCCGGGCCTGCTGCCGTTTCTGGCCGCGCTCGTTCTGTTTCTGGCCATCAACGGCTACCTCGTTCAGTCCGACCACCGGCAGACCCTCGGTAAGACCTACCATGAACACATGGATCATGAGGTCGAATTGATGGCGAAGGTGGTCCGTGAATCCGCCCTGAAACACGATCTGGCAATGGTTGAGGAGTTCCTGATTCGTTGGGCCACGTCGAACGACGAGGTGCTCGCCCTGAAAGCCGTTGCCGAGAACGGTTTCGTTCTTGTCGACTATCGCTATGAAAGCGCTGATGGCGCCGATGGCGGCTACATGATCCACAAGAAGACCGTGCAATACCTGGGCAAGCCCCTGTTGACCATCGAAGTTGTCCACGGCGAGGCATTGGTTGCCAAATCAGCCCGCGCTCTCAGTTGGAAGCTGACCCTGTTCTCGACATTGCTGGCCGGCGTCATGGGCGTCGCCTTGTGGCTGATCCTGCGCCACACCGCCGTCATTCCCATGGAACGCGAGATCGCGCAACGCAAGGACGCCGAGGCCAAGATCGCCCATCTCCTGAAGGAGAACGAACTGATCCTCGCCTCGACCGGCGACGGCATCTACGGCATCGACACGGAAGGGCGGACGACCTTCGCCAATCCGGCGACTATACGAATGATCGGCTGGCGGCCCGATGAAATCATCGGCCAGCCACAACACGACGTGCTTCACCACACGCGGCCCGACGGCAGTCACTATCCGCGCGAGGAATGTCCGATCTATGCCGTTTTGCGGGACGGCGAGACACGCCGCGTCGATGACGAGGTGTTCTGGCGCAAGGACGGCACGAGCTTTCCGATCGAGTACGTCAGCACGCCGATCGTCGAAGGCGGTGCCATCACCGACGCCGTCGTCGCCTTTCGTGACATTACCGAACGCGTCCGTCAGGAAGAGGAATTGCGCAAGAGCCACGAAGAAGTGGCGAAGCGTCTCCGTGAGCTGGACATCGCCAATGCTCAGCTCGAGGAACAAGCCGCCTCGATGGTCAAGCTGGCCCGCGAAACGGCCGTTCTGAACGATCGATTAAACGAGGAGGTGGCGGTCAAGAACCGCTTCTTCTCGATCATTTCCCATGACCTCAAGAGCCCGTTCAACGTCCTTCTCGGCATGACCGATATGATGGCGCAGGCGTCCGATACCATGAGCCGGGAGAAGCTGGTCGAGTATGCGACGGACGTCAACGAGGCGGGCGTCACGGTGTTCGCACTTCTGCACAACCTGCTCGACTGGTCGCGCTTGCAGATGGGCGGTGTCACCTTCGAGCCGGAAGCCCTCGAGTTGCAAGCGGTCGCGCAAGCGAGTGTCGATCTTCTGGCGCCAACGGCATCGGAAAAAGGAATTGAACTCAGCAACAAGATTACCGACGCCACCGCCCGCGCCGATGTCGAAATGGTCAGCACGATCGTTCGCAATCTGATCACCAACGCCATCAAGTTCACGCCCGCCGATGGTTCCGTCGAAGTGACGTCGCGATCCGACGGCGACATGGTCTTGGTGACCGTCAGCGACACCGGCGTCGGGATTTCAGCGGAAACGACCGCTTCCCTGTTCGCCATCGACGAGAAGACGACGACGCCGGGAACGGCCGGTGAGATCGGCACCGGCCTCGGCCTGCCGCTGTGCCGGGAACTGGTCGAGATGAACGGCGGAAAAATCTGGGTCGACACCGCGCCTGGCGAAGAGTCCCGCTTCCATTTTACCTTGCCGATTGCGGCGCCGAACACCTCGACCGACCAGATTGCTCAGTCCGGATAGGCCGGACCGCGCCCGGGTCTAGAGCGTCTACTGACCAGCCCCTTCGCGGGCGATGCCGTCGAGCAGTTCCTCAATCACCAGAAGGGCTTTTCTCGATTCCAGGGAGCCGCCGGCGAAAGGCCGGCGATAGGCAACGTGGACCGTGCCCGGTTTATCAGCCAGCGTGAAGACGTTGATGACGTAGGGGCAGAAGACGATGTTCATGGGGTCCGCGATCATGGCGTCCCTCGAGTATTTGGCCGAGCAGAACATCAGCATGGTGGCGTCGCCGTAGACCGAAGTCTTGGCACCGACGTCGCCCTCCGTGCGTTTCAGCATATCGCCGATATGGGCCTCGAAATCGAGGACGAAGCCACGGTTGACGATGGCGTCGAGCACATCCTGGCGGACATCGGAGAAGCTGCCTTCCGCCGTATAGGACTTCATGTGGTAACGGCCGGCTTCGGCGGGTTGTCCGGTCGCGATCAGGAGAAGCGCCAGGGCGGCGACGGCACAAATTAGCGTTCGCATAATCAACCTCCATTTGCGGGAAACGAAACCTTCGCGCCGGAGGCCGACGAGCCAAACCGGCACGTGTCTGCCTACGATGGTACACCCTTTCGACATCGGTTTAAACGCCGGCGCCACCGTTCTCCGGGCTTCGAGGTCATGGTATCCTGGAGGTCTGATCCGGTAGAAGGCGGGTATCGTCATGCCGATAAACTATTGGATCGACGAAAACCGCGGCGTCGTCCTGATGCGCGGCTGGGGCCGACTGGTCAACGAGGAGATGGTCGATTGTATCACCCGGCTGCGTGCCGATGAGCGGGACGGAAAACCCGCAGCTGGCGGTGAAGCCTTTCGAGTCCATGAATGAAGCGGAAGCCTGGCTCGGCCTTCGGCCGTAGCCGGCGCCGCCTCACCAGACCGGTATTTTCAAGGCGCCCGGGGTCATCGCCGGGCTCGAGCCGATGCGGCAGCGCTCGGCATCGAACTTGCCGATCCAGGCGGCAAAGTCCAGTGCTTCGGCGGGGCGCATGACGCAGGCTTCGTTCGACCACGGATGGCCCAGGTGGAAAAGCTGGTGACCCATTTCATGGGCCAGCATGGCCCCGGCGAGCCTCAGCGCCTGGTCGCGCGTGTAGGATCGGCCGCCGCGCAATTCCCTAATTTGAGGGTCTTCCGACAGGTATGGGAAGAGCGACACCCAGACCGATGAACCGAACTGGGACGACGGGTTGTATTCCGTCGAGCCGCCTGTGATGCCGCCCCTGAGCGACGTATGGACCGGAACCTCGACGTATTCGACGCTGGCGACCAGCTGATTGGTCAGAATGATCTCGGCCTCGATACCCCGCTTCGCCATCAAGGACCAGTAGACCCATTCGTTGATCGGCAGATCCGGGCGGCCGGGAACGGAACCGATTACCGGATGGCCGTCCGCCAGTGTCGCCGTCGTCCAGTGAGTGAGCCGGGCCTTGAAGGTCGCCGTCACCGCCCTCACGAAGGAATCCAGGTCATCGGTCGCCAAGGGCTCGGTCAGATAGGGGCGAGCGAAAGCGATCTGCTTGGCGAGCGGGTCCTTCTGTTTCTTGATCTGCTTGACCAGGGACCCTCGGACCCTATCCCAATCGACGTTTCCGCTCTTGAAATCACCGATGATTTCGTCAAGCCGCGGACGTTCGCGCGCGGCCATGCGCGAAAAAACATGATCGATATTACGCGTGGCAATGTTGCCTGGATTTTCCATCGTCAGGCCAAAATGCGCGCGGACCAAGACGGCGGCAGAACGGTACACCCTGTGCAGGTCTTCCTGCGAGACCTTTGGAAAACGCGGGTTCTCAATGTAGATTACGCGCGGTTCGATTCGCTCGTTCTCGATCTTCGGCAGGGGAACGGAAGACCCCTCGGCAAGGATTGCGCCGGCCGGAAACAAGGCCGCGGCGACGATCACCATCGCCAATAAGAGACTCCGGACGAATGTTTGCCGGTTCATATCACGTCCACTCCCATCCGTGTTCGAGGCCGGCATCGTAGCGCGCTCGAAGGTTCCATTCGATGGTTGATCGGGTCAACGATTTCCCGATCCCAACATCTTTGCTCCCGACCGTTGCTGATGTTTTCATCAGACTCCCTTAAGGTTGTTCGGTAAAAATAGACAAAATACGACAGGGAGGCATCATGAGCGACGAAAATACCGACCGACCGGCGAGCGCGCCCGCCGATCCGATCAAGAACACTTCCGCCGGGCCCGGCCGCCGGCAGGTGATGGCCGGCATGGCGGCGGCCTCGGTGGTATCGGCCCTGCCCGTGGGCGCCGCTGCGGCCGTCGGCAACCCGGTTTTCGCCTTCCTCCGCGTTTCGTCCCTGGTCACCGGAATTCCTCTCGACAAGTCCTACACCCAGTTGGGCGAGACCATCCTCGCGGCACTTTTGTCCGGTGAGGACAATGACGGTATCGCCGAGTGGGCGGTGCTCACGGAACGCCTCGAAGCTCTCTCTGATGAAGCCTCTGGGGAGGCCATCGAACAGGCCCTGACGCCGTCCCTGTTGGCCAAGGCCCGCAAACTGGCGCGGGTCTGGTACACCGGCCAGATCGAGAGAGCGGACGGCCGCATCGACGTCATTGATTATGACGACGCCCTGGTCTGGCGAGCCTGCGCCTGGACCAAGCCGCCGGCCACCTGCGGCGGACCCTTCGGCTACTGGCAGAAACCGTATAAGGGGGGAACGTGAGCATGGTGCCCGAAAAGACCCCCACCGAAGTCATCGACGCCGATATCGTCGTCGTCGGTGCCGGCCTGGTCGGCGGGCTGATGTCCTGGGACCTGTCGCTCAAGGGTCTCAACGTCGCCATGATCGACTCCGGTCCCCTGGTCGACCGCGCTGCCGCCGTCCGGCGCTTCAAGAAAGCGCCCGTCAAGGACAACAACGCGCCTTACGTCACCGCTCCCTATGCCCCGTCTCCGGGCGAGACGGACCCCTGGGACTATTACGTGCAGAAGGATCACGATTCCAGGGACCCGTTGAAACAGGTTGGTTTCACCGGGCTTTACGTCCGCAACGTCGGCGGCACGTCGTGGCATTTCACGGGCCATGCCGAGCGCATGTATCCCAACGATTTCCGCGAGAAGTCGGCCTACGGTCGGGGCGAGGACTGGCCGATTTCCTACGACGACCTGGTGCCCTATTACGAGCGGGTGGAGAGAGCCTGGGGTGTTGCCGGCGACGAGACCTGCGTGGCCCCGGAGAAACACGCCTACCCGCTGCCGGTGATCCCGCTGACCTACCTGGACGAGCAAGTCAACAGGGCCGCGGCGGCCCTGGGCGACGGCGTCGGGCCGCTGCCGCAGTGCCGCAACTCGGTGCCCTACGATTTCCGTCCGCAGTGTTGCGGCAACGCCAGTTGCGTCTTCATCTGCCCGATCGGTGCCAAGTACGACGGTTCCGTCCATGTCATGAAGGCGGAGACCGCGGGCGCGCGGCTCTATCACTCGCACGTGGTCTACAAGATCGAGGTCGGCGACGACGGCAAGATCAAGCGCCTCCACTACGCCAATTACCAGGACGAGAACAACCCGGTTTACGGCGTCGCCAAGGCCCGCGTTTACGTCATCGCCGCCCACGGCATCGAGACACCGAGGCTGCTGCTCCTATCGAAAGGCGAGCAGGCGCCGAATGGCGTCGCCAATTCCTCGGACCAGGTCGGGCGCAACCTGATGAGCATGGGCGGCGTCGACTCGCGGGCCTACGTGCCCGAGCCGGTCTATCCCCTGCGCGGGCCGGTCAACGCCACCGCGGCCTTCCGAGGGCTTCGCGACGGGGCGTTTCGGAGAGATTTCGCCTGCATCGAGGCCATCATCATCAACGGCGGGTTCGACGAGACCTCGGCGCCGATCACGGAAGCCGAGAATGCCATCAAGGCCGGGCTGCTCGGCAAAAGCCTGCGCGACCGGGTCCACAACCGGACCATCCGCCAGGTCTACATCGACAACGCCGTCGAGATGCTGCCCAATCCGGACAACCGGATCAACCTGGCCGAGGAACGGACCAAGGTCATGGACCTGCCCAGGCCGAAGATCAGTTTCAAGTTCGACGAATACACCATGGAGGGCATCTACCAGTCCTGGGTCAGGAGCCTCAACGTCCTCATGCAGATGGGCGGCCGCATCCTGAACAAAAAGGGGGATTGGATCGATCCGCCGAAGCCGACGCGCGAAGAGTTCAAGCGTCTGGTCGAAGGCAAGCTGGATCCGACCTACAACGATCTCGCCGCCGGTTACGCCCTGATCTCCGGCACCTGTCGAATGGGCGACGACGCCAAGACCTCCGTCGTCGACCCCTGGTGCCGCAGCCACGACCACGACAACCTCTTCATCGTCGGCACCTGCAACTACGTGACCTCGGGCGTGGTCTCGCCGTCGGAAACGGCCGCCGCCCTGGGGTTGCGCGCCGCCGATCACATCGCCGCAACCTTCAATCTGCACGGAGGGTGAGGGACATGAACGACTTGATGAAACCCTTCGGGCGGCGATCCGTCCTCCAGGGCCTCGGTGCAGCGACCGCCGTCGGCGCCGACGTACCACTGGTCTCCAACGTCTTTGCCGCCTCGCCGCCGGGCCAGGACTTGCGCCAACCGCCGGTCGAGCGATCGAAGGACGGCCTTCTCGACGTCTCGATCAAAGCGCGGATCGGCACCTATGAGCTTGGCGGGCGCACGGTGCATCTGCGTGGCTACGACGGCGGACCCGTCGGCCGCACGCTCGACATCGAGGCCGGCGATACCCTGCGCCTGCAGCTGGTCAACGAACTGCCCTTCGATCCTCTGGAATACCTCTGCACCGCCTATCCGGTGCCGGGCGAGAACGCGCCCCGCGGCTTCAACGTCACCAACATGCACGTACACGGCGTTCACGTATCGCCACGGGCGCCGGCGGACGATATCTTCTTGCTTTTACGCAGCGGCGAGACCTTCAACTACGTCTACGACATCCTTCCCGACCATCCACCGGGCACCTATTTCTACCACGCCCATTTCCACGGCTCGGTGGCGCTCCAAGTGGCGAGCGGCATGTCCGGGGGCTTGATCATCCGTGGCGAGATGGACCGCATCCCGGAGATCGCGGCGGCCGAAGAGAAGGTCATGGTCATCCAGACCCAGCGCTTCAACAAGGACGGCATCTGCGACAACTACGACATCCTCAAGACCGGCGACCAGTACTACGTCAACGGCCAGGTCATTCCGGTGATCCGCATGCGCCCGGGCGAGGTGCAGCGCTGGCGCCTGGTCAACGCCAGCCACATGTTCGCCGTCGACCTGAAGCTCGGTAAATGGCCGATGACTGCGCTCTGTTACGACGGCAATCCGTTGCCGAAGGCGCAGGAGGTCGACCATGTCCTGCTCATTCCCGGCAACCGGGCCGACGTTCTCATCAAGGGCTTCGCGCCAGACGTCTACTACCTGACCGGCGGCGAGACGGTGGGGACGCTGGCCACCGTGGTCGTCGAGGGTGAACCCAACGAGATGCCGTTGTTCGCTGGCGACCTGCCGGAGATCCCGGCCCTCAAGCCCATATGGGGGAAAGAGGTCACCTACGGCCGGCGCCTCGAGTTCGGCATGACCTACGCGCCGCCCCGCGTCCACTACCTGATCAACAACCAGCCGTTCTCGTGCACGGAAACCTGGAAGATACCCTTGAACGCCGTCGAGGAGTGGGAGGTCTACAACCACACGGAAGACCCGCACCCCTTCCATATCCACATCAACCCCTTCCAGGTGGTCTCCGGCGGCGACGTTGAGCCGGGCATCTGGCTGGATACGCTGGAATTGCCGCCCTTCGAGCGCATCACCTTCAGGACGCGCTTCAGCACCTACACCGGCAAGTTCGTCTTCCACTGCCACAACCTGACCCACGAGGACATGGGCATGATGCAGGCGGTTGAGGTGGTGGAAAGGAGGGCCTAACCGTCGGCCGACAGCCTGAGGACCATGGTTTCCTCATAGGGCCGCTCCGGGTCGATGCGGGTCGACGGGTAATCAGGGCGGTTGGGACTGTCCGGAAAGTGCTGGGTCTCCAGGCAGATGGCGCCGTGGTGTTCGAACGGCGGGCCCAGATGATTGGCCGTGTAGACCTGAACGCCCGGCTGCGTCGAAGACAGGTCGAGGATACGCCCGGACTGCGGATCGTGCAGATGGGCGACCGGGCGCAGCGAGCCCGGGTCGCCGTCAACGACAAAGCAATGGTCGAGCCCCTTGGCCACGACCATCAGCGGGTGTGGGCTGCCGACCCTTTCGCCCAAGCGGGCCCGTTCTCGAAAATCAAAAGGTGTGTCGGCGACGTCGGCCATCTCGGGGAGCGGGATCATGGTGCCGTCGACCGGCAGGAAACGTTCGGCGTGGACGGTTAATTCATGGTCGAGAACGCTGCCGCTGCCGGCCAGGTTGAAATAGGCGTGATGGGCCAGGTTGACGACGCTGGCCGCATCACAGGTGGCGGCGAAGGTGACGGTCAGGCCGTCATCTTCGCTCAAGCGGTACTCGACGGTGGCTTCCAGGTTGCCCGGGTAACCGGCATCGCCGTCGGGACTGGTCAGCGAGAACCGGACCCGGGCGATGCTCTCGTCCGGCACCTCGGCCCGCCACAGGCGCCGTCCGAAGCCGTTGGAACCGCCGTGCAGGTGGTTGGGGCCGTTGTTGCATTCGAGCTCGTAGACCTTGTCGCCCAGTTCGAACCGGCCGTTGGCGATGCGATTGCCGTAACGGCCGACGACGATGCCCATGGAGGCGCCGTCGCCGACGTAACCCGCCGCGGCGTCGTAGCCGAGGACGACGTTGGCGAGACGGCCGTCGCGGTCCGGCGTTTCGAGGGAAACCAGGGCGGCGCCGAATTCGCTGACCGCCACCCGACAGCGGCCGCCGGCATTGAGACGATAAAGGGAAGCCGGGCCTTCCGGCGTGTCGCCGAAGGCTTCGGCGGTTACGGCTGGTCGATCGCCGCTCAATGGGCCTCCTGGTTGCGCGGTTTCCAGCCCTGGGGCAACTGGCCGAGGATGATCAGGCTCAGGACATCGTCCTTGGTCACCTCATCGATCGGGCGCGTGCCGACACAGCGGCCGTTCTTCATGACCATGATGCGGTCGCAAAGATCGAAGACGTCGTGCATGTCGTGGCTGATCAGGAAGATGCCGATGCCTTCCGAGCGCAACTGTTTGGTGATGTCGGCGACCATTTGGGTCTCGGACGGGCCCAAGGCCGCCACTGGTTCGTCCATGATCAGGATGCGGGCGTCGAAATAAATGGCCCGCGCGATGGCGACGACCTGGCGTTGGCCGCCGGACATGTTGCGCACCGCATCATTGATGTTGGTGAAATTGGGGTTGAGGCGCTGAAGGACACCGCGCGATTCCGCCTCCATGGCGTCGTCGTCCAGCGTCCCGTAAGACGTCATCAACTCGCGCCCCAGGAACAGGTTGGCCGGCGCGTTCAGGTTGTCGGCCAAGGCCAGGGTCTGGTAGATGGTCTCGATGCCGTAGGAGCGGGCGTCGCGCGGGTTCTCGATGGTCGCTTCCTGGCCGCGCACCAAGATCTCTCCGCCGTCCTTCGGCAGGGCGCCGGCCAGGATGTTCATGAGGCATGACTTGCCGGCCCCGTTGTGACCCAATACGCCGACCACCTCGCCGGGATAGAGGTCGACGGACACGTCTTCGACGGCATGGACACCGCCAAACCGTTTTTGGATACCGCGCATCTCGACCAGTTTTTCTTTTTCCATGGCCGTTCTCCCTACCGGCGTGACTTGTAAAGCGTGTCGAACCAGACGGCGAGCAGCAGTACCAGCCCGATGATCACCTGGCGCATGGCGCTGGAGACGCCCATCAGCACCATACCGTTCTCCAGGCTCTGCATGATGACGGCGCCCATGATGGCGCCGGCGATGGACCCGACGCCGCCGGCCAGAGACGTACCGCCGATAACGGCGGCGGCAATGACGCTCAGCTCCGTCAGCAGACCCATGGAATTGGCGCCGGCGTTAAGCCTCGCCGTGGTGATGACGGCGGCGATGCCGCAGAGGATGCCCATGACGACGAAGATCATGACTGTCGTCTTCTTGACGTCGATGCCCGATAACTCGGCGGCCTGCGGGTTGCCGCCCATGGCGAAGACGTAACGGCCGAAACGCGTCACCTTGGAAATCAGGGTCATGCCGACGACGACGGCGATGAGGATCAGAACCGGGATCGGAATGCCGCGGGGGATTTCCGTTCTCGGTTTGTAGTAGGAGTTCATTACGATGACGAAGGCGACGATCAGGACCGCCCACATGGCGAGAAGCGCCACTTCGATGGCGATCGGCTTCGTCGGGAAGTTGTGTTTGATGCGGCTGGCCCGGCTACGGTAGGTCTGCAGCGCGACAAGGGCGATAGCGACGATGCCGAATACCCAGCTCCAGGTGGCTCCGATGGAGCCGTCGATGCCGCCGCCGAGTAACTGGTAGGTGGGATCCATGGGGGCGACGGTGCGCCCGTCGGTGACCAGGAAGGCGGCACCGCGGAACATCAGGAGACCGCCGAGCGTCACCACGAAGGCGGGGATCGCCCGGTAGGCGACCCAATAGCCCTGCCAAACGCCGATGACGGCGCCCAAGGCAACGCCGATCAGGATTGTCGTCGGCCAGTTCCAGACGACGCCCAAGGGGAACACGTCGACCTGCAGCCAGGCGATGACCATGCCCGTAAAACCCATCACGGAACCGACCGAGAGATCGATGTGCCGCGCGACGATGACCAGGACCATGCCCGTCGCCATGATGCCGACGACGGAGCTTTGGACGGCTAGGTTGTAAAGGTTGCGGGCGGTCAGGAAGATACCGTCCGTCAGGAAGCTCAGGACCAGCCAGACGATGGCCAGAATGGCGACCATGGCGAACATGCGCACATCGATCTCGCTGGCTTGCAGGAAGCGCGTCAATGCGTTTCCGTTGTTCGAGGTTTCGCTCATGATCCGCAGTTAACCTTCAACAGATTCAGTGATCAAAAGACTTTAAAGAAAATCGGGCGGCGCACAACCCGCGCCGCCCGACAGGGAGTTGTTACTTGCAGGCGGCCGGAACGTTCTTGGTGACGCCCTGGCAGACCACCGCCTTCGACACCCAACCGGCGTCGATGACGACGTTCAGGTTGTCGCGGGTCACCGGGACCGGTGCCAGCAGGATGGCATCCATCTCGACGCCCTTGGCGCCGCCGCTCCACTTGATGGCGCCCTTGACTTTGGACCCCATGGTGCCCTTGGCCAGTTGAACAGCCACTTCGCCGGCCGCCTTGCCGAGCGCACGGGCATCTTTCCAAACGCTGACCGTCTGCCAGCCGCGGGCGACGCGGTTGAGCGCCGCATGGTCGCCGTCCTGGCCGGAGACTGGTGTGCCTTCCATGCCCTGAGCCGTCAGCGCCGCGACGACGCCGCCGGCGGTGCCGTCGTTGGAGGCGACGACCGCGTCGACCTTGTTGTTGTTGGCGGTCAGGATCTGCTCCATGTTGCGCTGTGCATTCTCAGGCTTCCAGCCGTCCGTGTACTGCTCACCGACGACCTTGATGTCACCCTTGTCGATGGCGGCCTTCAGGACCTCGAGCTGACCGCCGTGCAGGAAGTCGGCGTTGGGGTCGGTCGAGGCGCCCTTGATAAAGGCATAGTTGCCCTTCGGTTGCGCCTTAAAGACTTCGCGGGCCTGCATGCGGCCGACCTCGACGTTGTCGAAGGTCAGGTAGAAAACGCCCGGGGCTTCAATCAGGCGGTCGTAGCCAAGAACCGGAATGCCCTCGGCCTGCGCCTTGGCGACGGCCGGAAGGACGGCGCCCGAGTCCCAAGCGAGCACGATGATCGCATTGGCGCCGCGTGCGATCAGGCTTTCGATATCGGCCAGCTGCTTCTCTGCCGATCCACCGGCGTCGGCGCTGATGTATTTGGCACCGCCAGCGTCGAGCGCTGATTTCATGGCCGCTTCGTCGGTCTTCCAGCGTTCTTCCTGGAAGTTGGACCAGCTGACGCCGACCACCATGTCCGCCGCCTGGACGGCCGTACTCATGGCCAATCCGGCGACGGCGCCGATGACGACCCCGGCCAGGGCTTTCGTGTATTTTTTCATAACTTCCTCCTTCTCCTTACTCACTTTAAGTTCTTAGTTCCGCAGCCTTCGCGCATTTGTTTCTTTGCGTCTCGGCCATTCAAGAAGACCCTATTCACGAGCCTCCTTCGCCATTGACGGTGGCAGCCACAATGCCGCCTCCGTTTCTCCACGCGAAATCCGCGCGAATTGGTTTGCAAACAACCGGATCCAGGGACTCCAAACGCCATCCGGCCATTGGACCCGCGCCCTCAAACGTTCGGCGACACCGACACCGAAATGGTGCCAGGTGGCGATGCCGCTGGCATGACCGCCACCAACGGTGATTTCCTTGCGTTGCGTTCGGTCGGCGGCGCGGACCTCGAGCCAGGCGCCGACGGCGTTTCTGTTGGCGCCCGGCTGTTCGATCTTCAAGGCCACCCAGTTGCCGGCCGGGCCGGGACGATCGGCCGCGCCGAACCCGGCGTTTCGCCAGACCTGTGCTTTGGCCTCGCGATTGACGACGACGAGGTCCAGGAGACCGTCCAGGTTGAAATCGGCGAGCGCGCCGCCCCGGCTTTTCGAGATGCTGTCGACACCCGCCTCGCTCGCCGCTTCCCTGAAGGTGCCGTCCGGCTTGCCCAGCAACAGGTTGTTCGGGTCGAGTGCGGCAAAGTCCTGCATGGCCTCGACGTTGCCCTTGGCGACAAAGAGATCGACGAAACCGTCGTTGTTGACGTCATCGAATTGGGCGTGCCAACCGGTCGACGGCAATACGTCATTGCCTGTATGGGGGCGATGGGCGGTTACCCCCGACTTGTGGGCCAGGTCACGATAGGAGGGCCGCCTCGGCGGGCCGTCGAGCGAGCGGAGTTTCTGGTCGCCCATGCTGGTCAGGAAATACTCAGGATAGCCGTCGCCGGTGAGGTCGCGACTGGCGATGCCCATGCCCCAGATCTTCAATTTCCGCCAGCCTTCGCGTTTGGTGAAAAGACGGGGTTTGCCGCCTGCGAGGGTCCACAGCTGTTCCTGGCCGCCGCGGTAGTACTGGCGGTCGTTGCTGATACGAAGCGCTTGGGCGCCGGACCGGTTCCAGTCGCTGAACAGGACGGAGAGTGAACAGGACGGAGAGCGAGCAGTATCCCGGTTCCAGAGCCGCCGGCGCGGTAAACCCGTTGTCGCGGCCGGCCGGTAGAGCCGGTTTTCGGCGCAGGTCCCCCAGGGCGAGCCCGGCTTGTCGCGGTCGACGTAGTTGCCGACGGCCAAGGTCGGCCAATCCCGGTTTTTTTCCCAGGTCGCCGAGAAGGCGGTGCTCCAGGCGTTGCCGCCGTCGAAACTCCAGGCATCGTTGGCCAGCGAAAACCGGCAGTCGCCGTCGCCGCGGTATATGTGGTTTTCGCCGAGCCGGAGGACGGCGAGGTCGAGCCTGCCGTCGCCGTCGACGTCGAGGGGATAGGCGCCGAGAACGTTGTCGAGGCCGTCGGGCAGGCCGGATGCCGGATGGAAACGGAGGGCCCCGCCACGGGCCGACCCGTTGACCAGGAGACGCGACGGACTCGATCCGCCCGCCAGGAAAAGGTCCGGAAAGGCGTCGCCGTTGCAGTTGAAAACCGCGGCGCCGCCGCCGACGAAATACTCCCAGCCGCCCGTGTAGGTGTGGTCGATACCGGAAGCGGAGGTCTCGTCGACGAACAGGGGCGGTTCGACGGCACCGGCGGCGGCTGACCCGGCGACGAGGATGGCGGCAGCGAGTAAATGGCGTCTCATGCCCCGCCCCCCGGTGAGATCGTCAGGCTCTTCAGGAACTCGATGACGGCGGCCCGGTCTTCCGGCGACCGTGCCTCAAAGGCGGCCCGGGACTCGCTCCCCTCGGCGCCGTGGTGGGCAATGGCTTCGGCGAGTGTGGTCACGTCGCCGCGATGTCCGTAGGGCGCGGTGCTGCCGACACCCCACAGGCGGCTGGTCAGAAACACGTCTCGCCCGACGAAGCGCTGGGCGAGCATTTCATTGGCGAAATGCGGGCGTTCGTCGTCGGCGATGCGGTGGCGCTTGAGGTCGGAGAACAACGGGACCAGCCAACGCCCGGCGTCGTCGCGCCGAAGGGGGGTTCCGTCGAGGTTGAAGGAGAAAGCCGCCGCCGTTTCCTCAGGTCGCAGGGTGCCGGCCGAATTGACCGGACCGGGCTCGTGGAAGGCGAGCGAGTCCAGCGGCAGATGGGGGCGGTGGCAATCGGCGCATCCAACCTCCTCGAAAACCCGCGCACCCCGTTCAACGGCTTCGCGGAGCACCGAATGGTCGGGCAGAGTCCGGCCCGGCATGGGAAGCGTCGCCTGAAAGGCGACGAGAGCCGAGATGTCGCCCGGGGTCAATTCGTTGGTGACGCCGTCCTCATCGAAATCCGCCTGATCCGTCCAGCGTTCACCGAACCGTTCGCTGGCCTGCATGCCGTGATGGGTGTTCATGGCGTTGATGGTGAACTGACGCAGGCTGGCGACGACGCCCTTCTGGCTGAACGGGCGGACGATGAGGTCCCGATCGATACCCGCGATCTCGCCGGTCATCACGAAACCGTCGGCATCGATGGTGAGATGACCGAAGGAAACGCCCTTGCTGGCCAGTTCAACCCGCACCGTTTCATCCGTCCGCGCGGCTTCCTGGCGGGCGGCATCGCGCTGGGTTTGCAGGTCGCGCGTCATCTCGCGGGCCAGCAGCTCGATGAGGCCGGCGCCGTGAACGGGCGGCGTGCCGCGTTCGCCGGAGAACTGCGGGTCGAGGGAATCGAAGTCGGCGTCGTTGACGCCTTCGGAAGCGAAAACGTTGGTCACGAAATCGCCGGCGCCGCCGATGGCCGGCTGGTTATGGCAGCCGGCGCAGGAATTGGCTTCCGGGCCGGAGGTGCGGAAAAACGCCGGTGTCTCGCCGGGACGGCGCTTGACCGGGACATCGGACTGGGTCGCAGCCGGGCGCCCGGCCCCGTCGAGGGTGGTGAACCGGGCCTCGAACAACCGCTTGCCGTGGGCGGCCAGTTCGGCGACGGGCATGGCCGCGGCCTCGGTTTCTGCTATGTGGCGGACAAGCACCCGTTCGTCCCCGATCACCGGCTCGCTGACAGGTTCCGACGCCAAAACGCCGAGAACCGGAACGGTTAGCGCCACAAGCGCGAAGGGGAGTGATCGGGTGAGCGTCATCCTACAGGTACCGGTTGACCAGGTTCTCCAGCATCTCCTGACGGCCCGAACGCGGCTTGGGTTCAATGGCGCTCCCGACGACGCGGTCCGAAAGGTCGGCCAGCGACAGCCCGCCGCCCAGGATGTCTTTGCCGAGGCCGCCGATATGGGCGTGGAACAGGTCGTCCGGCTCGAAGGATTGGCGTCTGATCTTGGCGTCGAAGTTCAATCCCCCCGTCGAAAAGCCGCCGGCTCTCAGAATAATATAAAGAGCCATCGCTACTTCGGGAACGTTATTCGGGAACTGATCGGTGTCCCATCCCAGTTGCGGATCGCCCCGGTTGATGTCGACGCTGCCGAATATGCCGTTGGCGGTGGCATAGGCCAGTTCGTGTTCGAAACTATGGCCGGCCAGGGTCGCGTGGTTGGCTTCGATGTTGACGCGGATCTCGTCCTCCAGGCCGTACTTCAGCAGGAACGCATGCACGCTCTGGCTATCGTAATCGTACTGGTGCTTGGTCGGTTCCTGGGGTTTCGGTTCGATCAGGATGGTGCCGGTGAACCCGATCTTGTGCTTGTGTTCGACGACCAAATTCATAAACCGGCCGAGTTGGTCGGCCTCGCGGCCCATGTCGGTGTTTGTTGAGCAGGGTCTCGTAGCCTTCGCGGCCGCCCCACAGCACATAGTTGACGCCGCCGAGTCGGTGCGTGATGTCCATGACCTGGCGTACCTGGCCGGCCGCGTAGGCGAACACCTCCGGGTCCGGATTGGTGGCCGCACCCCCCATATAGCGGCGGTGGCTGAACAGGTTCGCCGTGCCCCACAGGAGCTTGAGGCCGGTCCGTTCCATGGCCGCTCCCATCCTCTCGGCGATGGCTTCGAGGTTGGCGTTGCTTTCGGCGAGGGTCGAGCCTTCGGGCGCGGCATCGCGGTCGTGGAAGCAGAAGAAGGGTACGCCCAGCTTGTCGAAGAACTCGAAGGCGACATCGAGCTTCAGGTTGGCGAGAGCCATGGCGTCGTCGCCGTCGCCGCCGAACCAGGGCCGGTCGATGCACGGCCCGCCGAAAGGATCGCCGCCGGGCCAACAGAAGGTATGCCAATAACAGACAGCGAAGCGAAGGTGGTCTTCCATCCGCTTGCCGAGCACCTCACGGTCCTTGTCGTACCAGCGGAAAGCCAGCGGATTGTCCGACTCCGTTCCTTCGTAGGAAATCTTGTCGACGGTGGTGAAGAAATCGCTCATGGGTCCTCCGGGGCAATCTGCATCCGCGGCCGGTCAAGGCTCGACGAACGTCTTTTTCAACAAGGGATAAAGGGTGTCGAACTTTTGCCGTCCGGCGGCATAGGCCTCGACGAAGGCGGGATCGGGTTCGGCGACGTCCGAAACCGGCGGTGGCAGGCAAACGTCGCCAGGATTCTCGGCAGTGTCGGCGAGACGGGCCAAACGGGCGGCGCCGAAGGCCGGCCCCAGTTCGCCACCGGCATGATAGGTCAGGGGCCGGTTGAGAACGGTGGCCAGGATTCCCCCCCCCAGAAGCGGCTCCGCGCGCCACCACCGATAACCGACACGGTGTCGATTTCGGCGCCGGCCGCGACAAGGGCGTCCTGGCCGTCGGCAAAGGCATAAGCGACGCCTTCGAGAGCGGCGCGAACGAGATGGTGCCGTTCGGTCCCGTGGGTCAGGCCGAAAAACACGCCCTTGGCGTTGGGATCATTGTGCGGAGCCCGTTCGCCGGAAAGGTACGGCAGGAAAATCTCATTGCATGGGCTGTCCGTGTTCTTTTCGACCGCCGCCAGGGCCGCCGCCTCACTTTCGAACCCGGTCATTCGGGCGACCCATTCGAGACAGCTGGCGGCGCTCAGGATGACGCTCATCTGGTGCCAGGTGCCGGGCAGGCAGTGGCAGAAGGCATGGACGCCCTGCTCCGGATTGGGCGAGAAGCGGTCGTTGGTCAGGAAATAGACACCCGACGTGCCGAGCGACAGGAACGCGCGGCCGGGGACCACGGCGCCGATGCCGGCGGCTCCCGCCGCATTGTCTCCGGCGCCGCCGGCGACCGGGATTCCGGCCGGAACGCCCCAGGCCTCGGCCACGTCCGCCTTGAGGTGACCGGAAGAAGTGCTGCCTTCAACCAATGACGGCATATGGGCGCGGGTCAAGCTGGTCGCTTCGAGCATCGCGTCCGACCAGTCCCGGGCGGCGACATCGAGCCACAACGTTCCGGCAGCGTCCGACATCTCGGAGACGAAGGTGCCGGTCATGAGCCAGCGGATGTAATCCTTGGGGAGCAGGACCTAATTGATACGGCCGAAAATGTCCGGTTCGTATTCGGCAACCCAGATCAGCTTCGGCGCCGTAAACCCGGGCATGGCAACGTTGCCGGTGATGTCCCGGGTCCGCGGCTGGCGGCGCTCCAACTCCGCGCATTGGGACTCGCTGCGCCCATCGTTCCACAGGATCGCCGGGCGCAGGACGGCACCCGCGGCATCGACAAGTGTGGCGCCGTGCATCTGTCCCGACAGGCCGACCGCCCGCACCGACGACAGGGCATCGCCATGTTCGGCACGAATGCCCGCGACGGCTTCGTTGGTCGCCGCCCACCAAGCCCTCGGGTCCTGTTCCGACCACAGGGGATGCGGCCGGGATACCGCCAGCGTGCCTGTCGCCTGGCCGATCCCCGTGTCGCCGTCATCGCCTCCGCAAAGTACGGCTTTGACGCCTGACGTGCCGATATCGATTCCCAGATACATTGGGAACTCCCTATGGGTGCGGGATGAAGTGCCGCCATCGTTGTTGGTTATTCTGTGCCCGTTGAGGGCTTTTGATTGTTTGGATGATGTGATGGTGATGGGAAATGATGGGGTTGTCAATCAGATTCTCTTTGTTCGGCCGGTCGTGGGCTGGAAGGGTGTTTTTAGCGAAAAACACTAGCAACTATTTGAAAGTAAATAATTTAGTGCGAGTTTTCTTTTAGATCTCTGGTTTGGGCGACGACAATAATTTTGGGGCTGTCCTAGCTAAGGACGTTTTTGTCTCGAATTCACCCATGTCTTTAATTGGTTAAGCAGTTCCCGGTGATCACCTCCATTGAACCGCCATTCGCACTCCTTTAGGAACAGGTGAAAGCTCTG
>Ga0209364_1000001_pt1 | contig 51523 bp, 41 predicted proteins | sample WorMetHERISLAND2_3_FD_187387 | JGI IMG/M metagenome (GOLD analysis project Ga0209364, IMG submission 187387) | Marine gutless worms symbiont microbial communities from Max Planck institute for Marine Microbiology, Germany - Olavius albidus HERON... | ecosystem: Host-associated > Annelida >... | reverse complement strand
ATGCCACTCTCCGTGTAAGACACCCCAAAGGTTTCCTTCACCCAGTAGGCGACCGCTTTGGCCGAGAGGTACAGGTTCGCTTGAAGGTGGGCGTCCAATTCCACCAGGTGCTTGGCCTTGCGCAAGCCAACGCTGCCACCGACACCGCGCCAACACGCCTCAAGCCCTCAAGCCCACGTTTACCATAACGCTTGAAGTGCGCGCGCACCGTGTTGGGATCGACCAGCAAAACTTCCGCCTCGGCCGTCCAGCCGGTCGCCAGCAATACCACAGCCTTGATGCGCTCGACCTCGCGTTTGTCTCAGGTGCGGAGGTGTACCTGACGCAGGTCGACGAGCTGGTCAGGTGACAGGGCGTAGTCGAGCATACCAACTATCATGCGGATTTTTCTCCTACTTATGCACAACTCTTCAATGAAAAAATGATATAAGAGTAGTATATCTAGATCCAACCGTATCTTTCAAAGTGCGCAATACTTTGTCTCCTGATAACTGACAACTGTCCCCAACGGGGTGTTGCAGTCATTTAGGAGTCATTTAGTAGTCATTTAATACATGAAAACTGTCGGTTAGGGTTAAATGAACAGCCCCTAGAACCACTTCAACACCGCGTCTTTGCTCTTCTGCAGGATGCCGCCCTCGGCCACATCCCGCAAGGCCACGAGCGGCACGCGGCGCACCCACTTACCTTCGAGGGCAATGCTGATATGGCCCACGACGGTACCCTTGACGATGGGCGCAGAGATGTCGGGGTCCTTTACCAGCTTGGCGGATAGCTTGTCGTAGGTGCGCCGCGGAATGGTCACGGAGACATCCTCGGTCGGACCGACGGGTAGCTCTTCGACCTCGCCCATCCAGATGCGTAGGGTTTCGATCTGTTGCCCTCCGGCGTAGAGCTTGTGGGTCTCGTAGAAGCGGAAACCGTAGTTGAGCAACGCCAGGCCTGCCTGGGCCCGTGCCTCTTCCCCTTTGGTCCCCATGACAACCGAGGTGAGTCGCATATTGCCGCGTTTGGCGGAGGCCACCAGACAATAACCCGCGCTTTTGGTGTGTCCCGTCTTGACGCCGTCGACGGACTCGTCCCGCCACAGGAGACGGTTGCGGCTGCGCTGCCTGATGCGATTGTGGGTAAACTCCTTTACGGCATACCACGCATAGTATTCCGGAAATTCACGGATGCTCACCGCGGTTACCAGGGCGATGTCGCGGGCAGTAGTGTAGTGATCCTTATGGGGTAACCCGGTGGCGTTCGTGAAGTTGCTGTTCTTCATCCCGACCCGCCCGGCGTGAGTATTCATCAGGTCCGCGAAGGTCTCTTCCGTACCTGCGATGTGCTCGGCCAGGGCCACGCTGGCATCGTTCCCGGATTGAATGGTCACGCCCTTGAGTAGATCCTCCACCGACACTTGCTTACCGATCTCGACAAACATCTTGGAGCCACCGGTACGCCACGCCCGCTCGCTGATGAGCGCCTGGTCCCGGAGCGACAGGTTGCCTCCGGCCAGCTCGCGAAACACCACATAGGCAGTCATGATCTTGGTCAGACTGGCCGGCTCCAGGCGTTCGTCTGCATTGGATTCCGCCAGCACTCTCCCGCTGTCATGGTCCACCAGCAAATAGCCCCTGGCGGCCAACTGTGGCGGATCCGGGATAGGTATCTCGTCCGACGCCCGGACCGGGGTCGGGTCGTCCGGCGTGGGCATGTCGCCGGACCGAACGCCGATGGAGAAGAGGAGGATAAGCAGGGCCGAGACGTGAAAGAGCGGCTTCATTGGCTAAAATCGGTCAGTGGGTTGGGCCAAGGAGAAGGGATGCGAATGTACTGGAGGAAAAGGCATTACCGTATCCTTAGGCCTGAAAGCAAGGTGAGGACAGGTCAATCATCACTGCTGTCTGACAAAACGTTTGTTCTTGTTGCGTAACTCCTTGTAAGGAAACGAAAGACAGCCAATTTAAGAGTGTCACCGATTTGAATACCTCGCGCATCTTCCAAATACCCCCTTCTGAGGATGCTGGGGACCCGGTTATGCACATCGGCAGGCTCGTTTTTTCTCAGGTCATTGACTCTTTACCGATGCATGCGTTTCGCCGAGGCGTTGTGCGGTACGAGGGCAACCGCTACAAGAAGACATTTTCCTGTCTCGACCAATACCTGCGCATGACCTTCGCGCAGTTAACCCATCGCGAGAGCCTACGCGATATTGAAGCTTGCCTGCGCGCCCAGAAGGACAAGTTGTACCACAGGGGTATCCGGGGCAACGTTTCCAGAAGCGCCGTGGCCGACGCGAATGAACGCCGAGATTGGCGTATCTATGCAGATCTTGCTCAGGCATTGACTCGCACCCCTCGCCCCCTGTATGCCGACGAGAACTTGGGGCTTGATCTTGACAACGCGGTTTATGCGCTCGATGCCTCTACCATCGACCTGCGCCTATCCATCTTTCCGTGGGCACTGTCTCGCTCAACCAAAAAGGCAACATCCCAATCTTTATCTACATCTCCGACGGCAAGCTACACGACGTCAATGTCCTTGATCTGCTGATCCCGGAGCCCGGCGCCTTCTACATCATGGATCGTGGCTACGTGGACTTCGAGCGCCTGTTCATGTTGCACAGAACAGGGTATTTCTTCGTCATCCGCGCCAAGTCCAATACCAAATACAGGCGTCGCTACTCTCATCCCGGGGACGAATCCGGTGGTGTTCGATGCGATCGGACCATTGCGCTGAGCGGAGTTAAGTCCGTGCTTGACTACCCCCCCCCAGCCATTACGCCGTATCCGCTACCACGATGTTCAGACCAGCAAGACGTTCAACTTCTTGACCAACATCTTCGCCATTCCAGCACAGACGGTGGCGGATCTCTACCGATACCGTTGGCAAGTTGAATTGTTCTTCAAGTGGATCAAGCAATACCTACGCATCAAATCGTTCTTCGGGACCTCCGAGAACGCGGTCAAAAACCAGATTTGGATCGCTATCTCGGTTTACATCCTCGTCGCCATCATCAAGAATCGCCTTGACGGCAAATCGGATCTCTACACAATTTTACAGATTCTGAGCCTGACCTTACTCGAAAACACTCTTCTAGCTCTGTTGGTTACTAGAATGGAATCCATAAGCGATACTGCCTATACCCATAACCAACCGAATCTATTTGATAATTTCCCCGGACAGTAGTGGTCAATCATCTGTCCTTACCCGATCCGGAGCGTCACCCCATTTTTTGCACCCGAAATCGGACGGACGACCCCATTTCGGGTTGCACGAAAAATGGCGACGCTCCGGTGAATTTTGCAGGCCTCCGTTTAGCATATGACCGGAATGACTCAATGCCATCGATATGGCAATTGCCTCGCGCAAATTCGTTACGGATGGACGCGGAGATGCTTCTGATAACCCATATCCACCAGCCCATTGTAGCCCCTCCAGCCATCCGAGTGGATGATGCTATAAGAAAAGGCTACCTGGCCCCGAATCGCGGCCTGTAGCGGCTTCTTGGAGGCATCCGGGACGACCTCCGTGTAGACCTTTCCCTGCCGTTCCAGGATTCCGAAGATGATTGTTTTACCCCCGGCTCCATGCCCCTTTTTTTCCCGAACACGGCGGGCGCCAAAATGAGGATTCATCCCCTTCAACCTCGCCGGAAAAAGGCGATGAGGCGTCACAAAGCTGGGCGATTCTAGGTCGTAGCTTGAAGAACCGTTGATTGATCGTCGGGCGGCTTACATCCACTCAGCGCGGCGAATTTCGAGGCCGGTAGATCATGCGTAAAATAGCGCATGGTCAGTTTGAATTTGGCTTCCGAAAGGCGTGAACGCCTGAAATACCTGTTTTTTCCTTGCATAACATAACCTTAGCAGATATCTGAAGATGCTAAAGTTATCTAGACCCTCGGTATTATGAAACGTTTGTCGAATTTCGAACAGCGTGTGAAACATTTTTCAAGAACCCGCGCAAACACCAACTGGAGTTGCGTTCATTGCTGACCACAAATTTTGAAATCATCGGGTGAATGAAAAGCCGAAATATGATATGAGCTTAGTATATTTGGTGCCGACGGCCGGATTCGAACCGGCACGGCTTACGCCACTACCCCCTCAAGATAGCGTGTCTACCAATTCCACCACGTCGGCGAAGAGCTTACTCCTTACAACTCTTGAGATCCATGTATTTTACCGACATCAATCGATGTCCGATCATATCCACCGCAGCACCACATTGCTCGAGAAAGATGTAACACCCAGCAACGGTTTGTATCCACTACCGTTCGGTTCCATACCGACAAAAAGCACCTCATTACAAACTGATCGGAATCCCTCTACTTTCTGATCGGAATCCCTCTACTTTCATTTTACCGGGCTATATAAGTACCTTCGACAACCTGTTGCGTGGCTGTCTCCAATTCAACCAATTCCTCCGTGTCAAATGACGAATTGTTCTTTCCAGGCTGAAGGTAGCGTTAGATAACCTGCCCCCAGTGTCAACAAAGACATCGTTTTTTTGATAATCCTGATGCAGCCAGGTTTTGAGTATCTACGGTTGTAATTCTTCATATTTCTGTAAACGGCGATAGTGACACTTAGAAACTGTCTAGTTAAAATGGATCGTAGCAAAAATGGTCCAAAATAAGGTTTTTTCGCTTTTTTTCAGTTGATAGCACTTTTAGGGTACCTTGAAAAATATGATCTTCGCCGACGCTATTCTCCAATACAATAGCTTAGATTCGCTTAACTGGTGGCACCTATTTTTCAAAGTGCCCTTAAGAACTTTCGTACAAATACTAATCCAAAGATAATGACTGCAACAGCTGATATCATTAAGATTAAAATTGCACCTTCAATGTCAGTACTCGGCGCAAGCAGAACCATACCCCCATACTAATGTAACAAACAGGACTAACCCAAGCAGTGCACCAATAAGAGATTTAAACATATCAGCGAAAGGTTTCTAATCTAGGACAGTTAGAGTAGAGACCGGCATTGGCCCCACCTGCCTGTAAAATTTCCTCAGCAAAATTAGCACAGTTGTTCGGCAGCAAAAACCACATCCATTCTTTCGAGAGTAACTCTTCTAGCTTCCGATCGGATGCTGCCAGGTCTTTAATCGGAATGTAGGTTCTGCGAACCTCACGTTTATTATTTTCTTCGAGGTAGCATCGATATCCTTTCTCGTTCATAAACTTTGGACGTCCACGCACCTCAGCAATATGGAAGTACCCCCTCTTCTTATTAGTCCCCCGGTCCCGGTATGGAGAAAGCATGTGTCCACAAGGATTCTATTTTGCACCGCTCACAACCACAACATAAGCACGATTAAAGTCGAAAACCTTACAGAAATCGATGTAATCACCATCATAAGCCATTCTTTAGTTTCCTTTGCGACGAATGCAGCGGTTCGATCAGGACCCTTTTCATAGACGGAACACCGAATAATAGGGAGTAGGTTTCCCCCTACTGGGTCTCCGCTGTATCCACCGGCGTTGGCACATCCGGTGCCGACACGGTCGCAGTTTCCTCCGGTTGTGCCGCCTCCGCAACCGGTATCTGCGGCACGTCCGCAGCGGGTACCGCAGCTTGCGGAACCACCGGTACGTCGCTTCGATTCAGACCACCACCGGTCCCCAGAACCACCGGCACACCCTGTTGTGCATCAAGGGGGGCAGGTACGGGACTCGCCGGTATCTCGACGCCCTCCATCAGGCCCTTGGGTCCGTCCACCTGGCTCGCGAAATAGGCCAACGCCATGCTGGTGAGAAAAAACAAGGTGGCCAGAACGACGGTGGAGCGGGAGAGAAAGTTCCCGGAGCCGCGGGCACCGAACACGGTCGCGGACGCACCGCTGCCGAATGCCGCCCCGGCGTCAGCCCCCTTACCGTGCTGGATCAGGACCAATCCCACCAGGCTGACGGCCAGGAAGAGATGGAAGACGTTGAGGACAATCTGCATCGTTATACGGCCGTTAGCAATCCTGGTAATGGTTAGGGTCTAGATAATTTTAGCATTGCAACTGCATGCTACGATTATGTTATGCAAGGAAAAAACAGGTATCTCAGACGCTCACGCCTTTCGGAAGCCAAATTCAGAACGATCATGCGCTATTTTACGCATGATCTACCGGCCTTGAAACTCGCCGCGCTGAGTGATGTGAGCCGCCCGACGATCAATCAACGGTTCTTCAAGCTACAGAATCGCCCAGCTTTGTGACGCCTCATCGCCTTTTTCCGGCGAGGTTGAAGGGGATGAATCCTCTTTTGGCGCCCGCCGTGTTCGGGGAAAAAGGGGCGTGGAGCCAGGGGTAAAACAATCGTCTTCGGAATCCTGGAACGGCAGGGAAAGGTCTACACGGAGATCGTCCCGGATGCCTCCAAGAAGCCGCTACAGGCCGTGATTCGGGGCCAGCTAGCCTCGAAAAGAAGAGCATCATCCAATCGGATGGCTGGAGGGGCTACAATGGCTTGGTAGACATGGGTTATGAGAAGCATCTCCGCGTCCATCATGGTAAAAATGGATTTGCGCGAGGCAATTGCCATATCAACGGCATTGAGTCATTCCAGTCATAGGCTAAACGGAGGCTTGCAAAATTCAAGGGTGATCCCAAACATACGTTTCATCTACACCTCAAAGAATGTGAATTCAGATTTAATCATTGAGTGAAAATCTTCTCTAAAGTTATCTAGACCCAAAGTTAAATGGAAACATCGCCACTAGCAGTGGATTTGGGGCGCCACAGGCTGCACTCCCTCTCCCTCCGGGAGAGGGGATCAAAGCAAGTTTACGCTAACCATTTAAAAATTCACCACTACCGCAATCCTGAATCATTCGGCGCTGTCCGGGGGATTGACCTGTTGCGTTCGACGCACAAGGGTGCTTCTTCACATGATCCCCCGCCTGGCCTGCACCGCGGACCTCAACTTCGACAGCGGTATCAGACGCTGTCGTTGGCGGCCTTGCAGATATCCAAAAAGTCCTTGGCCTTCAGGGAGGCGCCTCCGATCAGGCCACCGTCGATATCGGGCTTGACCATCAGCTCGGCGGCATTGTCGGGCTTCATGCTGCCGCCGTATTGAATCCGTATCTTGTCGGCAACCCCCGCGTCCTGACCCGCGATCCGTTTGCGGATGAAGGCGTGTACCTCCTGGGCCTGCTCCGGCGTGGCGGTCTTACCGGTCCCGATGGCCCACACCGGTTCGTAGGCAATGACGCCATCGGCGAGCGCACCGACACCCTCCAGCTTGATTACCGCATCCAGTTGGCGGGCAACCACATCCTCCGTTACGCCCTTCTCGCGCTCATCCAGGGTCTCACCCACACACAAGATGGGCTTGAGTCCGGCGGCCCGCGCCACGGCGTACTTCTTCGCTACCAGAGCATCGTCTTCGCCATACAGGGTACGGCGCTCCGAGTGACCCACGATCACATAGGTACAACCGAAATCGAGCAGCATGGAGGTGGCTACCTCGCCGGTGAAAGCGCCAGACGCCTCCGTGGACAGGTTCTGACTGCCCCAGGGAATCGGCGTACCCGCCAGGTCGGTCTGCGCCTGAGGAATAAAGATGTAAGGAGGACAGACCGCGACCTCACACTTATCGATATCGCCGATTCCGGCCTTGATCCCAGCGAGCAGCTCACGCACGCTCCCCACGGACCCGTTCATCTTCCAGTTACCCGCGACCAAAGGCTGACGCATAATCATCTCCTTCCCCTTAAAAAGGGTGTAACTATAACGTTTCGACCGTTGAAAATCAACTGTCCTGCCGCGTGCGGCAGGACGGGGTATATAATGGGTCTAGATAATTTTAGAGAGGATTTTCGCTCAGCAGAGAGAGTATTTTATCATAGAGATTTTCCTCTCGATGATTAAATGTGAATTCATATTCTTTGAGGTGTAGATGAAACGTATGTCTGGGAACGCCCTTGAATTTTGCAAGCCTCCGTTTAGCCTATGACCGGAATGATTCAATGCCGTTGATATGGCAATTGCCTCGCGCAAATTCGTTTTTACCATGATGGACGCGGAGATGCTTCTGATAACCCATATCCACCAGCCCATTATAGCCCCTCCAGCCATCCGAGTGGATGATGCTAGGGCTACCTGGCCCCGAATCACGGCCTGTAGCGGCCTCTTGGAGGCATCCGGGACGATCTCCGTGTAGACCTTTCCTTGCCGTTCCAGGATTCCGAAGACGATTGTTTTACCCCTGGCTCCACGTCCCTTTTTTCCCCGAACACGGCGGGCGCCAAAAAAGGATTCATCCACTTCAGTCTCGCCGGAAAAGGCGATGAGGCGTCACAAAGCTGGGCGATTCTAGGTCGTAGCTTGAAGAACCGTTGATTGATCGTCGGGCGGCTTACATCACTCAGCACGGCGATTTTCAAGGCCGGTAAATCGTGCGCAAAATAGCGGATAATCAGTCTGAATTTGGCTTCCGAAAGGTGTGAGCGCCTGAAATACCTATTTTTTCCTTGCATAACATAACCTTAGCATATATCTGAAGATGCTAAAGTTATCTAGACCCATCCAAATTATAGATCAGTGGCCACTTTTTAGGAATTAGGACGCAAATCGGTCTTGCTTCGGAACAGAGTATCTACTCATTGTCAACACCACTTAACCTGATCGCCACCCATACGACTCCGCCAAGGTTGTGAGCGCGGGCAAGCCTACGCTACCTGACGCGCGGTTTATCCGCGCCGCTTCACCGCTCGTAGAGCCCGACCAAGCGCCGTATCCGACCGGGAAGCCCGGACCCTGCCTGGTCCCAGGAAAAGCGCCAGTGCCAGTTGCCTCCGCTGGTGCCCGGCAGGTTCATGCGGTGGGTACCGTCGAGACCCAGCACATCCTGCATGGGCAGGACCGCCAGGTAGGCGCGCGAGCCCAGGGCGCACCGGATCAGGGGCCAAGGCATGGCTTCCGCCGGATGGCCCAGGTAGTCGTCCACGTAATTGCGGGTTGCCGCATCCAGGGACCGATACCAGCCGAGGGTAGTGTCATTGTCATGGGTGCCGGTGTAGACCAGGGAGTCGTGGTCGTGACGGAACGGTAGGTGGGGATTGGAGGCCCCCTCGGAGAAGGCGAACTGGAGCACCCGCATGCCGGGCAGCTGGTGTTTTTTACGCAGGGCGTCCACCGCCGGGGTGATGACGCCCAGGTCTTCCGCGATCAGAGGCAGGCGGCCGAAGTGCCGGTGCAGGCATGCGAACAGCTCGTCACCGCGGGCGCTTACCCAGTGCCCCTTGACGGCGGTTTTCTCTTCCGCCGGGATCTCCCAGCAGGCGTCGAAGCCCCGGAAGTGGTCGATGCGCACCATGTCGAACAGACGCAGCTGGGTGCGGATCCGATCCAGCCAGAAGCGGAAGCCGTCGGCCCGCATCCGGTCCCAGCGATAGAGGGGATTGCCCCAGCGCTGGCCGGTGGCGGAGAAGTAGTCCGGCGGTACCCCGGCCACGACCTGCAGGCTGCCGTCCGGGTTCAGGTCGAAGTCCTGGGGCCGGGCCCACACCTCGGCGCTGTCGTGGGCCACGAAGATGGGCATATCGCCGAAGAGCTCGATGCCGACCATATTGGCATGTCCGCGCAGGAGCTGCCACTGGTAAAAAAACAGAAATTGCTCGAAGCGGATGTAATCGAGGTCTTCCCGGAGCTGCCGTGCCGCCTGCCGCAGGGCGTCCGGGTCGCGTTGCCGCAGGGCCGGCGGCCACTTCCACCAGGGGGTCTGCCGCGCTTCGCACAGGGCCCGGAACAAGGCATAGTCGTCCAGCCAGTAGTCGTTCTCCGACGTGAAGTCGGTCAGCGCCCGGCGGTCCGTGCCCGACGCCCGTTCCCGGAATCCGGCCCAGGCGCGGCGCAGAACCTCGCGCTTGGCCGCGTCGGTAGCAGCCTCGGGGAGGGCCCGCAGCCAGCCGCGCTCCAGCAAGGGATCGAGGGCGATGAGCCGCAGATTCCCGGCGTGGACGGAGCTGGTCTGGTAGGGGGAGCCGTCCTGCTGGGTGGGTCCCACCGGTAACACCTGCCATACCGACATGCCGCAGTCGGCGAGAAAGTCCACGAACTTGTGGGCTTCGGCGCCGAGTGAGCCGCAGGGGCCCGTCCCAGGCAGGGAGGTCAGGTGGAGGAGAATGCCGGCGCGGCGCCGGCCGAGACCAGCAGCCGGTGTCTGTTCTTGGTTCAGCATCTAGTATCCAGTTTCGATTGATACCGCGAGAGTTCCCGTAGCCCACCTTCTCTGGCTCCTGGATTCCAGCACTCCCTGCCGGAATGACGGATTTCCGCTTCGCCGTCGTTCTGGGTCGGGCCCCGGAACCCAGTCGTCCAGGGAGGGCAGACGGATCCATTTGCTCCTTGACCAGCCAGCCGGGTTCGTTTGTGGTTTCCAGGGCGTGGGAACCAGTGCTGGTTCACCGCGTAGTACCCGCAATTCCAAGCGAAATGAGGTGCTCGGCTCAACGGACATGGTGAATTTCCTGGCCCAACAGCTCGGGCGTTACCAGGGTTACTCCGCCCTCGGTGACGTAGAAGCCCCGCTCGGCGTCCGTCTGCGGGTCCAGGCCCAGGGTCAGGCCCTCCGGGAGACAGCATCCCCGGTCGATGATGCTGCGGTGGATCTCGCAGCCGCGGCCGATGTCCACGTTCGGCAGGATCACTGAGTCCTCGACATAGGAGTAGGAGTTGACGCGCACGTTGGAAAACAGCAGGGAGTGGCGCACCCCGGCGCCCGAGATCACGCAGCCGCTGGAGACCATGGAGTCCACCGCCATGCCGCGCCGCTCCTCATCGTCGAACACGAACTTGGCTGGCGGCAATTGCTCCTGGTAGGTCCAGATGGGCCAGGACTCGTCATAGAGATTGAGCGGCGGTGTCACGCCGATGAGCTCCTGGTTGGCCTCCCAGAAGGCATCCACGGTCCCCACGTCACGCCAGTAGGCCTGATCGCCGCCGGGCACGTCCTGGAAAGGAAAGGCCATGATCCGGTATTTGGTGGTAACATCGGGAATGATGTCCTTGCCGAAATCGTGGGTGGAGCCGGGCTGGTCCGCGTCCTTGATCAGCTGCTCGAACAGAAAGCCGCTGTTGAAGATATAGATCCCCATGGAGGCCAGGGCCCGGTCCCGGCGGCCGGGAATCGGCTCTGGATGCGCCGGCTTCTCCTGAAAACTGCGGATCCAGTTCTCGGCATCCACCGTCATGATGCCAAACTGCCCAGCCTGTTCCAGCCCGACCTCGATGCAGCCCACCGTCATGTCGGCGCTCACGCGGACATGCTGGGCTACCATGGCCCCATAGTCCATCTTGTAGACATGGTCCCCGGCCAGCACCAGCACATATTCCGGGTTGTGGTTACGGATGATGTCCAGGTTCTGATACACGGCGTCGGCGGTACCCGCATACCAGTCCGCTGCGGCGATCCGTTGCTGGGCGGGCCAGAGCTCGACGAACTCCCCCAGCTCCCCGCGCAGACTGCCCCAGCCTTTCTGGATGTGCAGGATGAGCGAATGGGCCTTGTACTGGGTGAGCACGCCGATCCGGCGGATGCCCGAGTTGACGCAGTTGGATAAGGGAAAATCCACGATCCGGAATTTACCGCCGAAGTGCACCGCGGGCTTGGATCGCCAAGCGGTGAGATGCTTGAGGCGGGAGCCACGGCCACCGGCGAGGATCAAGGCCAAGGTGTTGCGCGTCAGGCGACTGACGAAACGCGAACCATCCGGCATGGAGCCTCCCCCTTGTGCTGTGCTCTCTACCTCGTACCGGCAACCTTCCCGCACCCGCGCCTTTGGAACCCGCGGATCGGACCGGATCCGATCAGCGATCCATCAACCTAACCGCCCTGATCGGAAATCGTCTATGTTAGCATTTTCACATCTTTCAGACGTGTATTTTTCCTCCATCCGCAGATTGCGCAGATTATTTCAGGGTCTAGACAACTTTAGAGAGGATTTTCGCTCAGCAGAGAGAGTATTTTATCATGGAGATTTTCTTCTCGATGATGAAATCTGAATTCACATTCTTTGAGGTGTAGATGAAACGTATGTCTGGGAACGCCCTTGAATTTTGCAAGCCTCCGTTTAGCCTATGACCGGAATGATTCAATGCCGTTGATAGAGCAATTGCCTCGCGCAAATTCGTTACTGATGGATGCGGAGATACTTCTGATAACCCATATCCACCAGCCCATTGTAGCCCTCCCAGCCATCCGAATGGATGATGCTATCGAGGGTACCTGGCCCCGAATCACGACCTGTAGCGGCTTCTTGGAGGCATCCGGGACGATCTCCGTGTAGACCTTTCCCTGCCGTTCCAGAGACGATTGTTTTACCCCCGGCTCCACGCCCCTTTTTTCCCCGAACACGGCGGGCGCCAAAAGAGGATTCATCCCCTTCAACCTCGCCGGAAAAAGGCGATGAGGCGTCACAAAACTGGGCGATTCTAGGTCATAGTTTGAAGAACCGTTGATTGATCGTCGGGCGGTTTACATCACTCAGCGCGGCGAGTCTCGAGGCCGGTAGATCATGCGCAAAATAGCGCATAATATTCTGAATTTGGCTTCCGAAAGACGTGAACGCCTGAAATACCTTTTTCCTTGCATAACATAACCTTAGCATACATTCGAAGATGCTAAGGTTATCTAGACCCTACTTTTTTATAACCAACCGCTAGAATCTTGATAATATAAGGCTCATCGAATGTTACTTCTATAGAAAATGCGGAGGTTTCCTAATTGAATCCTCATTGAAGGATCGCAATTCGTGGGGCCGGCAACCGAGCCGGAATGGCGGCTCGGTTGCCGGAATCCAGACGCCAGGGATGGCAAGTCTGCGAAAAAACTGGGGATACTCAGGAACCGAGAAACCTGACCTCGGTTCTCTGCCAGGATTTGGGTCAATTGAACGCCCCCTTAGCTCCCAAGCGTCGGCTGGGGCCGTGGTGAGCGTAGGCGCGAGCTTGCCCGCGCTGAGACTTGCCATCCGGCTCCGTGGCCACTGTAGCGCGGGCAAGCCCGCGCCTACCGGTTTCCTAGTTATCCTGCGCCAATTGGACCGACATGTAAACAATTCCACCTCAGGTCGCGCTTGCGGAAAAAATGTATACGCGCTCGCCCTGGGACTTGCTTCTCATTCAACCGAACTGTCCAATCGACAATGGGGCCATCCCTGCCCCACACGGCTACCTCGAATCTCTTAAGGCGCCCTTCCGTTTATCAGCGATTGACGGAAAAGGCAAGGCGCACATTGTTGGCGACCAGGCCGTCGTCCTTCTGCTCACTCTCGCTGAGATAGAACTCGAAGATGGTCTCGCGACTCATCAGCATCTCTTCCGTCACCTCGTCGGCTATCTCGTTGGCGTGACAAAAGATGCTGGTATAGGGGGAGTCCGGCTCGCGCGGGTCCGTGACCCACAGGTTGGGTGAGATGCAGTTGATGATCCGCATAAAGCCGTAACCCTTGTCGAAGAACCACTTGGTGCAGATGCCGCGCACGCAGGAACCAGTTTGGCCCCATTCGTTGCGAGGCTCATAGGAGACGGGCAGCAGGTCAGGGATCAGAAAACCAGAGTAGAAGGTGTCGACTGTCTGTTGAAGCTGACGCGAGACGTTCTTGAAGCCGATCAGCTCCACCCGACAACCGGTGTTTTGCAGGGCATCGACCACCTGCAGGAAATCCCCGTCTCCCGTGACCAGCAGCACCTGGTCCAGATTGCTTGCCTGCAACATGGCGTCCACGGCCATGTCCAGGTCCGCATTGGCCTTGGTGGTGACATTGCCGTTCTCGTCCGTGTAACGGCGCACCTGCTTGACCGTAATCTTCCATCCGAAATCCCGTACCATCTGCTGATAGATCCTGGATTTCTTGGCGTAATCCGGGTCCTCTCTGGCGCGCTCCGAATCGAAGGCCAAATAGGTGTTGAGCCGCTGCAGATGGCCCCCTTCGCGGGCCGCGAAGCGGCGCAGCACGTCATAGCGCATCTGATAGCCACCGTTGTATCTGACGTTTTCAGCGTCGACGAACACGCCGACTCGTAGATTGGAACTCAAAAGATAAACCTCACTTTAGCAATTGACGATTAAGAGGTTGTATAAAAACCAAGGTATTGATTTTATATAAGGGTCTAGATAACTTTAGAGAGGATTTTCGCTCAGCAGAGAGCATTTTATCCTAAGAGATTTTCCTCTCGATGATGAAATCTGAGTTCACATTCTTTGGGGTGTAGATGAAACGTATATTTGGGATCACCCTTGAATTTTGCAAGCCTCCGTTTAGCCTATGACCGGAATGATTCAATGCCATCGATATGGCAATTGCCTCGCGCAAATTCGTTACGGATGGACGCGGGGATGCTTCTGATAACCCATATCCACCAGCCCATTGTAGCCCCTCCAGCCATCCGAGTGGATGATGCTCTTCTTTTCGAGGCTAGCTGGCCCCGAATCACGGCCTGTAGCGGCTTCTTGGAGGTATCCGGGACGATCTCCGTGTAGACCTTTCCCTGCCGTTCCAGGATTCCAAAGACGATTGTTTTACCCCCGGCTCCACGCCCCTTTTTTCCCCGAACACGGCGGGCGTCAAAAGAGGATTCATCTCCTTCAACCTCGCCGGAGAAAGGCGATGAGGCGTCACAAAGCTGGGCGATTCTAGGTCGTAGCTTGAAGAACCGTTGATTGATCGTCGGGCGGCTTACATCACTCAGCGCGGCGAGTTTCGAGGCCGGTAGATCTTGCGTAAAATAGCGCATGATCATTCTGAATTTGGCTTCCGAAAGGCGTAAACGCCTGAAATACCAATTTTTTCCTTTCATAACATAACCTTAGCATACAGTTGAAGATGCTAAAGCTATCTAGACCCTCACTGCTGTCCGACAAAACGTTTGTTCTTGTTGCGTAACCCCTTGTAAGGAAATGAAAGACAGCCACTTTAAGAGTGTCACCGATTTGAATCACCTCACGCATTTCCCAAATACCCCCTTCTGGGGATGTTGACCCGGTTATGCACATCGGCAGGCTCGTTTTTTCTCAGGTCATTGACTCTTTACCGATGCATGCGTTTCGTCGAGGCGTTGCGTGGTACGACGGCAACTGCTACAAGAAGACAGTTTCCTGTCTTGACCGAATCACCTTGACATCAAATCGGATCTCTACACAATTACAGAGGGTCTAGATAACTTTAGCATCTTCAACTGTATGCTAAGGTTATGTTATGAAAGGAAAAAATCGGTATTTCAGGTTTACGCATGATCTACCGGCCTCGAAACTCGCCGCGCTGAGTGATGTAAGCCGCCCGACGATCAATCAACGGTTCTTCAAGCTACGACCTAGAATCGCCCAGCTTTGTGACGCCTCATCGCCTTTCTCCGGCGAGGTTGAAGGGGATGAATCCTCTTTTGGCGCCCGCCGTGTTCGGGAAAAAAAGGGGCGTGGAGGTGAGGTAAAACTCGTCTTCGGAATCCTGGAACGGCAGGGAAAGGTCTACACGGAGATCGTCCCGGATGCCCCCAAGAAGCCGCTACAGGCCGTGATTCGGGGACAGGCAGCCCCCGATAGCATCATCCACTCGGATGGCTTGGAGGGGCTACAATGGGCTGGTGGATATGGGTTATCAGATGGGTTATCAGAAGCATCTCCGCGTTCATCAGTAACGAATTTGCGCGAGGCAATTGCCATATCAACGGCATTGAATCATTCCGGTCATAGGCTAAACGGAGGCTTGCGAAATTCAAGGGCGTTCCCAAACATACGTTTCATCTACACCTCAAAGAATGTGAATTCACATTTCATCATCGAGAGGAAAATCTCTATGATGAAATACTCTCTCTGCTGAGAGGAAATCCTCTCTAAAGTTATCTAGACCCTTACAGATTCTGAGCCTGACCTTATTCGAAAAAACCCTTCTAGCTCGGTTGGTTAATAGAATGGAATCCATAAGCGATACCACCTATACCCATAACCAACTGAATCTATTTGATAATTTCACCGGACAGTAGTGATAAAAATCACATTTCCATCCGGCTCTTATTACGCGCCGGCGGTAATCCCTTGGACAGGCGCTGGCTTGCCGGCGCCTATGAAGGGCTCGAGCTCGTTTGCCTGTTCAGACAGCCTCCAAGGTTTTCGGTCGGTTATCCAAGATAAAAGATCATGCCTGTCCGCTCGGATTCCCGATTGAACAGACAGCCTGCAAGTACCCCCTCATGGGTCCACACCCATCCACCAGGGTGAGCGCAGATAAATCCCTTTTCAATTACCCTGTTGCCGGCTCCCAGTCGTCAGCCGTGGCCACGGGGCCGGGTTACAAGCCGGGAAAGTATAAGGCAAGCCAGCGCCTACCGGTCCCGACCTGGAATTTCGGCTCCGGACTACAAAGACCAACCCCGCTCCCGGACCGAGCTCGACGAGCCGCCAGACCTAACGGCCGGCCCGGTTATCGACCAGATCGCCGACCACCGCAGGGTCGGCGAGGGTAGAGGTATCACCCAGGGTATCGATCTCGTCGGCCGCGATTTTACGCAGAATCCTGCGCATGATTTTACCTGATCTGGTCTTCGGAAGGCCGGGGGCCCATTGGATGACATCCGGGGTGGCGATGGGACCGATCTCGCGTCGGACCAGTGCCGTCAGCTCCGTTTTGAGCGCGTCGCTCAGCTCCACGTCGGCCATGGGAGTGACATAGGCATAGATGCCCTGGCCCTTGATGTCATGCGGGTAGCCGACGACGGCGGCTTCCACTATCCGCGGGTGCAGCACCAGGGCGGACTCGATCTCGGCAGTACCCAGCCGGTGCCCGGAAACGTTCAGCACGTCGTCGATGCGGCCGGTGATCCAGTAATAGCCGTCCTCGTCGCGGCGGGCCCCGTCACCAGTGAAGTAATAGCCCGGATACTGGGTGAAGTAGGTTGCCGCGAAGCGCGCGTGATCACCGTAGACGGTGCGCATGGTGGCCGGCCAGGGATGGGTGATGACCAGGGCACCCTCCCCCACCCCCTCGATCAGAGTGCCGTCGGCGACATCTACCAGGGCCGGCACGACGCCGAAGAAGGGCCGGGAGGCGGAGCCCGGCTTGAGCGCGGTCGCGCCGGGCAGAGGCGTGATCAGGTGACCGCCGGTTTCGGTCTGCCACCAGGTATCGACGATGGGACAGCGCTCGTCACCGATCACCCGGTAGTACCACTCCCAGGCCTCGGGATTGATGGGCTCGCCCACGGTGCCGAGGATACGCAACGACTTGCGGGAGGTCTTCCTGACCGGCCTTTCACCGGCTCGCATCAGGGCGCGGATGGCGGTAGGGGCGGTATAGAAGATGGCGACCTTGTACTTGTCCACCACCTGCCAGAAGCGGGAGGCATCCGGGTAGTTGGGGAGCCCCTCGAACATGAGCGAGATGGCCCCGTTGGCCAGCGGTCCGTACAGGATATAGGTGTGGCCGGTGACCCAACCGACATCCGCGGTGCACCAGTAGACCTCACCCTCCCGGTAGTCGAAGGCGTACTTGTGGGTGATGGCGGCGAAGACCAGGTAGCCGCCCGTAGTATGCAGCACACCTTTGGGCTTGCCGGTGGAGCCGGAGGTGTAGAGGATAAACAAAGGGTCCTCGGCGTCCATCGCTTCCGGCGGGCAATCCTCCGAGGCAACCGCCATGGCCTCCTGGTACCGGATGTCGCGGCCCTCGGTCCAGTCGATCGCACCACCGGTGCGTTTTACGACGACCACGGTGCTCACATTCGGGCACTCGGCCAAGGCGCTATCCGCATTTTTTTTCAGCGGCACCGGGCACCCACCGCGGATCCCCTCGTCGGCGGTAACCAGGGTCCGGCAATCGGAGTCCAGGATGCGGTCGCGCAGGGAATCGGGTGAGAAGCCGCCGAAGACTACGGAGTGGACGGCACCGATACGCGCGCAAGCCAGCATGGCGACCGCGGCTTCGGGGATCATCGGCATATAGATGCAGACCCGGTCGCCCTTTCCGACGCCGCGGGATCTGAGCAGGTTTCCCAGTCTGCAGACCTGCCCGTACAACTCGCGGTAGGTAAGTCTACGATCCTCCGCCGGATCGTCGCCCTCCCACAGGATGGCCACCTGATCGCCACGGGTATCCAGGTGGCGGTCGAGGCAGTTGTAAGCCACATTCAGCTTGCCGCCTTCGAACCATTTAATATAGAGGTTGTCAGCGTCGAAGCTGTAATCGCTGACCCGGTCCCACCGCTTGCTCCAGGTTACGAAGGTCTCGGCCTGCTCCGCCCAGAAACCCTCCGGATCAGCGATGGAACGTCGATACATCGCCGCGTACTTTTCGGCATCGATGTGGGCGCCAGCTGCGATCTCGGTCGGAACAGCATGGATCTTAGTTTCTGTCATGGGAGCCCTCTCCGTTTTCGGTCGTCTGCAGAATACCTAAAGATATTACGAAGCAGAAGCTAGATATTACGAAGCAGAAGCTAGATATTACGAAGCAGAAGCTTTTATGCTAAACGTTTACCGCCGGCTTTGCCAACCATCGCCTTACTAGGTAGAGTTGACAATGAGTAGATACTCTGTTCCGAAGCATGTCCAATATGTTTCCTGATTCCTAAAAACTCACCTCCGACCCATAAATTGGATCTATCAAGCAGCGGTGTTGGCAGGTGAACAGAAATTGTTAATCCTGGAAATCCTGTGAATCTTGTCCGATTAGCGGTTGGCACGATGATGATGTCAACAGCTCCTAACCGGCGGTCACCCGCTCGCGCAGATAGACGGGCCGGGCCTGCTCCGCGGTCACCCAGTGGCCCTGCGCAAGCTCGGCGGCGGCCAGCACCGCAACATCCCGCGCCTCACACAGGGCATCCGGCGTTACCGCCAGGAGCCGTGATCCCAGACGCCCGCGCAGCACATCACCATAGGTAGCCCAACCGCTGCCGACTCCGCTCCAGTCACCGTCCGCCGGCAGTGCAACTGCCTCCGGGGAGGCGACCTCTTCCACCCCCGCCGCTTGCATGAGGTCCCCGTCGCCGAACTGGTAAGGCCCCCAATAGAGCTCGCCCATGCGGGCGTCGAGCGCCGCCAGGACCCGGCACACACCCCTGGACCGAAAATACCCCTGCGCCAGGGCGGTCAGGGTCGATACCGGCACCACCGGCAGGTCTGCGCCATAGGCCGCACCCTGCACCACCGACGCGGCAATCCGCACGCCCGTAAAAGACCCCGGACCCCGGCCGAACGCTAAGGCATCGAGTCGGGTCAGGCCGATACCGGCCTCGGCGAGGAGCCTATCCATCATGGTCAATACCAGCTCCCCGTGCCGACGCGGCTCCCGCACCAGGCGTTGTCTGAGCTCGGTGCCGGTCAGGAGGGCGACGGAGCAGGCCTCACCCGAGGTATCGACGGCCAGAATGTTCAAGCTGGGGAAGGTAGTGGGTGGAGAACAGCTCCAAGGGTCCCTGTTTCGATAGGAAAAAACAACCCCGACTTGCCCGCGCTTCCGTGCCACGGCGACGGCGCTTTCCCCTGACTGAAACGCTGGTGCGGGGAGTGGATAGGTCGCCGAATCCAAAGTGGCGGCGGACATGTGCCCCGAGGCGAACCCTGTGGCTCCCTCAGGCACTGCGGATTCCGGTAAGGGTTCAAGTGAAGGTTGCCGCCGCACTCCAAAACGTTCGGTAGGCGCGGGCTTGCCTGCGCATTACACTTCCTTAGCTTGCAACCCGGCCCCGTGGCTAACATATAAGCGCCGGCAAGCCGGCGCCTACCGCGCATGGTTGATCACCGCGGCCGCGGCTGATGACTGCGAGCCGGCAGCAACCTCAATCGAAAAGATTTTTATACGCGCTTGCCCCGCCGCCGCGCGGGAGACTGATCGGTGGAAATGCTACTGAATGATTCGGCGTTGCCGGGAGGATCTGATAGTACAGGATTTATAGGATTATTTCTCTTGAATAACAATACATACTACTCTTATATCATTTTTTCATTGAAGAGTTGTGCATAAGTAGGAGAAAAATCCGCATGATAGTTGGTATGCTCGACTACGCCCTGTCACCTGACCAGCTCGTCGACCTGCGTCAGGTACACCTCCGCACCTGAGACAAACGCGAGGTCGAGCGCATCAAGGCTGTGGTATTGCTGGCGACCGGCTGGACGGCCAAAGCGGTCGCCTACTGGGTGAAGGAAACCTTTGGGGTGTCTTACACGGAGAGTGGCATGACCGCAGTGCTGCGCCGGTTGGGTTATGTGTACAAGAAGCCCCGGCTGGTGCCTAGCAAGGCCGACCGGGAAGCGCAAACGCAATTCATCGAAACGTACGACCATATCCGCAATCTCCAGGGTCAGGATGATCCCATCTATTTTATGGATGCGACTCATCCGCAACACCATCCGGTGCTTGCCGGCGGTGGATCAAGCGTGGCGAGGAGCAGGGAATCCCCACCAACACCGGGCGACAGCGCGTCAATATCAATGGGGCCATTGACCTGGAACGGTTGGGAGCCCGTGGTTTGCTGCGACGACACCATCAACGCTGACTCGACCATCGCGTTGTTCGAGCAACTCGTAGCGTTCCACCCCATGGCCGTGTGCATTTATGTCATTTGTGACAACGCACCTCACTACCGTTCCGAGGCAGTTCAAGACTACCTGAAAGCCTCGCGCATTCAGCTCGTTTTCCTCCCGCCGTATGCGCCGAATCTGAATTTGATCGAGCGATTATTAAGAAGAGGGCCCTCTACTCTATAATCGGTATTATGAAACGTTTGTCGAATTTCGAACAGCGCGTGAAAAATTTTTCAAGAACCCGCGCAAATACCAACCGGACTTGCGTTCATTGCTGACCGCAAATTTTGAAATCATCGGGTGAATGAAAATCCGAAATGTTGATATTAGCTTTAGTATACCGCGATGTTCAGACCAGCAAGACTTCAACTTGGAGGGGCACAGGGAAGCGAGGGAGCGAAAGCGACGAGCGAAGTGCGACGCCCCCGGCGTAGGGTAGGGCCGAGCGTTTGGTCGGAGTGCGGCGCGTGAGCGCCGTCGGAGACGAGATGCCAAGCCATGCGACACGGCGTCAAGTCATTGCGGGAGTCCTGGTGCCGCGCGGAGTGCGCGCCAGGACGAACGCGGGCCGCCGAAGGCAATGGCCATCGCCCAATTATTTGCGCCCGAAATCGGACGGACCCCATTTCGGGTTTCGCGAAAAATGGCGACGCTCCGGCTTGACCAACAACTTCGCCATTCCAGCGCAGACGGTGGCGGATCTCTACCGATACCACCGGCAAGTTGAATTGTTCTTCAAGTGGATCAAGCAACGCCTACGCATAAATCGTTCTTCGGGACCTCCGAGAACGCGGTCAAAAGCTAGATTTGGATCGCTATCTCGGTTTACATCCTCGTCGCTATCATCAAGAATCGCCTTGACAGCAATTCGGATCTCTACACAATTTTACGGATTCTGAACCTGACCTCACTTGAAAACACTCTTCTAGCTCTGTTGGTTACTAGAATGGAATCCAGAAGCGATACTGCCTATATCTATAACCAACGGAGTCTATTTGATAAGGGTCTAGATAACTTTAGAGAGGGTTTTCGCTCAGTAGATAGAGTATTTATCATAGAGATTTTCCTCTCGATGATGAAATCTGAATTCACATTCTTTGAGGTGTAGATGAAACGTATGTTTGGGAACGCCCTTGAATTTTGTAAGCCTCTGTTTAGCATATGACCGGAATGATTCAATGCCGTTGATATAGCAATTGCCTCGCGCAAATTCGTTACGGATGGACGCGAAGATGCTTCTGATAACCCATGTCTACCAACCCATAGCCCCTCCAGCCATCCGAGTGGATGATGCTATCGAGAGGGCTACCTGGCCCGATCACGGTCTGTAGCGGCTTCTTGGAGGCATCCGGGACGATCTCCGTGTAGACCTTTCCTTGCCGTTCCAGGATTTCGAAAACGATTGTTTTACCCCCACCTCCACGCCCCTTTTTTCCCCGAACACGGCGGGCGCCAAAAGAGGATTCATCCCCTTCAACCTCGCCGGAAAAAGGCGATGAGGCGTCACAAAGCCGGGCGCTTCTGGTTCATAGCTTGAAGAACTGTTGATTGATCGTCAGGCGGCTTACATCACTCAGTGCGGCGAGTTTCGAGGCCGGTAAATCGTGCGCAAAATAGCGGATAATCAGTCTGAATTTGGCTTTCGAAAGGCGTGAACGCCTGAAATACCTTTTCCCTTGTATAACATAACCTTAGCATACATCTGAAGATGCTAAAGTTATCTAGACCTAATTTTCTAAGTGGCAAGCGTAGAACGGTTCATTTATTAAGATCGTGCGTTTGCCTTGGCCACCCACCCGAGGTCACACCACGGCCCCCGCGCCGAAGGTGTCGGATGTGGTGAGTACCTGCCTACCGCTCCAGGGATATTTACCTGTGACGCCTCTCTGTACCGGTACGGCAAACAGGGAGCAGGCAGCGAACCGCATCAATTAGGGGACCGGCGGCAGGTAGCTGGTGCCTGGAAGCCCGGTCGGTGGGCACAGTCCGCCCTATGGTCGCATCACGCGTGTCGGGAGGATCGGAAAGCGGTCAGTCCTGCGCGGGAAAGCCGTAAGGAGGGTCACGCAAGGAGAGCAAGGGACCATCGGGGCTACCGAGCCGTACTTCCCCACGCTCCGCGGCCTGGATCTCCACCACCGCCAGGAGCTCGTAGTTGCCCTTGCCGTTGATGCATGCGTCCACCACCCGCCCCACGGTCTGCTCGGGGCGGCTGTCCACAGCGTGGAGCGCGTCGCCCGGCGCGGGTGGGTTGTCCGTGCTGACCTGCGCCAGGTACATGCGGCGCTTGAGCTTTCCCAGGTACTGCATGCGCGCGACCACTTCCTGGCCCGTATAACACCCTTTCTTGAAGCTCACGCCGTCGAGCAGCTGCAGGTTGGCCATCTGAGGTACGAAGGCGTCACTGGTCTGCCGGCAAAGGGTCGGTATCCCGGCCTGGATATCGAGCAGCGACCAGAACTCGGCATTGACGACGGTTGCGGTTGCCGCTAGCTCGTCCCATGGACCTTCCAGCGCGGAGGCGGGGCCTATGAGCTGGAATCTGGGTATAGGTCCGGGGATACGAATGGCAGTCAGCTCACCCTGGTGAGTCACCCCGTTCTCCTGGGTCGGGACCGTATCGAGGCGGGACGCCAACAGGGACGGTGCGCAGGTGCCGGTGACGGCGATGGCGACGAACCGCTCACTCGCGTCCTCGATGGTCGCCTTGACCCGCAGCAGGTACATGCGCAGCCGCTGAGTCAGGGCTGCCACCTGGGTGCGCGGCAGCTGCAGATAAATGACCTCGTCTCGCTTAAAAGCGCGAAAGCTGGCCAGCATCCGTCCCTTGTGGCTGCAATGGCTTCCGAGCTGGCTGACGGCAGTGGAGAGTCGGGTTACGTCATTCGTGACCTGGCCCTGGAGAAAAGGCTCCGCTTCCAGTCCGGCAACGGCGATCAGCTCGAGGGAGGAAAGCGTCATCAGGGCGCAGTCGGCCTCCGCGGGGGCATCGGGAAAACGCACCCTGCCCGCGTCATCTATGCGCGCGGAACGGGATTCGAGGAAGCTTCTCCAAAGACTGTTCATGGCATCCGCACTCGCTTTCTCATCAGACTCTCGAGTGGTGGCAGAATATCTCCCGCATCATGCCGACCAGCTGCAGGGTACGCGCATCGCTCACCCGGTAGTACACCCGGTTGGCGTCCTTACGCGAGGCCAGAATTCCCTTGTCGCGTAGTATGGCTAGGTGTTGGGAGATATTGCTTTGGGAGGTACCGACATAATCCACGATTTCCTGTACGCTGATCTCCTGGTCGCCGAGGGTGCACAGGATCTTCAACCGCAGCGGGTGTGAGATCGCCTTGAGCGAGCGGGAGGCACGTTCGATGTCGCCATCGTCGGCGAACAGGTCGATGGGTGGAGCCTGTGCGTCCGGAGCCCGCGGGCCGGGATTTATCGGGGGGCTGAGATCACCTACCATGGAATTACACCATTTCTTCTGAAGATCACCAATACATAAGGATACACTAATAGGCTCCGGTTCCATACGGATTAAAGCTTTGCCGAATCCAAAAGCGGCGGTGGGCAAGTCCGGAGCATCGCCATTTTTCGCGCAACCTGAAATGGGGTCCGTCCGATTTCGGGTGCAAACAATGGGGCGTCGGCCATTGCCTTCGGCGGCCCGCGTTCGTCCTGCGTCCATCCCGGCGCGCACTCCGCGCGGCACCAGGATTCCCGCAATGACTTGACGCCGTGTTGCATGGCCTGGCATTTCATCTCCGCCGGCGCTCACGCGCCGCACTCCGACCAAACGCTCGGCCCTATGCCTACGCCGGGGGCGGCGCACGCCGCTCGGCGCTTACCCTCCCTCGCTTCCCTGTGCTCCTCCAGGGTGAGAAGATGAAGCCATTCGAAGAATGTCCGGTATGCAGCGGTGAGTTGGAAAATCAACCACTATGGATTAAAGTCCATAGTATGATTCGCGGCTGAAAGCGGCGTTTTGGCTGAAGCCAACTGAAAGCACTGACTCGAGATCACTATGCTGCGACTGAAAGTCGGGGCTTCGGCTGAAGCCGACTTAAGCCAATGACTGATAGTCATTCCAAGCGAAACTCATCATCATTATGATTCGGGCGCTTATCATGATGATCAAGGTGCTCTTGAATCATTTCAGATGATTTTCTGTAAGACTCTCATGAATGAGAGCATACTAAAAGTCTTGTACTAAAGTATATAGCTTTACTAACGTGTCCCTTGGGCAATCATTTACGGTTGAAGGAACCTGGTCGAACCAAGCTATCCAACCGACCATTTGACCCGCTATAACGCTTTGAGGGGAGCTTGAAAAATCCTATCCTTGAGGGTCTTTTCAGGTGCGTACAGCAAAAGTCAAAAAACATAAAAAGCTAACAACTATTTGAAGAATGAATAGTTATCTGATCGCACCGGCCATCATGGCCGGACTGGGTTTGTTCTTCGCCGCCATCCTGGCGGTGGCCTATCGTTTCCTGAAGGTTCAGGAAGACCCGCGGATCGAAACTACCCTGGATCTGTTGCCCGGCTCCAACTGCGGTGCCTGCGGACAACCCGGCTGCCACGCCTTTGCCGTGAGCCTGGTTGCGGGGAAGGAGTCGCCGAGCGGCTGTACGGTGGCAAGCACCGACGCAGTCGACGCTATCGCCGAGCTGCTGGATATGGACCCGGGCCAACAGGAACAGCGCGTGGCCCGGCTCCACTGTGCCGGCGGCAAGGGCCAATCCTATCAGATCGCCGAGTACCAGGGCTTCGAGGGCTGCAGTGCCGCGGCCGTCGTCTCCGGCGGCGGCAAGGGCTGCTCCTGGGGCTGCCTGGGGTTGGGGGACTGTCGGAGTGCCTGCACCTTCGATGCTATCACCGTGAACGACAACGGCCTGCCCGTGGTGGACCCGTCCAAGTGCACCACCTGCGGCGATTGCGTCGACGTCTGCCCGCGGGATCTCTTCGCGCTGACGCCCCTGAACCAACATCTGTTCGTCCAGTGCAAATCGCCACTGGCCGGTGAGTTGGCCCTCGCGCTGTGCAGTGTCGCCTGCGATGCTTGTGGACGTTGCGCAGCCGACGCGGCACCAGGGCTGATCCGGATGGAAGACAACCTGCCCCTGGTCGACTACTCTGGCGGCGGCCCGGCCCTACCCCAGGCAGTGCATCGCTGTCCCACGGGGGCCATCCAGTGGCTTGACGGCGCACAATTCAAGGAGTAGGTCGCCTTTTGATCGGTTGTTTATCGAATCAGTTGTTTTATCGAGGTAGTATGTCTCCATGGCCTATCCAGGCCTTTCAGGACACGCAAGACCAGCGGGCGAGGATCGAGCCGGATGAGCATACCCGATAGGGGCTTGATCTCGTCTCCGGAAGAAGATCCCGACGTCGATAACCGTTGAGCAAGGCCGTGAATTGGTTGCCGAATTTTGTCGGATCTATCCGGCTGCTCTTCAGCTAAAATCACTACTGTCCGGTGAAATTATCAAATAGATTCGGTTGGTTATGGGTATAGGCAGTATCGCTTCTGGATTCCATTCTAGTAACCAACAGAGCTAGAAGAGTGTTTTCGAGTAAGGTCAGGCTCAGAATCCGTAAAATTGTGTAGAGATCCGATTTGCTGTCAAGGCGATTCTTGATGATAGCGAAGAGGATGTAAACCGAGATAGCGATCCAAATCTGGTTTTTGAGCGCGTTCTCGGAGGTCCCGAAGAACGATTTGATACGTAGGTGTTGCTTGATCCATTTGACGAACAATTCAACTTGCCAACGGTATCGGTAGAGATCCGCCACCGTCTGCGCTGGAATAGCGAAGTTGTTGGTCAAGAAGTTGAACGTCTTGCTGGTCTGAACATCGTGGTAGTGGATACGGCGTAATGGCAGTGGGTAGTCACGCACGGACTTGACTCCGCTCAGCGTAATGGTCCGATCGCATCGAACACCACCGGATTCGTCCCCGGGATGAGAGTAGCGACACCTATATTTGGTATTGGACTTGGCGCGGATGACGAAGAAACGCCCTGTTCTGTGCAACATGAACAGGCGCTCGAAGTCCACATGGCCACGATCCATGATTGTAGAAGGCGCCGGGCTCCGGGATCAGCAGAACAAGGACATTGACGTCGTGTAGCTTGCCGTCGGAGATGTGGATAAAGGTTGGGATGTTGCCTTTTTAGTTGAGCGAAACAGTGCCCACGGAAAGACGGATAGGCGCAGGTCGATGGTAGAGGCATCGAGCGCATAAACCGCGTTGTCAAGGTCACGCCCCAAGTCCTCGTCGGCATACAGGGGGTGAGGGGTGCGAATCAATGCCTGAGCGAGATCTGCCTAGATACGCTAATCTCGGTGTTCTTTCGCGTCGGCCACGGCGCTTCTGGAAACGTTGCCCCGGATATCCCTGTGGTACAACTTGTCCTTCCTATGGTGTAACCGATGGAAAAGCTGTTGGAACCTATCTTGAGCATAAATTTACCATTTATTACTAAGCGGATATGAATACGAGCAAGGTAATTCTGCATGGTAGAATTTATTCAGAATGCAGGAGCGGTTTCAGGTATCTCAAGGATTCGTTGAATAGTGGGTAAATCAACTGAAAAGCGGCAATACGGTGACTTTCAGACGCCTATTGATCTTGAGAGAAAAGTCGTCGCAGTTCTGAAGCGGAATCATGAGCGGAATCATGGCCTCAGTCCCGATTTCGTCATTGAGCCAACATGTGGGAAAGGCATTCATTGGAGGAGCACAGGGAAGCGAGGGAGGGTAAGCGCCGAGCGGAATGCGTCGCCTCCCGGGTAGGCGTAGGGCCGAGCGTTTGGTCGGAGTGCGGCGCGTGAGCGCCGGCGGAGATGAAATGCCAGGCCATGCGACACGGCGTCAAGTCATTGCAGGAGTCCTGGTGCCGCACGGGGTGCGCGCCGGGATGGACGCAGGACGAACGCGGGCCGCCGAAGGCAATGGCCGTCGCCCCATTGTTTGCGCCCGAAATCGGACGGACCCCATTTCGGGTTGCGCGAAAAATGGCGACGCCCCGGAGGTTGAAGTTTAATCTTGTCAGACCGCTGGATGGAAAAACCGTAGTGTTTGATGATACTGTCAATTTTCTTTCTTTTGATACTGAAGAAGCAAGGATTCGTTTATCGTTTAATTACGTCCGATCCCACTCTCGAGTTCCTGGATCAATGATTTTTGGGATGAGAAACGCCCCATTACAACAGAATCTAAGAAAGCTATCGTTGAAGGAAGTGGCGAAGGAGTTAGGTGAGCTTGCTCAATTCAAGGTTGAGACGAAGCGCGGACGTTCGAGTCCGCAGGCAGATGGCAATGCCATTTAGTTAAGTGATCGTGTGGTTTCCACTGCCATTATGCTTTCGGCGGCAAGCAAGCTCTGTTGATCGACTTCCACTCTATAGACCAACAACGTTGAAAACTTAAGGCTTCTCCCAATGCCCAGCTTCGCTAACAGTGTCTTACGACTCCTGCGTCGTCTCCTCGGCGCCCCGACCCGCGCGGCCGGCCCCTATGCCGGCGAGCTGATCGCCCTCGACGGCAACACCGCAGTAGCCGTCACCGAAGCAGCCATCGCCGAGCTTGCGGTGCTCGGGGCCTCTTTCCCGGCAGACGCAGCGGACACGGCCTGGCGCACCGAGCAGCTGCGGCATGGCCGCAACCTGCTCGGGAACGTCCTAGGCACCCGAAACGCGGAAGGCCCGCGCGGGGCATTGGCGGAAGCACTGGGCCTGGCCATGGGAGGAATCCGTGCCACGGCCTTCCTGGCCGCCCCCGATCTGAGCGCGGCCCAGGACCTGCTGCGACTGGCAGCCGGACGCCGCCTGCCCTTGGTGATCCACCTCGCCAACCGCGCCCTGCCCGGTCATGCCATCGCCACGGGCAGCGGCCACGAGGCCTGTCACCTGGCGGCCGATTCCGGTGCTTTTATGCTGTTCGCGGCGAACGTCCAGGAGGCGGTGGACCTGACCCTGATTGCCCGCCGGGTGGCGGAGGAGACCCTGACGCCGGGACTGGTGGTCATGGATGGAGATCATACCGCCCTGTCCATGCAGGAGGTGCGGCTCCCCCCCGCCGAGCTGGTCACCCACTTCCTCGGCGCGCCGGGTGATTCGATTCCGGCGCCCACCACGACCCAACGGCTTCTGTTCGGCGACCACCGCCGCCGGGTTCCGCTCTGGCACGACCCGGACCACCCGGTGCTCCTGGGCGCCCTGCAGCCCCCGGAGATCTGGGGTCTGGGCGCCGCGGCGGCGGCCGTCTATTCCGACGGTCAGGTGCGTTCCAACCTGGAGCAGGCCAGCTCCGATTTTCGCCGCGAGACGGGCCGGTCTTATGAGCCGGTCTCCGCCTTCCGTGCCGAGGACGCCCGCATTCTCCTCCTGGCCCAGGGGGCCGCGGTCGAGACCGCCCAGGCGGTTGCCGAGCAGCTACGCAGGGCGGAGCGGCTCCGGGTAGGGGTGCTCGGCCTGCGTTGTCTGCGCCCCTTTCCCGGTCCCGATCTGCTGGCCCGCCTGGGGGCGGCAAAACACCTGCTAGTGCTCGAACGGGTGAGCACGCCCCTGGCGGACGACCCGCCCCTGCTGCGCGAGCTGCGTGCCCTCTTCGATCGTAGCCTGGACGACGTAGGCTCCGACGCCGATGCCCCAGTGGGTCATCCGGCCCTGCGCGCTCAGGATCGACCCTACCTGCGGTCGGTCATCTACGGACTGGGTGGCCTGCCCCTGCATGGGGCGGACCTGATCCGCCTGTGCCGCGAGGCAGGCGGCCTGGTAGGGTCTCGGGTCTTTCTGGGGATGGAATTCACACTCCGGACCAGCGACTACCCCAAGCGTCAGGTCCTGCTGGATCGGCTGCGCCGCGATTATCCGCACGTCGCCGGACTGGGCCTGCGTAGCCAAGAGCCTACCCCGGACCTGCGCCCGACCGGTGCGCTCACATGCGCCGTCCACCGTCGCTCCGGCCAGTGGGGGGAGGGCCTGGCGGCCGAGGCGGCCGGATTCCTGCGCCGATTCGCGGGTGCTCATCTCCGCGGTTACCCCGCCCTCTTCTCCCAACCCCTGGGGTCCTATTGTATCGACCGCTTTACCCTGAGCGAGCAGGGGCTGCGCGATCCCGGCGCGTCCATACCCGTAGACCTGACCCTGCTCGCGGTAGACCCCGGCAGTATCCAAAGCGCTTCCCTGGTCGACTTCCGGCCCGACGGCGCCTTGCTGCTGCAGGGACCGGAGCAGGACGAAGCACTGTGGCAAACCCTGTCCCCGGTCCTGCAGCAGGCATTGCGGGATTCCGACATCGCCCTCTACGCTGTCCCGCCGGCGGACGCGTTTTCCACCCCTGACCTGGTGGTGGGGGCCATCTGCGGCCTGTTGCTCGATCAGGGCTGGATCGAGCTCGGCCCACGCCGTCTGGCCTCGATCCGGGACACGCAGTTGGTCGAGGCGGGCGATCCGAAGCGGGAGGCGCGTATGCGACTGTTCCAGGCCGGTCTGGACGGCATCCGGCGGGTCGATTACCGGGTGCTGCCGGTCTCGGAGTTGGCCTTTCTCCCGGACCAGGAGGCCCCGGCCTCGGTACGCCGCTTCGATACTATCGACGAGGCCTATGACAGCCTGCCCCGCTTCTGGGACCAGGTGGGCGTCTTGTATCGGGACGGCGCGGCCTCCCAGCTCGCGCCGGACCCCTACATGGCTATCGGGGCCGTACCACCGCTGCTGTCCGCATTCCGCGATATGAGTCCGCTGCGTGCGTCCCTGCCCCGCCTGGACCCTGACCTGTGCACGGGCTGCGGGCGCTGCTGGAGCCAGTGTCCCGAAGGCGCCTGGGGCGCGGTTGCGGCAACCCCGAACAAGGTCCTGGATGCCGCCATTCCAGCGGCCGAGGCCGGCGTCCTGCGTCCCCTGGTCGGCCAGCTCGCGGAGCGGATCGGCCACAGCTGCCGTGCCGGCGAGGCCAAGGCCGCCACCCTGGGGTCTCTGCTGAATGCGGCCTACGCCCGGCTCCAGGACCAGACGCCCCTGCCCACGGTGCGTAAACAGAGTCTGGATACCGCCGTCGAGAGGCTGACCGCCGCCATCGGCTGCCTGCCGGTCGCCGTCACCACGCCTTTCTTTACGGAGGCCCCCGGCGCCCTGCTGTTCCCGGCGCTCAATCCGAACGACTGCAAAGGCTGCGGCATCTGCGTGCACGCCTGCGATGCCGGCGCCTTGCAGTCCGTCTCCCAGTCACCTGAGGAGTTGGAACGGGCCAACCGGATATTCACGGCCTGGGAAAAGCTCCCCGAGACCACCCAAGCGATCATCAACCTGGCAGCCGCCGATGCGAGAATCGGCCCCCTGCCAGCGGCCCTGCTCGCCCACCGAGCGGCCCGCGCCCTGGCCGGCGGCGACGGGGCGGAGGCCGGCTCCGGCGAACGCCTCGCCCTGCGTTTGGCCCTGAGCCTGGCCACATCCCGCCAGGGACAAGAGCGCACGGAATTCATCCGGGAAGTCAAAAAAACCCACCAGAAGATCACGGCCCTGATCCGCCCCCTCCTCGCCGAGGCCCTGCCGGCGGACGACCTGGACGCCCTGGCCCGCAGCCTGGAGACCGTAAGCACCCGCCACGCAGAGCTCGGCACCTTCCTCGGCCAGGCCGAGGGTGCCATCGAAGGTGCGGTGGATGCCGCGCGCCTGCGCCGGCTGGTGGAGCTGGCTCAAGGCCTGGGAGCGCTCGCCTGGCGCCTGGAGAGCGGCCGTCAGGGCTTCGGGCGCGCCGGCCTGGGGCTGGTGCTGACCCCCGGCGAGGCGGCGAGCTGGGCCGGGGCCTTCCCCCACAATATCTTTCAGGTCCCGGTCACCCTGGACGCCACCGGGGATGGCGCCCGGCTGGCGGCAGGGCTCCTGGAGAGCCAGCTGCGGCAAGCCACCGAGGGCTTCGTCCTGATGCGCAGGGCGCGCCTTGAGCTCGACAAGCCCATGGACGCGGCGCGGCGATGGTCCGACCTCGCCGCCCTGAGCTGGCGTGAGCTGACCCCGCAAGAAAAGGAGCGCTGTCCGAGCCTGCTCCTGGTGGGCAGCAGCCGGGTGCTGGCAGGCGCGGGCCTGTCCCAGGTCGCCGCCCTGCTGGGCGGTGATTTGCCTTTAAAAATCCTGGTGCTGGCAGACCTGGATCTGGGCCTCTCCAGCCGCGCCAGCCTGGACTCCGCCCCAGCCCCGATCCAGGACGCCGCGACGGACCTGGGCCTGCTGGCGCTGGCCCGGCGGGACGCTTATACTGCCCAAACCTCCCTCGGCGCGCCTACTCACTTCCTGGAGAGCCTGGCAGCCGGGCTCGCGTTCGCCGGTCCCGCCCTCTTTTACATCCACGCCCCCAGCCCCGGACGGCACGGGTTCCCCACCGAGCAGACCTTGGAGCGGGCACGCCTGGCCGTAACAACCCGAACCTTTCCCCTGTTCCGCTACGACCCCGGAGCCGACGGGGTTTTTGGGACCCGGATCGTGCTCGGTGCCAACCCGGAACCATCGGCCCTCTGGGAGCGCGGGCGTCCCGCCCGTAAAGCGGTTGAAAAAACGGCCAAGATGGCCGCGCTCCCGGACGAAGCCATGACACCGGCCCACTGGGCGCTCGGCGAGACCCGATTCCGCCACTGGTTCGAGCCCCTGGCGGAAGACGCCCCCGACCCCCTGCTCTTAGATACCTACTTGGAGCTGCCGGAACGCGAACGCCGGGGCCGGACGCCCTACATCTCTCAAGCACAGCCGGAGCGGGACCCGGTGTGCTATCGGGTCGCCCTGGAGCTGGTCGCGGTCTGCCGGGAGCGCCGCGACGCCTGGCGCCTGCTACAGGAGCTCGCCGGCCTGGTGACCCCCTTCACCGAGCACGTGCGACGTGAAGTCGAAGCACAGGTAGCCGCCGAGCGTCGGGCCGAGCTCGAGGCCCAGGCCGCGGTCTACGAGTGGAAGCTCGCCGACCTGCGCGGGTCGCTCCAGCAAGAGCTCCGCGGCGACATCCGGGAACGCCTGATGAACCTGGCCGGTTACCGGCATCAGGCCAGCGCGGAGCGACCACAATGAGCGGCCGGGTAACGACGGGGGGTTGTTGACATCATCGTCGTGCCAGCCGCTAATAGGACAGGATTCACAGGATTTCCAGGATTATTTTTCTTAAATAACAATCAAGAACAAAAGGACACCCGTCTTGTCCGGAACCTCACTCGGTGTCAACGAACAACGAAACAATCCGTGGAAATCCGCGTAATCTACGGATTCAAACCAGGGGGGTACAAATGACCGCTCTCGAGCCTCCGTCACGCATATCGGTCGACGATTATCTGGCCTTCGAGCAAACAAGTAAGATCCGTCATGAGCTGGTCGACGGGTACCTGTATGCCATGACCGGTGCCAGTGACCGACATGAGGAGCTCGCAGCCAATCTGCTGGCAATCTTACATGGCCACCTGAAAGGCAGTGGTTGTCGGGTCTACGGGAGTAATCTGAAGATCCGCGTCGGAGATGACTTTTTCTACCCGGATCTGTTCGTACGCTGTACAACCGAACGGGGAGACCCTTTTTTCAAAACCGCTCCAACACTGGTTATCGAGGTCCTGTCTCCCAGTACCCAGGAGTATGATCGAGGCGACAAGCGACTTGCCTATCAAAGCCTCGCGACCTTGCAGGAATATGTGCTAGTTGCTCAGGATACCCCTTCCGTCGAGATTCATCGTCGCACAGCCGACGGATGGGAGCGTGAGACTTACCAGGGGCTAGATGAATTGCTCTCCTTCCAATCCGTCGCATTGGAGATTGATCTGTCGGAGCTCTACGCCTGATTCCACTTTGACGCACTACATTGAATTGTGACCGATTTGCGTTCATTCGCGTTCATTTGCGGCTAAAAATAAGGGACCTATATACATAGCCAGCCAAAACCATGGCGAGAGGCTCGAGTGGGATCGGATTGAAGGGAGGGTTGTCAAACTTCCGGATTTCATCCGGTCTGCAAGGGAAAACACCGCCCGCCGTGGCTATCTATGTTATAGATCCTTTCTTTTCTAACGCCTCCTGGACCGGGGTGAGGGTGGTGTGAAACCGCTGGGGGCGGTGCGAAGCATCTTCCGTCCCCTCACGGCGACGCCATTTCGCCACCGTGTGGCGGTTGAGGTGGTAAGCCCCTGCTAACTCCCGGTTGCTTACCGACCTCAGGCTGGGCCTGTATTTCCAGACGAATCGCCGGCGTCGTGCGTGCATTCTCGTGGAGTTGGATATTCATGGCCTGTGATGCCTCGACTCAGGTTACGTGTTACCGTAAGGGTCAGCTCAAACTCTGCCGACCTCGCTTGTCTCTGCCTTCGCGGTTCCTTCCGCTCCCTCCTCAGCAAGCAACCGTAATACCTCCCTCGCTTACAGCAGCGGATAGCTCCTCCTCGGTATATAATCATACGGGACCTGACACGTAGGCTCTCGCGATGGGTTAACTGCGCGAAGGTCATGCGCAGGTATTGGTCGAGACAGGAAAATGTCTTCTTGTAGCGGTTGTCGTCGTATCGCGCAACGCCTCGACGAAACGCATGCATCGGTAAAGAGTCAATGACCTGAGAAAAAACGAGCTTGCCGATGTGCATAACCGGGTCCCCAACATCCTCCAGAAGGGGGTATTTGGGAGATGCGCGAGGTGATTCAAATCGCTGATACTCTTAAAGTGGCTGTCTTTCATTTCCTTACAAAGAGTTACGCAACAAGAACAAACGTTTTGTTGGACAGCAGTGATGTTGAATGTATCGTAGCTCCTATTTGTCATTGTCCGGCTGCTATAATCGCGTTTTGATCACGGATAACAGGGTTACGGAGTGAGTACGGTGAAGTTTCTCAGGAATTTTCTGACAGATGCAAAGGTGGGAGCGGTTGCCCCTACGTCCTCGTACACGATAAAGCGGCTGTGCGACCGGATCGATCTCGGGCATTCGCGCGTCATCGTGGAGTACGGACCGGGGACCGGCGTCTTTGCCGAGTTTCTTCTGAGGAGGATGCCGGCAGGGTCAAAACTTATCATGATCGAGACCAACCCCGAATTCTGCAAGATGCTAAAGCGATTCAAGGATCCACGGGCTTATGTCTTCAACGACAGCGCGGAGAACGTGCGGGATGTGTTGTTGCAGTGCGATGAAGATTCCGCAGACTGCATCATATCCGGCATCCCTTTCACTCTTTTCGGCGAGCGATTGAGGAAGAGTATCCTCGAGAACACGCGCAGCGTGCTGACCGGAAGCGGCAGGTTTTTCGTGTACCAGTACTCGACATTCATGAAGAAACATCTGCAGAATCACTTCGGACAGGTCACCGTCGATGTCGGGCTGCTCAACATTCCTCCGATGTTTATCTTCGAGGCATCCGGCTGACGGGACGTCCAGGATGAGTGCGAATAAATTTGCTAGAAAACATGACTTTAGCGGAGTCGTTGGGGTGTCGATTAGGTCAGTGCAGGGTAACCGCGGGCGGGTAGGCGCGGGCTTGCCCGCGCTTTACAATGCCCTGGTTTGCAGTCCGGCCCGATGGCTCTCAGCGCCGGCAAACCGGCGCCTACCACGCCTGGTAGACTACTGCGGTCACGGCTGATGCCGCTGCATCTCATTCTTCGAATAGCTATTTTGTACGCGACCTGACAGGCCATCGCATTGACCCGCGTCAGGCGGCTCAACGAATTCAATCTCGGCGCTCTTGAGCGCCTTGGTGGTTCAAACTAAACCAGCAGGATCAACACTATGAGCGGGATCGACTGCGACCAGTATCTGATCGAAAAAGAGCCCTATTACCGGGCTTTGGGTAACGAGGTGGAGGTGTACCAGGCGGCCTATGACGCGCGTATGCCTGTCATGCTCAAGGGTCCGACCGGCTGCGGCAAATCCCGCTTCGTCGAGTACATGGCCTGGAAGTTGCGGAAGCCCTTGATTACGATCGCCTGTAACGAGGATATGACGGCCTCCGATCTGGTGGGGCGCTTTCTCCTGGATATCAACGGCACCAAATGGCAGGACGGACCCCTGACCGTGGCCGCCCGCGCCGGCGCCATCTGCTACCTGGATGAGGTGGTCGAGGCCCGCCAGGATACCACGGTGGTCATTCACCCCCTGACCGACCACCGTCGCAATCTGCCGTTGGAGAAGAAGGGTGAGCTGGTGACGGCCCATGCGGACTTTCAGCTTGTCATTTCCTATAACCCCGGCTATCAAAGCCTGATGAAGGACCTCAAGCAGTCCACCAAGCAACGCTTCGGGGCCATGGATTTCGACTATCCGGAGGCCGAGATCGAGACCGAGATCATCGCCCACGAGGGGGACGTCGATACCGGAACCGCCGAGAAGCTGGTCCAGGTCGCCCGGCGCAGCCGTAACCTTAAGGGCCACGGCCTCGACGAGGGGATGTCCACCCGCCTGTTGGTCTATGCCGCCCAGCTCATCGGCAAGGGCGTCGATGTCCAGTCCGCCTGTCGGATGGCCCTAGTGCGCCCGCTGACGGATGACCCGGATATGCGCGATACCCTCGACGCCGCGGTCAACACCTATTTCTGATTCGCCGGCAGCACAGGCCGGGAAAGACTGAGCGAGGAGCGACGAAATGTTGGTGGATATGGGGGACATGCTCCGCCACGCCCGTGGCAACGGCTATGCGGTGGGGGCCTTCGATCCGATCAGCCCGGATTTCCTGAAGGCCATCATCGCCGGCGCGGAGAATCAACACTCCCCGGTGATCCTCAGCCTGGTGGAGTCCCACGACGCCTATTTCGACCCCGAGCTCCTCATGCCGGCAGTGCGTGTCGCCGCCGAGCGGGCGAGCGTCCCGGTCGCGATTCATCTGGACCACGGCAGCTCCCTGGAGGCCGCCGTGCGCGGCATCCGGCAAGGATGCAACGGGGTCATGGTGGATACCTCCACCGAACCCCTGGAGGAAAACATCGCCCGAACCCGCGCCGTGGTGGAGATGGCCCACGCCTGCGGTATCCCGGTGGAAGGGAGGCTGGGTTACGTGGCCGGCGTGGAGGGGAAAGACGCCGAGCATCACCCCGGCGAGGTGATCCATACGTCCCCGGAGGCGGCCGAGCGCTATGTGGAGGAGACCGGGGTAGATTTTCTGGCGGTCTCCATCGGCACCGTCCACGGACGTAGGCACGGGGAATCAAGGCAGTGCTTCGCACGTTTCGGCATCCCCCTGGTGCTCCATGACGGCACGGACCTGAGCGACCAACAGATCCGGAGCCTGGTGACGAACGGAGTGGCCAAGATCAATTACTACACGGCCCTCGCGGAGGGCGCGGGATCAGCCATCCGCGAGAACGCGCAAAAAGTGGGAAACCGTTCCTATACCGACCTAGTCCGGGGCGTTCAGAGCACCATCCGCGCTGAGGTGGAGCGCTGTATCCCGCGCTGGGGAGGTGCCGGCCGGGCGGACGAAGTAACGGCGGCCTGCCGTCCCTGGCGGGAGGTCGAACACCTGATCGTCTACAACCTGAGTGACACCAGCCCCGAGGAGACGGCTACCATGATGGCGGAGGGCCGCCGGATCCTCGGCACCATACCGGGCGTCCGTCAGGTAATCACCGGGACGAGCATCCGGGAGGACGCCTCCTACCGCCACTGTTGGCTGATGCGCTTCGCCCACTTGGCAGTGATCGATTCCTTCCGGGAGCATCCGGATCATCAGGCCTTCGCCGATGGCCGGTTCCGCCCGCGGGCGAGAGATCGGATTTCCATCGATTATCGCCACAAGCCGAACTGACACGCCCCTGGGAGTGTAGGATGCGGTGAGTGCAGCAAGCCTTACTGGATGGCATCACCCGGAAACCTGCTGAAAGGTTGAGCGCATCTTCGTGGTTCGTACTTTCGTCCAATTAATACAAGATTTTCAGGATTAACAGGATTTTTTTGTGAAAGGCGCTTGCTGGGTATTGGGATCGACCAGCAAAACTTCCGCCACCGCCTCGGCCGTCCAGCCGGTCGCCAGCAACACCACAGCCTTGATGCGGTCGGCCTCGCGTTTGTCTCGAGTACGGCGGTGTGCCTGGCGCAGATCGGCGAGCTGGTCAGGTGACAGGGCGTAGTCGAGCATACCGACTATCATGCGGATTTTTCATCTACTTATGCACAACTCTTCAATGAAAAAATGATATAAGAGTAGTCACTGCTGTCCGACAAAACGTTTGTTCTTGTTGCGTAACTCCTTAGTAAGGAAATGAAAGACAGTTACTTGATGTTGGGGACCCGGTTATGCACATCGGCAAGTTCGTTTTTTCTCAGGTCATTGACTCTTTACCGATGCATGCGTTTCGTCGAGGCGTTGCGCGGTACGACGGCAACCGCTACAAGAAGACATTTTCCTGTCTCGAGCAATATCTGTGCATGACCTTCGCGCAGTTAACCCATCGCGAGAGCCTACGCAATATTGAAGTTTGCCTACGCGCTCAGAAGGATAGGTTGTCCCACAGGGGTATCCGGGGCAACGTTTCCAGAAGCGCCGTGGCCGACGCGAATGAACGCCGAGATTGGCGTATCTAGGCAGATCTCGCTCAGGCATTGATTCACACCATTCGCCCCACTGCCTATACCCATAACCAACCGAATCTATTTGATAATTTCCCCGGACAGTAGTGAATTTTTTATTGTCCCAATACGTTAATAAAAACTATGCACTTTAGTGCAAGGCTTTTAGTATACTCTCATTCATGATGTCTTACAGAAAATCATCTAAAATGATTTAAGAGTATCTTGCTCATCATGATAAGCACCTGAATCATAATGATGATGAGTTTCGCGTGGAATGACTATCAGTCATTGGTTTAAGTCGGCTTCAGCCGAAGCCCCGACTTTCAGTCGCAGCATAGTGATTTCGAGTCAGTGCTTTCAGTTGGCTTCAGCCAAAACGCGGCTTTCAGCCACGAATCATACTATGGACTTTAGTCCATTTAACCCTGAACATCCTGTAAATCTTGTCCGATTAGCGTTTGGTACGACCATTATGTCGATAGCCATTGGCGTCCCGACCTTCGATTCATAGCGGTGCTGTACATGTCCACCTCCGCATCCCGAGTCTCGCATCCCGAAGGGGGCCGCTTCCCGCTGCTCTCCCGCATCGAGCTTCCGGCCGATCTGCGCCGGCTGCCGCAGGATCGCCTCCCCGCCCTGGCCGACGAGCTGCGCGGATTTCTCATCGACAGTGTCTCCCGCACCGGCGGCCACCTGGCCGCGGGGCTTGGGGTAGTGGAGCTCACGGTCGCACTGCACTATGTGTTCGATACGCCAAACGACCGGCTGATCTGGGATGTGGGCCATCAGGCCTATCCGCACAAGATACTCACCGGTCGGCGCACCCGCATGGAGAGCCTGCGGAAACGAGGCGGGCTGTCGGGATTCCCCAAACGTGACGAGAGTCCCTATGATACCTTCGGGGTCGGGCACTCCAGCACCTCCATCAGCGCCGCCCTGGGGGTGGCGCTGGCCGCGCGGGCCAAAGGCGAGTCCCGGCAGGTGATCGCGGTGATCGGGGACGGCGCTCTGGGCGCCGGCATGGCCTTCGAGGCCCTCAACCACGCCGGGCCCCTGGAGCCGAATCTGCTGGTGATCCTGAACGACAATGGGATGTCCATCTCGCCGCCGGTGGGGGCCATCAGCAGCCATCTGGCGCGACTACTGTCCGGCCGATTCTACACCAGGGTGCGTGAGGGCGGCAAGTCCGCCCTGCGTCGCATCCCGCCGCTGAAGGAGTTTATGGGCCGCTGTGAGGAACACTTGAAGGGGATGGTGATGCCCGGTACCCTGTTCGAAGAGCTGGACTTCAATTACATTGGTCCCATCGACGGCCACGACATGGGTGCCCTGATCACTACCCTGTGCAACATGAAGACCATGCCGGGACCCCGTCTCCTCCACGTGGTTACCCGCAAAGGCAGGGGCTACAAACCCGCCGAGGGGCAGCCCGTAACCTATCACGGAGTGACACCCTTCGACCTCGAGACCGGCGCGCTGCGGAAACCGGTAGGTCCCCTTAACTACACCCAGGTCTTCGGCGACTGGTTGTACGATGCGGCATGCGCGGACAGGCGACTTATCGGCATCACGCCCGCCATGTGCGAGGGCTCGGGTCTCACCCGATTCGCGGTGAACTTCCCGGATCGCTATTTGGATGTGGGCATCGCCGAGCAGCATGCCCTGACCCTGGCCGCCGGCCTGGCCTGCGAGGGTCTCAAGCCGGTGGTGGCTGTCTACTCCACCTTTCTGCAACGGGCCTACGACCAGCTGATCCACGATATCTGTCTGCAGAACCTGGACGTGACCCTGGCCGTCGACCGGGCCGGACTCGTGGGCGCCGATGGGGCCACTCACGCCGGCAGCTTCGACCTCGGCTATGGCCGTATTGTGCCGAACCTGGTCATCATGGCCCCGGCGGACGAGGACGAGTGCCGACGTATGTTACAGACCGCTTTTCAACATCCGGGGCCCGCCATGGTTCGCTACCCGCGGGGCTCGGATCCGGGCGTTGCCGTCGCGCCGGGGCTGCAAGTTCTACCCCTGGGTAAGGCGGAGCTGCGCCGCAGGGGCCGGGACATCGCCCTGCTCGCCTTCGGGACCTTAGTGGTCCCCGCGTTGTAGGTCGCGGAGGCCCTGGATGCCACGGTGGTCAACATGCGATTCGTCAAGCCCTTGGATGGGGAGCTGATCCTGGAGCTGGCACGCACCCACCGCCTACTCGTCACCCTAGAGGAGAACGCCGTGGCCGCCGGCGCCGGCGCGGCCGTGTCCGAGCTGTTGGCCGCAAGACAGGTCGCGATACCCTGCCTTCACCTCGGTCTGCCAGACCGTTTTTTGGACCAGGCCACCCGGCAGGAGCAGCTTGCCGACTGCGGTTTGGATGCCGCGGGCATCGAGGCCACGATACGTGACGCCCTGGAGGAACATGGAACCGCGGAACGGCCCGGATCGAATTGAGCACAGGAAAAATCCGGCTCTTGCTCTTTATAGACCCCAGACTGCTCACAATCATGGAAAGCTACGATCGAACGTTTTGGTATGCGGCAGCCTTTTTATACTGCCACACGGCATAATCTACGCATTTCACTCCCTCTCCCGGAGAGAGCGGGGGAGAGGGAGAAATTCAAAAGCTCGGATTGTGCCGCGTGGCAGGGCAACCGAATGATCATTCGATAGAAAGCAATGGGTTACAGAGGTAGATTGGGCACGGACTATCGGAGCGCCGGCATCTTGCCGGCATCTATTTGCCGCCAGGATGGCGGCACTCCGGCTTTGCCCGACCTGCCCGACCTGCTCCTAAGAGCCTGTTTACGATCTTTTGGAGTAGCAAGGCCAGAAAAGCCTAAGGTAACAAATTGCAAGCTGGTCTTGATGATAGCGACAAGGATGTAAACCGAGATAGCGATCCAAATCTGGCTTTTGACTGCGTTCTCGGAGGTCCCGAAGAACGATTTGATACGTAGGCGTTGCTTGATCCACTTGAAGAACAATTCAACTTGCCAGCGGTATCGGTAGAGATCCGCCACCGTATGGCAGGCGGTAGTCACGCACGGACTTGACTCCGCTCAGCGCAATGGTCCGATCGCATCGAACACCACCGGATTTGTCCCCGGGATGAGAGTAGCGACGCCTTTGGTATTGGACTTGGCGCGGATGACGAAGAAACGCCCTGTTCTGTGCAACGTGAACAGGTGCTCGAAGTCCACATGGCCACGATCCATGTATTGTAGAAGGCGCCGGGCTCCGGGATCAGCAGATCTTAAGGATATTGATGTCGTGTAGCTTGCCGTCGGAGATGTGGATAAAGGTTGGGATGTTGCCTTTTTAGTTGAGCGAAACAGTGCCCACGGAAAGACGGATAGCGCAGGTCGATGGTAATGGTAGAGGCATCGAGCGCATAAACCGCGTTGTCAAGATCACGCCCCAAGTCCTCGTCGGCATACAGGGGGCGAGCGGTGCGAATCAATGCCCGAGCGAGATTTCATAGATACGCCAATCTCAGCGTTCATTCGCGTCGGCCACGGCGCTTCTGGAAACGTTGCCCCGGATACCCCTGTGGTACAACTTGTCCTTCTGGGCGCGCAGGCAAACTTCAATATCGCACAGGCTCTCGCGATGGGTTAACTGCGCGAAGGTCATGCGCAGGTACAGGTATTGGTCGAGACAGGAAAATGTCTTCCTCCCTCCGAGGGTGTCGCAAAAGCCCGTGGCCGGGAGCGCCGCCTTCCAGGCGGCAAATAGATACCAGCAAGATGCCGGCGCTCCGATGGTCCGCGCCAATCTACCTCTGTAACCCATTGCTTTCTATCGAATGATCATTCGGTTGCCCTGCACAAATCCCGAAGAAACCAAGTACGACGATCAGCACTAGTTTATACTGTACGGATTCACAATTCCCCCCTATCCGAAACAATTTCCAAGCCTGTATCGAGGAGGACCGATATGGAAGAGCTCAGGAAAAACGGGGCCTTCGACGGACCGGAGGGACCGGTGGTGCTGGTAATCATGGATGGAGTCGGGATCGGCAAATACCCGGAAAGTGATTTCGTCAGGATCGCGCATACCCCCAATCTGGGCTGGCTGCGCACGCATGCGGTCTATACCGAGGTCAAGGCCCATGGGACGGCGGTCGGCCTGCCGGACGATACGGATATGGGAAACTCCGAGGTCGGTCACAACGCGATCGGCTGCGGTCGTGTCTTTTCACAGGGAGCGGCCCTGGTCGATCAGGCCATCGCTTCCGGCTCCCTGTTCGAGGGCGTGGTCTGGAAAGAGCTGGTAGCGAATGTCCGGGACCGCCAATCGACACTGCACTTTATCGGTCTGTTCTCGGACGGCAACGTGCACTCCAATCTCAACCACCTGGAAGCGATGTTGCGCCGAGCCAAGGCGGAGGGTATCAAAAAAGCTCGCATCCACCCCTTGATCGACGGCCGCGACGTGCCCCCGACCTCCGTTCTGCACTATGTCGAACGCTTCGATAAATTCCTGGATGACATCAACGCGGATGGCACCCCGGACTACTGTGTCGCGTCCGGCGGCGGGCGCATGCACATCACCATGGACCGCTATAACGCTGACTGGAGTATGGTCGAGCGCGGCTGGAATACCCACGTCAAGGGACAAGGCCGCACCTTCGCGACCATGCGCGAGGCGGTGGAGACCTTTCGCAAGGAGCAGTCGGGCATCCTCGACCAGGACCTGCCGGCCTTCGTTATCGAACGCGACGGCACCCCGGTGGGACCGATCCTAGAAGGAGACAGCGTCATCTTCTTCAACTTCCGCGGCGACCGCTCCCTGGAGATCACCAAGGCCTTCGAGGCCAAGGCACTGACCGAGTTCGACCGTGGTGGTGCCAAGCCGGATGTGCGGTACGCCGGCATGATGCAGTATGACGGCGATCTGTGCGTACCGGAGAAGTATCTGGTGTCGCCCCCTGCGATCGACCGCACCATGAGCGAATATCTCTCCAACGCGGGGGTCGGACAATTCGCTATCTCCGAGACCCAGAAATACGGCCACGTCACCTACTTCTTCAACGGCAACAACTCGGGCAAATTCGCCACCGAGACCTGGCGGGAAATCCCTTCGGACATCTGTCCGTTCGAGGAGGCACCGCGGATGAAGGCGACCGAGATTACCGATGCCGTGGTGGAGGCGATCAAAAGCGGTGAGTACCGCTTCATCCGCCTGAACTATCCGAACGGCGACATGGTCGGCCACACGGGTGTGCCCGATGCCGTAAAAATAGCCATCGAGGCCGTGGACGAAGGCGTCGGCAGGATCATGGAAGCAGTAAAAGATGCCAAGGGGATCGTGGTCTTCTCGGCGGACCATGGTAACTCCGACGATATGTACGAGGTGGACAAGAAGACCGGCGAGCTGAAGCGGGACGCTGACGGCAAGTTTCTGCCCAAGACGGCGCACTCTCTCAACCCGGTGCCGGTAATCGTCTATGACCCGAGCAATGGATCCCGGGTGCGCCCGGCGCAGGTAGCGGATCCCGGCATCGCCAACCTGGCGGCCACCTGCATCACGCTCCTCGGCTTTCAACCCCCGGCGGATTACACCCCGAGCCTGGTGGAGGTCGGATAAGCGAAGTAGGAGCGAAGCTTGTCTTCGCCCTCGATGGACTTGACGGGCGAACAACAAGGTTCGCCCCTACTCGTCATTCCGGCAGGGATTGCCGGAATCTGCCGGTGCCAGGGATGGCAAAGACAGTGGGAGTATGAATCATTACTTCACGTCGCATAACCATGCCATTTGAAATTTAACCACTACTCCACCCTTTTATGTTCGTAGCGATAATCTTCATCCAACCGGACTTACCCTGACGATGGTCGATTGGAACGCCGTCGACACTGTTTTCCTGGATATGGACGGCACCCTACTCGACCTGCACTTCGACAACCACTTCTGGCGCGAGCATGTGCCCCGCCACTACGCTGCGGCACACGGATTGCCCTGGCGACTGGCGACGGTACGGGCCGAGCTCTTGACGCGATACCGCAGGCGCGAGGGCACATTGGCCTGGTACTGCGTCGAGCACTGGAGCCGCGAGCTGGCGTTGGACATCGCATTCCTCAAGCAGGAGGTTAGTCACCTCATCGCCATGCATCCCCAGGTGGTCGATTTTCTGGAGGCGCTGACCGCACTGGGCAAGCGGCGGGTATTGGTCACCAACGCCCATTCTGGCCCCGAGTACAAGCCATCGAGCCGTTCGCCGCGAACACATCTTCTTAATCGGCGACAGCCCACAGGTGCTGGAGGCGGCAAAGAATTACGGCTTTCGTCGGCTGTTGGCGGTGTTTGCACCGGACTCCCAAGCACCCGTCCGGGAAGCCGAGCAGAGTTCCCCGCCGTCAGCTACTGCGCGGACCTGTTGCCGAGCATGGGGACCGGTTTGGATATTGCCCGATCACTGACACGGTAGTGGTTAGGTTTAAATGGGAACATCGCCAATATCAATGTGTTGGGTACGCGGTAGTGGTTGAATTCAAAGTGACATGGTAGTGTGACCTGATGATTCGACCCCCTCCCACTGTTTTTGCCATCCTTGGCCCTGGATTCCGGCACTCCCTGCCGGAATGACGAGGGAGGGACCGGCAAACTTTGTCACTTTGAATTTATCCACCACCGGCGGGCACGCCACAAGCTCTATCCCCTCGCCCTCCAAAAGCACCTCTCCCGCCGGGAGAGGCGTTGGGGAGAGGGGGATCATAAGGATGAGGATCGGCGCCTCTTACGACTGACCAAGCCGTCACCTCGGGCCGCAACAAGCCGAGCCGGTGCACGTCGTATTTTCATGCCGTCCGATCCACCGATCAAGGCATGATCCGGGTCAGACGCTCCTCGGCCTCCCGGTATTTGGCCGCGGTCTTGTCGATGATGTCCTGGGATAGCTCCGGAGCAGGCGGGGTATTGTCCCAGTCCAGGGTATCGAGGTAGTCGCGGACGAACTGCTTGTCGAAGCTGGGGGGGCTGATGCCGGGGCGGTATTGGTCCTGGGGCCAGAAACGGGAGGAGTCCGGGGTGAGCACCTCGTCGATCAGGTGCAGGCGGCCGGCGGCGTCGAGGCCGAACTCGAATTTAGTGTCGGCGATGATGATGCCTCGGTCGCGGGCAAATGCGGCGCATGTGGTATAGATGCGCAGGCTGATGTCCCGGACCTGCTCGGCCAGCTCGCGGCCGATGAGCGCGACGGTGCGTTCGAAATCGATGTTCTCGTCGTGTTCCCCGCCAGTGGCCTTAGTCGATGGCGTGTAGATGGCCTCCGGCAGCTGGTCCGCCTGCTTGAGTCCCTGCGGCAGGCTGATGCCGCAGATCGCCCCCGTGCGCTGGTAGTCCTTCCAGCCCGAGCCGATGATGTAGCCGCGCACGATGGCCTCCACAGGCAGCGGATCGAGCCGTTTCACCACCAGGGCCCGGTCGCCGAGCAGGGTGCGTTCCTCGAGGTTGGTGACGACCCGATCCGGAGCGACATCGGACAGGTGATTGGGGACGATATCTCGGGTCCGCTCGAACCAGAAGTTGGAGAGGCGGGTGAGCACCTCGCCCTTACCGGGGATGGGCTGGGGCAACACGATGTCGAAGGCGGAGAGGCGGTCGCTGGTGACGATCAGCAGCTGGTCCTCGCCGACCTGATAGATGTCGCGTACCTTGCCGCGGTTGAGCAGGGCCAATCCAGAGAGCTTGGATTCGAAGAGTGCCAACATGGCTATTGATTCCACTATATAAAAAAGGTAAATATAGCAACTTGGCGCATCCTTTGAACAGTGGCCTTGTCCTTCCTCCAGGGCCCCCAAGATAATGCTCACGCAAACACAAGGGAACCTATGGGCACTTTGAAAAATACGGTTTTCGTCGACGACATGCCTGAATAATCAATGAGTTAGAGTCTCTCGATTGCTGAGAACACCTATTTTCTAGGCGCCCTTGAATGGTTAGATTACTGACCTTAACTAAGAACAAGCTGGCTTGCTCTCACACTACCTACGCTTGTAGTCATAACGATTTTCTCTCTCTGGCCACGGGGTGCATTACCACCGATACCAGGCACAGATAAAACCCATCACTTGATAGCTTATGCGATATTGACGTTACCGACAGCATTACGCAGACCAAACGGATGGATATTATTCGGTTTGTTTTTCATAGCCTACAGTGGTGCGATCGAATTATTGCAGCCCACTGCTGTCCGACAAGATGTTTGTTTTTGTTGCGTAACTTCTTGTAAGGAAATGAAAGACAGCCACTTTAAGAGTGTCACCGAGTTGAATCACCTCGCGCATCTTCAAAATACCCCCTTCTGGGGATATTGGGGACCCGGTTATGCACATCGGCAAGCTCGTTTTTCTCAGGTCATTGACTCTTTACCGGTGCATGCGTTTCGTCGAGGCGTTGCGCGGTTACCGCTGGTAAGTTGAATTGTTCTCCAAGTGGATCAAGCAACACCTACGTATCAAATCATTCTTCGGGACCTCCGAGAACGCGGTCAAAAGCCAGATTTGGATCGCTATCTCGGTTTACATCCTCGTCGCTATCATCAAGAAACGCCTTGACAGAAAATCGGATGATCTCTACACAATTTTACGGATTCTGAGCCTGACCTTATTCGAAAACACTCTTCTAGCTCTGTTGGTTACTAATGGAATCCATAAGCGATACTGCCTATACCCATAACCAACGGAATCTATCTGATAATTTCCCCGGGCAGTAGTGATAAAAAATCACATTTCCATCCGGCTTTTACGCTCCAGCGGTAACCCCTTGGATAGGTGCCGGCTTGCTGGCGCCAAAGCGTGGACTCGCCCCGCACCTATCGCTGAAAGATCCAGCGACACCAGGGTGCGCCCAGGTGATAGGTGCGGGGCAAGCGTGCGCCTCCGGCGAAGGGATTGAGCTAGTTTGCCTTTTTAGACAGCCTCTCAAAGCCGAGCTTACCCGTATGCCCCATCCGCCTTTGGTCCTGGCCTCCGGCTCCCCTTCCCGCCGTACCCTGCTGGAAAGGCTAGGGATTCCTTTCACCGCGGTAACGCCCGATGTGGACGAGGCCAGGCGACCGGGCGAGTCTCCCCAAAAGCTCGTGGTGCGGCTGGCGGAGGCAAAGGCAAGGGCGGTCGTGGAGGACTATCCGAACGCCCTCATCATCGGCTCGGATCAGGTAGCCTACCTGGACGGTGCGGTGATCGGCAAGCCAGGGAGCCGCGCACGGGCTATCGCGCAGCTGACCCGCGCATCCGCACGCGAAGTCGATTTTTATACGGGCCTGTGCCTGCTCAATGCCGCTACCGGACACACCCGGATCTGCTGCGAGCCCTTCCGGGGCCATTTCCGGCAGCTATCGCCTGCTCGTATCGAGACCTATGTCGACCGCGAGCGACCCTTCGACTGCGCCGGGAGCTTCCGGTCCGAGAGGCTGGGCATTGCACTGTTCGAGCGCCTCGAAGGCGATGACCCGAACGCACTCATGGGTTTACCTCTGATCCGGCTGATTGCCATGTTAGAGCAGGAAGGGGTCGATCCCCTAGCGTTCGTGAAGGATACCTGACGAGTGCAATTCTGAATCGCCCGGCGTTGCCGGAAAAGGTAATGTCTAATGGACAGGATTTACAGGATTTTTTATTGGGGTCTAGATAATTTTAGAAAGGATTTTCACTCAGCGGAGGGGTATCTTATCATATGAGATTTTCCTCCCGATGATTAAATCTGAATTCACATTCCTTGAGGTGTAGATGAAACGTATGTCTGGGAATGCCCTTGAATTTTGCAAGCCTCCGTCCGGGGCGTCGCCATTTTTCGCGCAACCTGAAATGGGATCCGTCCGATTTCGGGTGCAAACAATGGGGCGACGGCCATTGCCTTCGGCGGCCCGCGTTCGTCCTGCGTCCGTCCCGGCGTGCACTCTGCGCGGCACCAGGACTCCCGCAAATGACTTGACGCCGTGTCGCATATGGCCTGGCATTTCGTCTCCGCCGGCGCTCACGCGCCGGACTCCGACCAAACGCTCGGCCCTACGCCTACGCGGGGGTCGTCGCACTCCGCTCGGCGCTTACCCTCCCTCGCTTCCCTGTGCTCCTCCTTAGCATATGACCGGAATGATTCAATGCCGTTGATATGGTAATTACCTCGTGCAAATTCGTTACGGATGGACGCGGAGATGCTTCTGATAACCTATATCCACCAACCCATTGTAGTCCCTCCAACCATCCGAGTGGATGATGCTCTCGAGGGCTACCTGGCCCCGAATCACGGCCTGTAGCGGCTTCTTGGAGGCATCCGGGACGATATCTCCGTGTAGACCTTTCTCTGCCGTTCCAGGATTCCGAAGACGATTGTTTTACCCCCGGCTCCACGCCCCTTTTTCCCCCAAACACGGTGGGTGCCAAAAGAGGATTCATCCACTTTAACCTCGCTGCTTGAAGAACCGTTGATTGATCATCGGGCGGCTTACATCACTCAGCGCGGCGAGTTTCGAGGCCGGTAGATCATGCGTAAACATAGCGCATGATCAGTCTGAATTTGGCTTCCGAAAGGCGTGAACGCCTGAAATACCTGTTTTTCCTTGCATAACATAACTTTAGCATGCAGTTGCAGATGCTAAAGTTATCTAGACCCTTTTATTTCTAGACCCTTTTATTTAATGAAGGCATCCTGTGAAATTCTGTAAAGTCTGCACTATTTAAGGTGCTCGTGGGGCAGGTGAACAAATAGTGTTCAGCGCACGACCGGGTAGCCGTCGGCCCCAGTCAGGCGCAGCAGGGATGTGGCGATCGAGGCACCGAGGCGTTCCGTCAGGCGTTCGAGCAGGTCTTTCTTGGTGCTGTACTCGATGATCTTCTCCACCCCGATCAGCTCGCGGGCCACATAACTGCTACTGCCGAGCCCGTCGGCCAGACCGAGCGCCACGCTCTCCTCGCCACTCCAGAAGAGTCCGCTGAAGAGCTCATCGCCCCCCTTGAGGCGGTCTCCCCTCCCCGCTCGGACGACCTCGATGAACTGTTGGTGCAGCTGGTCGAGGACCCCCTGGAGAAACCGACGCTGCTCTTCCTGCAGGGGCGAGAAGGGGTCCAGGATGCCCTTGTCGCGTCCCGCCGTCAGCAGGCGGCGCTCGATGCCCAGCTCCCGGAGGACCCCGACGAAGCCGAAGGCATCGATGCGCACGCCGATGGAGCCGATCAGGCTCGCCTTGTCCACGTAGATGGCGTCGGCGGCGACGGCGACATAGTAGCTGCCCGAAACGCACAGATCCACCGCCACCGCGTAGACCGGGATGTCCGGATGCTTTTTGCGCAGCCGCCGGATCTCGTCGTTGATGTAACCGGCCTGTACCGGGCTGCCTCCGGGGCTGTTGATGCGCAGGATGATGCCCTTGGTGTTGTCGTCCTCATAGGCTTTGCGTAAGGCGGTGACGATGTGATCCGCGCCGGCGTTGGTCTCCGGCGCGACGAGGCCCTTCACCTCCACCAGCGCCGTGTGTTCTTCGTCGGGGGCAACCTGATCGAAAAAGTCGTCGGGCCAGAGGAGTACCAGCAGGGCGATCAAGTAGGCGAAGGTCAGGAGCTTGAAGAAGACCCCCCAGCGGCGACTCCAGCGCTGCTCCTTGAGATGGTCCAGCACCACCCGATTCACCAATGCCTGTTCCCAGCCCTTGTCCCCCGGAACGAGCATAGCTTCCCGCCGTTTCCAGAATCGCCACTTCATACCGCCTCCAATCGCTCGAGCCAGGAGCGCAGCTCAGGGAGCGTCTCCAGACAATCCAAGGGTCCTTGCGCGAGCAATCGCTCCCGCTCGTGGACCCCATGGCAGACCGCCAAAGCACTGGCACCGGCATTGTGCGCCATCTGCATATCGTACTCGGTATCCCCGACCATCAGGGTCTCCGCACCGGTCATGCCCAGTTCGTCCATGATCTGCAGCAGCATTTCCGGATGGGGCTTGGAGTAGGCCTCATCGGCGCACCGGGTGGTGTGAAAACGGTCGGCAAGACCCGTATCGTCGAGGATGAGATCAAGGCCTCGGCGGCTCTTGCCGGTAGCTACGGCCAACAGATAATCCTGTTGCAACAACCAGTCCACCAGCTCCCGAGCGCCGGAAAACAGGGCCAAGGGGGCCGCATTGGCATTGAGATAGTGAAACCGATAGCGATCGGCGGCCCGGCTCAGCATCGCGTCGTCGGCCTCCGGCCAAAGCCTGGCCATGGCCTCGGTGAGGCCGAGTCCGATCACATCGCGCACGGCTTCGTGACTGAGCGGTCGTTCACCCACGTCCGCGAAGGCAGCCCGGATACTGGCCACGATTTTGGCCTCCGAGTCCATGAGGGTCCCGTCCCAATCGAACACGATCAACCTGAAACCCATCGATCTCTTCCCAGCGCATCTATCACCGCAAATCACCGGGGGCAAACAACATAGCGGAAACGAGCAGTACCTTTCTCTCCTATGGACCCTAACACGGCTTCCAGCTCCGGCGGTAGAGGCGCCTCGATATGCAGCGGTCGGTCCCTGTGACTCGGCCATAAAATTAGGGCGGAGGCGTGCAGAAACAAGCGCCTGAGACCCATGCTCCGCAGACGGCGGTTCAGCTCGGGGTCACCGTATTTCTCGTCACCGGCCACCGGCATCCCCAGGTAAGCGGCGTGCACGCGAATCTGGTGAGTACGCCCGGTGCGGGGCTCCGCTTCGGCCAGGGTAAAATCTCCGAGCCGGCGCAGAGGCCGAAACACTGTGCACGCCGGCTTGCCGGCTTGCGGGTCGATGCGGACTACCCGCTCCCCGCTACGCAGAGGGTTTTTACGCAAGGGGGCATCGACCTTCCGACGCTGTTTTAAACGTCCGGCGAGTAGCGTCACGTAACGCTTGGTCACGGCCTGCTCACGGATCAGGTGGTGCAGCTCACGCAGGGGCCCGCGGCGTTTACTGAGCAGGAGACAGCCCGAAGTCTCGCGGTCGAGACGGTGCACGAGCGCGAGCTCGGGGAGCTCGGGACGCAGGCTCCGCATCGCCTCGATCAGGCCCCAGCTCAGACCACTCCCCCCATGCACCGCCATCCCCGACGGCTTGTTCAAGGCCATGAGATGCTCGTCCTCGTAGAGCACTGCCGCCGGCAGATATTTTAAACGATCCCGCGTCGGGTATGCGGGGGTGGCCATCGATGTGCAACGCAGGGGGGGAATCCGCACCAGATCACCGTTCCGCAGACGATAGCCAGGTTTCACACGGCCCTTGTTGACCCGCACCTCACCGCGTCGCAGAACCCGGTACAAGTGACTGCGCGGCACGCCTTTGAGGCGAGTTATCAGGAAATTGTCGATGCGTTGCCCATCGTGGGCCTTGTCGATTCGGACCAGCTCCACAGCACTGCCTACGGAGAGATTATGGCTCATGAGGCTAATTGTGTGACACCACACAAAATTCGCAGAAAATCCAGGGTAACCTCCTTGAGATTATGTGCCCATTCATGGATGGCGAGGTATTGCTGGAGGTAGAGCTTGTTAACCCCGCGAAAGGACGCAGAAA